>UMCT01070379.1_pt1 | contig 16055 bp, 11 predicted proteins | sample 1964291 | NCBI WGS metagenome assembly UMCT01 (sample SAMEA4835974, study PRJEB28245) | human gut metagenome | biome: gut microbiome; material: fecal sample | place: Denmark | collected 2008 | reverse complement strand
AGTATAACAATACCAGATAGTGTAACAAGTATAGGTGAATTTGCTTTTAGTTGGTGTAGCAGTTTAACAAGTATAACATATAATGGAACACAATCACAATGGAATAGTATAAGTAAGAATTCAAATTGGAAAAATAATAGTGCAATTAAAGCAATAACATGTACAGATGGAGTAATACAGATTAATTAGGTTAAAATATATAATATAAGAAATTAGGTCTATTTAGCAGATTTAATTTCTTTTTTTGTATATTTTAATGAGATATAAAAAGGGGAGTTAAATTAATTTTTGTAATTTAGTTATAAAAATGTATTGTAATTTATAAAAAAGATAATATAATACACTTAAAATATGGGAGACAAATTATGAAAGAAAAAAATAAAAAGTTATGGCTAGAGCTATATAGTATTGTGGATAAAATTTTAAAACTTGAACCTTGGCAGAAAATTACTGATAATAATTTATTGATGTATATAAGTAATAAAAAAAGATGTATATTATTTTGCTACAATGGGTGGTTTAGATTTACACAAAGGTATTATGGTATTTGATTCTAAAGAAGTAGGGAGATATTTGAAATTTTCAAATAATGATTATCCTTTAAGAACATTAAGAAATTATCAAGAAGGAATTCTATGTGATTTTTGTAGAAGAGATAATATAAGTAATGAAAATAAAAAAATTATAAAGAAATTAGAGCTTAAATTTAGAGGAACGTGGATTGCATTTGAAAAATTTGAAAAGGACTATGAAGTATATAGTTTAGATATAGAGCAAGTTAAAATAGCAATTGATGCGTTTACTAGTTACTATGAAATGGTAAGAAATATAATAGAAAATGATATTAAAATTGATTTTGAAGCTGGAAAGACGCTTTTAAGAATTTTTGATAAAGAAAATCAATGTTTTATTCATAATGTTACAGATATATTTTTTCCAGATAGTGTATTTAACGTTATACAGATATCTGATCATTTAAAAAATCAGTTAAAAGAAATTCCAAAAACTGAACTATCAATTGAATATGAATTTTTAAATTATTTACCTATTAAGCTTAAAGAAAAAGATGGCAAGATAAATTTCTCAAGGATGCGTATTTTAGCAGATAGGAAATCAGGCTATATATTGATGCATGATTTGATAGAAGATAGCGATTACAAAGATGAAGCTGATTATGTTTTTGAGAGTTTGGATAAGTTGATTGAATTTATAACAAAATATGGTAGACCTAAGGAAATTTACGTAAGAGATAAGAAAACAAAAGCTTTATTAAGTGACCTAGAAAGTGGAATTGATATAAAAATGAAATTAAGTCCAAGGCTAGACGCTATTGATGGGGCATATGATCTTTTTGATATTGTGTAGAATTTTGGTAAGTATAAAATTTACCAAAATTTTTTCTTTAAATAACATATAAATATATTGAAAAATGTAATAATAAAATATATAATTGTATGTGTAAAAAGTATATAAATATAATTAAAAGGTGATAAATTATGGGTGATAATATGAAATCAAAACAGGGAATTTCTTTAATAGTTTTAATTGTAACAATAATTGTAATGCTTATTCTTCTTTCAATAATTATAGTTAGTGTAAATAATGTATCTGGAAATTCTAAGCTTGCAGCTTTTGCAACAGATCTTTCTTCTGTTGAAGACTTGACTTCATCATATTACATGAAAAACAACAGCTTCCCTATAAAAGTTGAAGATTCTAAAAAAGAAGAAGATATGGTTATGAATCAAGGAGAATTGCTTTCAAGAGTTGGGAAAGAAAACAAGGATAAATTTATAGCTGAATTAAAATTAAATCATGATTATAATGATGAAAATGATAATTTAGGGGAATATTATCCAATTGATTTAAAGAAACTAGAAATTGAATCTACAAGTAGAGGTACAGAAGAAAAAGGTAATCTAAAGGATATATATGTTGTATCATATCCATCTATGAATGTATATTATCTTGCTGGAATAAAGGTTAAAAATGAAAAATATTTTTCACTTTCTTCAAAGCTAACAAATAAAGTAAAGTTAAATGATAATATGAGCTATCAAAGTGATAGTAGTACTTCTGTTCAAAGTATTGATGGAATTACTGTAAAAAAAATAACAAAAGGTTGGGCTAATAATATTGGCATTTATGTGCAAGCAAATTTAAAATCAGGTGAACAGATATATTTAGAAGCAACAAATGTTTCAAAAAAGAAATTAGTTACAAATGAAGGAAACAATGAATTTAGTTTTGACGATTTGAGTCAGTTAAATGGTTTTACACAAGAGGAGAGCAATGCCTTCAAATCTTCTGAGCAAAAAAGCAAAAAAATAACATTTTTAAAACAAAAGGATGGAAATTTGTTAGGTAAAATAGATGTTGATATGTCAAATTATGAAACTACCTTACCAAGCTATATAATTGATTCATCAAATTTTTTGTATAAAGATGATTATAACATGGTCCCTATAAATGTTTCAGATGCAGATAGTGGTATAAAAGAAGTAAGATACGAATATTTATCAAAATATGATGGAAATGGTAATTTACAAAATTATTATCCAAATATAAACGAATATGATATTGACTATTTAAAGAGTAAGGGAAGAAGAGCTGTTGCTGATAAAAATGGAAATATTACTTTAAAAATAGATAAAGATATTCAAGGAATACAGTTAATTGTTATAGATAAAGCTGGAAATGTGTTATCTAAAAATGAAAATGGTACACTTTTAAAAATTGGTTTGTATAATGAAGATAATAATATGTACATTGGAATGGATGTAAGAGAAAACACAAAAAGTTTACTGTTATATAACTTAGTTTTTGTAAATAAAAAAGGAGTATCAACTTTTGAAGTAAGCACAAGTTCTGATGGCATTAACTATTCTAATGTGACTACAACATCTGTAAATAGTTCTTCTAATGAAAAAATAAAAATAGTAGAGCAAAGACATGAAAATCCTGAAAATATAAAATATGTAAAAGTAACAGCAGTAGATAATTCTATATCTAAAAATAAATTTACTAGAATTTTTAAATTATCAAGTAATAATACTTTAGAAATAGGTAAAATAGCTAATGAAAATAAAACATTTAATCTAAAAAGTAGCGGTACATACTATAACCCTATTGTTCCAAAAGGTTTTGCACCAATTAATGTTGGAGATGCAATATGGGGGAGTGCAGATGGATGGAACAATGGACTTGTTATAAAAGATGATAATGGAAATGAATTTGTTTGGATACCTGTTGAAAGTAGTAATGATACTGAATTTAATACTAAATTTGTCACATATCCTTGGAATTTGAGTGAAGATGAGTTTGCAAAGTATAAGGATATGCAGGGTGATGAATTTAATTTAATGAAAGAAAGTGTTAGAAAAAATGGAGGTTTCTATATTGCAAGATATGAGGCAGGTCTACCTAATGGAGCAGATAAAACAAAAGTAGATGGAAGTGTTTTACCTGTGTCTAAGGGGAATAATACTGTATGGAATATGCCAGATATAAATAATGTAAAAAAACTTTCAAGAGCTATGTATGTAAATACAAGTAAAATTTCTGAATATGGCTTACCTTCAGATTTATCAAATAATACAGGGGTAATTTCTACTTTAATATATGGAACACAGTGGGATCTTGCACTTAAATTTATAGAAAAAAATTATCCAGAATATATTCAAAATTCATATGAATATGGTAATGTGGATACTAAGACTTTAAATAAAACAGGAATAAATAGTAAGTATTGTAAAAAAAATATTTTTGATCTGTCTGGTAATTACGAAGAAAGTACAATGGAAAAATATGCTGATAATGATGGAGCAGTTACAAGAGGAAACTCAGCATACACATTAAAGAAGGATGCATCATTTTCTTCACGTAACAAAATAAGTAATAATCTTGCTTTAACATATAGTTTTAGGGTAGCATTATACATTAATAATTAAAATATAATAGGAGAAGTTTATGTGGACAGAAAAACAAAAAGAAGCAATTGATAAAAGAAATAGTAATATATTAGTATCAGCATCTGCTGGGAGTGGAAAAACAGCAGTACTAGTTGAAAGAGTTATTAATCGTGTCATAGATGATAATGTGGATATTAATAAACTACTAATTGTAACATTTACGAATGCTTCTGCAAGTGAGTTAAAAGAAAGACTTTTAAAAAGAATATATGAGGCATTAGACAAAGATAAGTCTAATGCCTTTTTAAAAAGACAAATACAAAATATAAATATAGCAAATATAGAAACAATACATTCATTTTGTTTAAAATTAATACGTTCAAATTTTGATGTATTAGAGATTGATCCAAATATAAAAATAGTGGATGAATCATATTCTAATGTTTTAAAAATTAAGGCTATAAATAATGTATTAGAAAAGTTATACATTAAAGCAAATAAAGATAATTTTGAGAAAGAAAAATTATATAAATTTCTTGAATTATTTTCGTCAAAGGATGATAAACTAACAGAATATATTTTAAAAATATATTCATACATTAATAGCTTTTCCTATCCTTTTGATACGTTAAAAAGTAATATTGAAAAATACAATCAAAATTTAGATAATATAGACTTAGTAAAAACTGACTTTGGAAAAGAAATTTATGATGATGTTATCTCATCTTTAAATTTACTTCTTTTAGAAGGAAATAATAAATTAAAATTAATTGAAGCTAAAGAGGATTTTGTAAAGATATATGAAATATTAGATTCAGAAGTTACATATATAAAATCTATATTAGATAATGCAGACTCTTGGGACAAGTTATACACTATGCTTAATAATTTTTCCTTTTCTAGAATGAGTGCGTACAAAGGAGAAGATATTGATTTAAAAGAGGATGTATTATATTTTAGAAATAAAATATTAAAAAAAGAAATAGAAGATTTGAAAAAGCAAGTATATGAAACTAGTAGTAATATTTTAAATGATAATAAAATAGCTTATGAATATGTTAGTTACATGTATGATATAATATTTGAATTTGATAAAAAATATAGTAAATTAAAAAAAGATGCTGCTTTAATAGACTTTAATGACATTGAGCATTTAGCTCTAAAATTACTTGTAAAAAAAGATGAAAATGGTAATTATGAACTTACAGAAATAGCAAAACAAAAAAGAAGTGAATTTGAAGAGATATATACTGACGAATACCAAGACACAAGTATGGTTCAAGAAACTATTTTACAGGCTATTTCAAATAATAATAATAGATTTATGGTAGGTGATGTAAAGCAAAGTATATATAAATTTAGACAAGCAATGCCAGAGATTTTCAATGAAAAATACAAAAATTATGAAGTAAATAATGCTGAGAGTAAAGGCAGTGTAAAAATTTTACTAAATAAGAACTTTAGAAGTAGAAAACAAGTAATAGATAGCATAAATAAAATATTTGAAAAGATAATGAGTGATAAGGTAGGAAATTGTAATTATTCTGAAAGTGAAAAATTAGAGTTTGGAGCAACTTTATATGAGGAAGACAAATCTTTAGACTATAGAGCAAAAATTAATGTAATAGATTTAAAAGATGAGGAAGAAAGTAATAAAGAAAATAATGATGGTGATGCGTATTTATCTGAACTTAAAAATTTTGAAATAGAAGCTAGAATGGTTTTAGAAGAAATAAAAAATATTGTAGGAAAGTTTAATGTTTATGGTGTAAAAGAAAAGAAGTTTCATAAAGCAAGATATAAAGATATAGTTATTCTTTTAAGAAGCATTAAAGATAAGGGAATGATACTAGAAAATGTATTAAAAGAAAATGGAATACCTGTATTTTGTGATGTTAGCTCTAGTATATTTGAAAGCGATGAGATAAAACTTGTTTTATCATTACTTAAGGTAATTGATAATCCTATCCAAGATGTGTATATGGTAAGTGTAATGTATAGTATAATTGGTAATTTTACTTTAGATGAAATGCTTGTAATTAAATCACTTGCTAATAATACATGTATGTATAATTCTCTTTATATCTCAAGAGATATATTAAAAGATAAGTTAAAAAATACAAACATAGAAGTTGATAATAAAATACTATTACAAAAAATTGAATATTTTATAACATTCTTAGAAGAATACATAAATATAAAAAAGATATATTCCGTATCAAAAATCATTTTAAAATTGTATAAAGAAACAAATATATATAATGAATACTTACTTGAAAAAGATACAGCTAAAATGAAAAAAGCCAATCTTAACTATTTAGTAGACATAGCTATAAATTATGAAAATAATTTTGATGGTAGTTTATCTACATATTTAAAATATGTAGAAAGCTTAAAAGATAAAGTAGATAGTGGTAGTGCTACAGCAAAAATAATTTCTGAAAATGAAGATGTAGTAAGAATAATGACAATACACAAATCAAAGGGCCTTGAGTTTCCTGTTGTTATGTTATGTGATACAACAAGAAAATATAATATAAGGGATACGTCAGATACTATAGTTATGGAAAGTAGTCTTGGAATAGGTGTAAATGTTGTAAAAGAGGATTTAAATATAACATATCCATCTGTTATAAAACAAGCTATAAAAAATAAAATAGTAAAGGATAGCAAATCTGAAGAATTAAGAATGCTTTACGTTGCACTTACTCGTGCTAAAGAAAAACTTATAATATTTGGTACATTAAATGATTACGAAAAGTTTATTCAAAATCAAAAAATAAGTATAGAAAATGGTAAGGTAAATTACAAAATTGTAGAAAAAAATAGTGATTATTTTTCAAATATTTTACTTGCTATTTCAACTCTTAATGATAGTGAAAAAAATGAGTATTTTGATGTAAATATACTAAATAAAAGCAAAGTAATAGAAAGTATAAAATTAAAAGATAAAAATGAAAGGGATACTAAAAATTTAAGCTTAAAAATGAATATAGAAAACTTTTTAAATGGAAAAGATGTTGATAATGTAAAAATAAAGGAACTATCATCTATTATAGAAAATAATCTTGATTTTAAATATAAATATTTAGATGATGTTAATTTACAATCAAGAGTTAGTGTAAGTGAGTTAAAAAGAAAAGAAAATAATATAGATGTTGAGGAATACTCATTTGAAATTCCAGAATGTATAAATGAAAATAAAATACAAAGTGGAGCAAATTATGGTACAACAATGCATAAAATGCTTATGTATATTGATTATAATAAAATTAGTACTAAAGAGGATTTACAAAAATATATTGAAAATTTAATTTCTGATAATGTAGTAAAAAAAGAAAGTATAACTTCTGATATGATTAGAAAAATATATAAATTTTTAAATTCTAAAATTGGTAAAGAATTAAAAGAATGTAAAAAAATAAATAAAGAAAAGGAGTTTATACTTGTAGATAGTAAAATTTCAAATAGTCAAATACAAGGTATTATAGATTTATATTATATAAATCAAAATGGAAATATTACACTTGTTGATTTTAAAACAGACAATTTGGAAGAAGAGGAAATGTTTATACAAAAATATAATATACAACTTGATATATATAAGAGAGCTCTTGAAAAATTAACAGGAATTAGTGTTGAAAAAACATATATATATTCATTTAAATTAGGAAAGGAAATAGAGATAAAATATGAGTGATTATAATAATAAAGATTTGATTCATATAAAAAATGGAGATTTTGAATGCCTAAAATTTAGAATATTAGAAAAATATAGTGATAAAATAACTCATATGATAACATTAAGACATGGTGGAGTAAGTAATGGAGTATATAGTAGTTTAAATATTAGAACTGTTGGTAAAGATAATATAAAAAACGTATATAAAAATTTAGATATAATGTGTAAAAATATGAAAATAAAAAGAGATGATGTGTATAAAGCAAAGCAAAATCACACTGATAATATTTTAATTTTAGATAATGATAATAAAAAAGAGTATAATTTTAATAATTTATCAGAGGAGTGTTATGATGGCTATATAACAAATAAGAGTAATATAAATACTCTAGTAACTACTGCTGACTGTAATCCAATAATTATATATGACCCTGTAAATAATATATTTGCAAATGTTCATAGTGGATGGAAGGGAACATTAAAAAGAATATCCAAAAAGGCTGCAGTGATTATGCATGATAAATTTAATTCTAAATTTGAAGATATGATTGTATGTATTGGACCTTCAATTAGAAAATGTTGCTTTACAAGCTTAGAAGATGAATTCAAAGATAAATTTGTAGAGGTATTTCATAATGAAGATGAATATATAACAAGAGATAAAGATGGAAAATACCATTTTGATCTTATATATGTAATTAAAAATGATTTAGAAAAGCTTGGAATAAAAGAGGAAAATATAAAAGTGGCAAATATATGTACATGTTGCAATGAAGAAGATTTTTATTCTTTTAGGAAAGCTACAATGAGAAATGATGATGATTACGCAACATTTGCTACTATTGTTGGATTAATTTAAAAGTTGCACAGCAAAGCAATTAAAAGTTGCACAATGAAATAGTTAAAAAATGCACAACAAAATGATAAAAAAGTGCACAATGTATTGAAAAAATCTAAAAAATATGTTAATCTATATATAGAGGTGATAAAATGCCATTAACAAAAGCAGGCTACAAAAAGAGATTAGTTGATAAAGAAATAGAAGAAAATTTGAAAATTTTTGGTGCATTAAGTATTGAAGGACCTAAATGGTGTGGAAAAACGTGGACAGCGCTTAATCATTCAAATAGCGTAGCCTTTTTAAATAATACAGAGGATAATTTTAGAGAAAAACACTTAGCTGAAATGGACGTAAACTTAGTATTAAATAAGGAATTTCCTGAAACAATTGATGAGTGGCAGGAAGTCCCTTCAATTTGGGATGCAGTTAGATTTAAGTGTGATCAAGATAAAAATAAAGGAAAATATATTTTGACAGGTTCAGCTACTCCTGTAACAGATAAAATACACCATTCAGGTGCTGGAAGAATATGCAAAATAAAAATGTATACTATGTCATTATATGAATCTGGGGAATCTAGTGGTGATGTTTCACTTTCAGAGTTATTTAAGGGGAAATTTACGAATAAATTAGTTGAAAAAACAGAATTTAATAAATTAGCTGATCTGATTGTTAGAGGAGGATGGCCTGAGGTTATCGATCTGGATACAAAATCTGCTATGAAAGTAACAAGAAGTTATATTGATGCAGTATTAGATAAGGATATTATTGAAATTGATAATATAAAAAGAGATAAAAATAAAATGGAAATGTTACTTAGATCTCTTGCAAGAAATGAAAGTTCTATTTCAAGTAACAGTGTTCTTGTTAAAGATATATGTGAGTCTTCGGATGAAAATGAATTAATGATTAGTAGAAACACTGTATCTGATTATTTAAATGTCTTAAATAGATTACACTTGATTGAAAATCAAGACTCATTTATGTATAAAATTCGTTCAAGATCAAATGTTGGAAAAAATCCTAAAAGGCATTTTACTGATCCATCTTTAGGATGTGCAGCACTTAATATAACACCTGAAAAACTAATGAACGATTTAAATACGTTTGGGTTATATTTTGAAGCGTTATGTGAGAGGGATTTGAGGATATATGCTCAAAATATAGGAGCAAAATTATATCATTATAGAGATAATGTTTCTGGATTGGAAGTAGATTCAATAATTGAATTATCTGATGGTGAATACGGTGCTATAGAAATAAAACTAGGCTCAAATATGGAAGAGGAAGCAGCAGATAATTTGAAGAAATTTTATAACTTAGCTGAAGTAAAACCTAAATTTATGTGTATTATTTGTGGGTTATATAATGCTGTTGTAAAAAGAAAAGATGGAATTTACGTTTTACCTATTACAGCATTAAAGCCATAAAAGATATAAAATAATCCTATTTACAAAACTAGACAGTAAATTAGACTGTCTAGTTATTTTTTTATCGCTAAAAAAATGATATAATTATACATATGGCAAAGATAATAAAATATATAAAAAATCATAAAATAATAACAGTAATTTTTAGCATATTACTTATTTTATTTAGTGTAATTTTTAAAGTATATAAATTTAATTATAAATATAAAATTACAGAAAATACTAGTAGAATTGAAGTGGTTGTAAAAGAAATAAATAGTGTAAGTGAAGATAAGATATCATATTTAGTAGGATATAATCGGTGATAAATTTTTACTAAATATTTACAAAAATAAATATTCAAAATCAGATATAAATCAAAATTTAAGCAAGTATGTAGAGTATAAATATGGAGATAAATTAAGCTTAAGAGGAAAAATAAGTATTCCAGAAAAACTAGGAAATCCTTATGAATTTGATTATAAAAAATATTTAAACTCAAAAAATATTATAGGAACAATAACTACCTATGATGTAAAATTGTGCGATGTTAAAACAGCAAATATATTTGTAAAAATAATATTAAATTTTAAAGATAAAATATCAAATAATTTAGAAAGGGTAATGCCTAAAAGAGAATATAACTTATTTAAAAGTATGTTATACTCAGATGATAAATTCTTAGATGAGGATATTAAAGAAAATTTTGAAAAAAGTGGACTTAGTCACCTTTTGGCAGTATCTGGTTCTAATATAGCGATACTCATGTTTGTTGTATCATATATTGTAAAAAAACTAAATAAACAAACTTCAGTGATTTTTTGTATTATTGTAACCTTTGTGTTTTGTGTATTTTGTTCATTTGAACTTTCGATTGTAAGAGCAAGTCTTTTTTTGGTAATAACTAATATTTCAAAAAAACATGAAAAGAACATTAATACATATTTTAAAATTTTTCTTTCTTTTTATTTTATACTAATATATAACCCTTTTTGTATATTTAACATTGGACTTTTAATGTCATACATATCAGTAATTTCAATAGTTATGTTTCAAACTCAAATCTTAAGTTTTATTGATAATATAGTAAAAAAATTACTAAGAATACAATATACCAAACCATATAAATTAAAAAAATTGGTATATAACATTTTTTGCTTTTTTACATATCCTTTTTCTATTACTTTAGCAGTGCAGTTTTTACTTTTTCCAATTCAAATATATTTTTTTAATTCATTTTATATTTCAAGTTTTATTTCAAATATAATAATTTCATATATAGACAATATATTTGGAATAATGGGCTTTTTAACTATTTTTTTGTCATTTATTCCATATGTATTTGAAATTTTGGCAAATACAACATTCATTATTCTTAGAGTCATTATTTATATTTCTAGTTTCTTTGCTTGCTTTTCAGAATTTAATATAAAACTTGCATCCCCAGATATCATAACCATAATTTTATACTATTTTCTAGTTTTAAGCATTAATTATAGCAAATATTTAAGTCTAGTTTTTAAGATAAAATTTAGAAAAATTATATCTAACATTTTAAATTATGGTTATATTTTAGTAATTTTATATATTCAAATATTTTATGTATATACTAATTATTATTCAAATTATGCTATATATTTTAATGTCGAACAGGGAAATATGGCATTTATTAGGTATAAAGGTACAAATATTGTAGTTGACATGGGATCTACCAAGGAAAATTTAGCTTCAAGTATTCTTTTAAATTATTTAAAAAAGAAAAATATTACAAAAATAGATGCAGTACTTCTTACACATTTTCATACAGATCATATAAATGGTTTAAGTGAAGAGTTATTAAGCAGCATTGATGTTTCAAAGGTAATATATTCGGTTCCAAAGGAAGAACAAAAAGAGTATTATGAATTTATAAAATTATTGAATAAAAATAATGTTGCAAAAGTTGAAGTTACAAGAAATGATAAAATAATTTTAGGAAAAATAAAAATTAAAATATTAAGTCCAGATATAAATATAAAAATTAAAGATGAAGATGTAGCAAATGCAAATAGCATTGTTGCAACTGTTATAGCTGGAAACAAAAATCTAATGTTTATGGGAGATGCTACTAAAAAAACAGAGGAAAACATTTTAAAAGATATTAAATTATTACCAAGTAAAATTGATGTATATCAGGTTGGACATCATGGCTCAAAAACTTCAAGTAGTGATAAATTTATTGAAAATCTAAATATAAAAGTAGGATTAATATCATCTAAGAAAAAAATATACAATCATCCGTCAGAAGATACACTAAAAACATTCAAAAATCATAATATACAAATAAAAATAACTGAAAAAAATGGGGCATATAAAATTAAAATTTAAAATTGGTATAAATTTCTATTTTTTACAGATTATAATAAAAAGGTGATGATATGAAAAAAAATATTTTGTATAGATTTTTAGTGTTTATTGTATTTGTATTTTGTTTAAGTTTTGGAATATATGTAGGTTTTAAGTATACGAAAAATGATGAAAATCTAACTGATTATACAGAAACTACAGCAGAGGAAGAGGAAATAAAAACTGACGATACAACACCAGTAAGCACTAAGACATATGATATTGAAGTTATATATAAAGATGAGTATATAAAGTGTGGTCATGTTATAGAAAATAAAAATACTATATATGGAACAACAATAGAGAAGGTAAAAGATGAAGAAAATAATAAACAAAAGGATAATGGAAATATATATGAAATAGAAGAAGAAAGTAATGAGAAGATTGTATATTCTAGAAAGATAGAACAAAATTGCCCAAATCATTTTTTAGTAAAATTAGAAGATGATGAAATTGTAATATCTAATATAGTAGATGAAAGTGCAACAATAGTATATAAAAAAATAAAAGTTGATTCGGAAACATTAAATCCAGAAATGTTAGAGGAATTAAATCAAGGAATAAAGGCTAATAGTAAAGAGGAACTAAATTTAATTATTGAGGATATTGAAAGTTGATATTGACAGGTGTTCAAAAAAATGGTATAATATTATCGTTAGTTAATAGAAACCATAATTATAAATTAAGAAGGGGAGTTAAAATTATGTTATTTTTTCAGTTAGTTCGTCCGTCAGATGATTTTATCACAGTACCAAATGAACTTGTACTTGCTGATACCAGCACGAAACGGATTGTAAAATCTATTTCTTTTATAGGTGCGGTAATTGAAATTTACTATAAGAAAGTAAGAAGACTTTATCCTTATGGAAATAGTTTTTCTACAGACAGCGCATCAATTATTGAGCTTAATGAGCCGATTTATCATTTTGGCAAGAAATTTTACAAATACACAGATGATAAGTTCAAAGAGATAAAGGGCTTTGAGGGCAAAATAAAAGAAAAAAAAGAACTTGAAGTTCAAAAGGGTTGCAAGTACAGAATTTTTGAGATACAGACAAATTCAGAAATGATTTACATGGTTGAACCCAAATAATCAAAATGACACCAATTAATTTGGTGTCATTTCTCTTATTACTATGATATAACAACTTTATTATCCTTAATATCTATAGTATATTTTTTATTTTCCTTAATTTCACCTTTTATAAGCTTAATTGCAATTTCATCTTCAATATATTTTTGAATTGCTCTTTTTAAAGGTCTTGCTCCAAATTTATCGTTATATCCTTGTTTAGCAATAAATTTAGTTACATTTTCTGTGTAATCAAATAAAATTTTTCTTTTTTTAGTTTCTTCTTGTAATTCTTTTAATAGAATATTAGAAATTATTAGTATATTATCAAAAGATAATTTGTTAAATACAATTGTATCATCAATTCTATTTAAAAATTCAGGTGAGAAAAATTCTTTTAATGCAGAATTTGCATTATTTTTTAACATATCATCTGCAATATTTAAATTTGCAAATCCAAACCCTTCGTTTTTAAAATTAGTACCAAGATTTGATGTTAAAATAATAATAGTATGTTTAAAGGAAACACTTCTACCTTGTGAATCTGTAAGTTTTCCGTCATCAAGTATTTGAAGTAGAAGATTATATACACTATGATGAGCTTTTTCAACTTCATCAAATAAAACAATACTATATGGATTTCTTCTTACTTTTTCTGTAAGTCTACCTGCTTCATCATAACCAACATATCCAGGTGGAGAACCGATAAGTTTTGAAACACTGTGTTCTTCCATATATTCAGACATGTCAAGCTTTATAACAGCTTCTTCATTATCAAATAATTCATAAGCCAAAGCTTTAACCAAGGCAGTTTTACCAACGCCTGTAGGTCCAACAAATATAAAAGATGGGGGACGTTCAGTTGTACGAATATTTGCCCTTTTTCTTAAAATAGCATTTGATAATGCTTCAATTGCAGCGTCTTGGCCAATTATTTTTTTACTCAAATTTGATTTTAAATTTAAAAGTTTTTCTGTTTCTGCAGTCTTAATTCTTGAAACAGGTATTTTTGTCCAAAGCTCAATTACATCAGCTAGATTATCAAAACTTACAATTCTTGGCTTTAGTTTTTTTTGTAATTTTTCGAGTTCACTTTGAAGTTTGCATTTATTTGCTTTTAATTTAGCTGCTTTTTCAAAAGAGGACATATCCATTTCGTCATTTTTATCATTTTCCTTTGTACTATCTAAAATATCTTCTAATTCTTGTTCCTCTTCTTCAATATTAGAGATTTCATTTTCAATTTTTTCTATTTTTGCTAAAGTTATATCATCAAGATTTACTCTTGCACAAGCCTCATCAAGTAAGTCAATAGCTTTATCTGGTAGAAATCTATCATGTATGTACTTATCTGATAGTTCAACAACACTCTTTAGCACATCATCTGGAATTACTACTTTATGAAAACTTTCATAATATTCTTTAGTACCTTTTAAAATATTAAAACATTCTTCAGGAGTTGGTTCATCAACAAGTATTGGTTGAAAACGTCTTTCTAAAGCACTATCTTTTTCAATGTATTGTCTATATTCTTTTAAAGTTGTTGCACCAATAAGTTGAACAGTACCATTAGCAAGAGCAGGTTTTAACATATTTGCTGCATTCATTGAGTTGTCATGTTCAAGTCCACCAACAATATTGTGTACCTCATCAATAGCAAGTATGATGTTACCAAGTGATTTACATTCATCAATCATACCCTTAATTCTTGATTCAAATTGACCTCTAAATTGTGTGCCAGCTACAAGAGAAGTCATATCTACAAGGTATACTTCTTTATTTATTAGTTTACCTGGAACTTCACCTTTTGCAATTGCAATAGCAAGTGCATTTACAATAGCAGTTTTACCAACACCAGGTTCACCAATTAAAGCAGGATTATTTTTACTTCTTCTATTTAGAATTTGAATCATTCTTTGAAGTTCTTTTTCTCTACCAATTACCTTGTCTAATTTACCATTTCTTGCTTTCTCAGTTAAATTTTCGCCAAATGTATCTAAATATTTAGTCTTTTTATTTTTCTTTTTTTTCTTTTCTTTGTCTTTATTATTACTTTTTTCACTATTTAAATTATTTGAGTTATCCTCTTTTTTATTACTAAAAGGTGAAATATTAAACATATTAGAAAGATTAAAAAAGTTACCTTTTTTATCATTATCTCCATCATCATCTTCACTTTGATCATTTAAAGCTTCATCAATTGGGAAACCATCCATTCCACCCATATTATTAAACATGTCACTAAATTGATTTGACATTTCTTCCATTTCTTCTTCTGACATGTTTGAAATTTCTTTTACAATATTAGATAAAGGGTCAATTCCTTGCTTTTTTGCACATTCAAGACATAATCCTTTAACTTTACCTGTAGATTTACCTTCTTTATCTAAACTATTTATAAAAACTACTGCCATATTTTTTTTACATACTGAACATAGCATAAAATTAATCTCCTCCTAATTTATTATATATGCAATACTTTTATTATTAACATATAACATGTGAAAGTATATCATATTTTATCAGTCATTACAACATTTTTGGCTTAATTTTGTATATATGTTATTAAAGAAATGGTTACTATTCAGCGTATACTTAACCAAAAATACAAAATCAATTTCTATAAGCAATATAACATACAAAAAATTATAAATAATCATTGAAAAAAGTTTAAATATACAATATAATAAAAATACGTATTAGTTCTATGTATAAAAACCAAAGAAAGAGAGGAAAAAGATATATGAAAAAAGTA
>UMCT01049356.1_pt1 | contig 16521 bp, 19 predicted proteins | sample 1964291 | NCBI WGS metagenome assembly UMCT01 (sample SAMEA4835974, study PRJEB28245) | human gut metagenome | biome: gut microbiome; material: fecal sample | place: Denmark | collected 2008 | reverse complement strand
TTATGCGGATAATCGAAAATTAGATATAAAATTTCTATTAAATTAGATTAAAATATTCCGTAGAGTACTTGCACCCTTCGGAATATTTTTGATATTATATCTTAAGTAAAATCAGTTTATAATAATATTCGTTATTCATCTATTATGCAGGCGTGTTGAACTGTCTGCATTCGTGATAATCTTATATTCATATTTTCAGAATCTTTTTTATCCAAAATATTTATTTAACAGGGGGAAAATACTTGGCAGATAAGGATTTGGCAGAAAAATATCTGGAATCATTTTCGGATGTTTTTGCTGACATATATAATGTATTACTTTTTCGAAAGGAGATTCTTTTGGAAGAAGGATTGGAAGAGGGACCGACGGAAAGCATCTATAAGGTGGAAGAAAACAATCTTCGGAATCAGTTTCGGGATACTGTGAAATTATATAAGAATGGGTTATACAAAGTGGCATCTTTTGGGATTGAAAATGAAAGTCGGATAGATAAAAATATGCCCATCCGGATTATGGGGTATGATTATGCCGTGTATCGGGTGCAGATTGACCGTGAGGAAGAACGAAAATATCCGGCAATTACAATTGTTTTAAATTTCAGTGATACAGAATGGAAAAGTCCGAATGCGCTATTTGACATTTTAGATGTTTCTCCGGAACTAAGACCTTATGTAAATGATTATAAAATATTTGTTTTTAATATTGCATTTTTGCCGGAGAAAATCCGAAAAGCGTTTAAAAGTGATTTTAAAATTGTAGCAGATTTTTTTGCGGAGAAACGTCTCGGAAGATATAATCCTAAGGAACATCCGGAGGCAATCTGCCATGTAGAAGCGGTTTTGAATCTGCTTCGGGTGTTTACAAATGATAAAACCTATGTCAAAATAGAGAAAACAGTAGCAGAACGTGTGAAAGCAGGAGAGGTGATTACAATGTGTACATTTGCAGAAGAGATGACCAATAAAGGAATAGAAATTGGCGAGGCGCAGGGCATTAAAATAGGCGAAGCCCGTGGAATTGCCAGAGAAAAAATCAGTGTTGCAAGAAACCTTTTAGATCTCCTGACAGATGAAATAATCGCAGAAAAGGTCGGTCTGGAGCTTGCTACGGTGAAAGAACTTAGAGAAGAAACAAAGTAGAGGCATAAGAAATGGATAAAATAGCAGCACCAACTCCGGAACAGTTAAAAAAGCAGGAAGCGTTAAAACAATATTTTGAAAAATTAGGCAGCGTGGCAGTTGCATTCTCAAGTGGTGTGGATTCCACCTATCTTTTGAAAGTGGCGCATGATGTATTAGGAGAGCGGGCAATTGCTGTAACTGCGTCCTCCTGTTCATTTCCAAAGAGAGAGTTAGGGGAAGCAGAAGCATTTTGCCGGAAAGAAAATATAAGACATTTTATTACAGAATCGGAAGAACTTGAAATCGAAGGATTTGCACAGAATCCTAAGAACCGCTGTTATCTTTGCAAGCATGAATTATTTGAAAAGATATTAAAGATTGCAGAAGAACAGAAAATTGCCTATGTGGCGGAAGGCTCTAACCTTGATGATAACGGAGATTATCGTCCGGGATTAAAAGCAGTGGCAGAGCTTGGAATAAAAAGTCCGCTCAGAGACTGTGGTTTTACCAAGCAGGATATCCGTGTTCTTTCGAAGGCGTTGAATCTTCCAACCTGGGAAAAGCAGTCTTTTGCCTGTCTGTCATCCCGGTTTGTCTATGGAGAGACCATATCCGAAGAGAAACTTGCAATGGTGGATAAAGCGGAACAATTATTACTGGATTTAGGTTTTCATCAGGTGAGGGTAAGAATTCATGGAATGATGGCAAGAATTGAGATTGAGCCGGAAGAATTTTCGAAGCTGATGGAAAAGGAGAACCGGGAGAGAATTGCAAAAGCTTTCCGGGAATATGGATTTACCTATGTAACCTTAGACCTTTGCGGTTACCGGATGGGAAGTATGAATGAAACATTGGAAAAGTAAGGAACTTACTCAAAGAAGTAGTAGGTTCCTTCCGCATCAGAGAACGTCTTAAGTGAAGTATGAAATACTTTATTTAAGACGTTTTTTTGTACGCATTCATCCGGAGTGCCCTGAAAGCAGATGGCACCGGATTCCATGACGATAAGTTTGTCTGAAATAGTAAGTGCCTTGGCAAGGTCGTGCAGCACCAAAAGAATTGTTTTTCCCTGTGCCTTTAAGATTGGAAGCATCCGGTAGAAATTATTCTGGCTTACCAAGTCTAAGAAGGTAGTCGGTTCATCCAAAATAATCGTATCGCAGTTCTGGGCTAAGGTCATGGCAAAGAAGACGCGCTGTCTTATTCCGCCGGAAAGAGTGTCAGTTGCAACGTTGCGGTAATCCGTAACATGGGTAAATTCCATGGCATCTTCCACCAGTCTGCGGTCTTCTTCGGTGAGGCGTCTGGAGAAGCCAAGATATGGAAAGCGTCCATGCTCCACTAAGGTATGAACCGGAAGAGCAGGAATCACTTCGCGAATCTGTGGAAGAAATGCAATTTTCTGGGCACGAAGGTGTCCACTCATATGATAAATATCTTCGCCATCTAATGTGATAGAGCCGTTAAAAAGCTGGCTGGATTTATTTAATACGGAAATCAGCGTTGTTTTGCCACAGCCATTTGGCCCTACGATGGTTGTGATGCTGCCGGTAGGAATTTCAACGGACAGATTTTTAATCAGAGGCACCTTGTGGTAGCCAATGGAAACGGAATCAAATTTAAGCATGGACTCTGCGGCCTCCTTTCTTTCCTAATAAAAGATATAAGAAAAACGGTCCGCCAACAAAAGAAAGAATAATGCCGGCAGGAAGTTCATATGGTGCGGCAATAACACGACCAAGAGTGTCACAGAAGAGGACGAAACTTGCACCTAAGAGAGCACAAAGGGGAACTAAAAGCCGCAGATCATTGCCGAAGAGCCGTCTTGCAATATGAGGAACAATCAGCCCGACGAAGCTTAAAAGTCCTGCATAGCTTACCACACAGCCTGCCAGTATACTGGAAAGCATCAACAGCAGAAAACGGAGCAGCGATACCGGAACGCCAAGGGAGCGGGCAACATCTTCGCCTAAGCTCAGAACATTCATGTGGCTTCCGAAAAAGCAGGAGATGATAATCGCAATGACAATAGCAATGCCAGGAGCAAAAAGCGTTTTTGTGGTGACATCAGAAAGAGAACCAATCATAAAGGTTGTGAGGTTTAAAGTGATATCATCACTTAATAATTTTACCGTATTAATTCCGGCACTTAAAAAAGAAGAAACGGTAATGCCGGCAAGAATGATGGTAGTACGTTTGCTGTCTGCCATATATGCCAGAGCAAAAATAAGAAGTGTTGTAAGGAAAGCTCCGGTAAAAGCAAAAATGGCATTATGGGTTGCACGGCCATGGAAGAGGGCAAGTCCAATCATAACGGCAAATCCGGCTCCGGAATTGACACCAATGGTATTCGGGCTGGCAAGGGAATTATTCATAACAGTCTGTAAGATAACTCCGGCGCAGGATAAACCCATGCCAGCGGCGATGGCGCCAAACATCCGTGGAATTCTGATATGAAAAAGTAAGAGACCTGTGACAGAAGTCCGGTTATTTTGAATCAGGCAGGATAAAATCTCTTTCGGATTTAATAAAACGCTGCCGAAAAAAAGACTTGCTGACATCATAAGAAGCAGCAGGAAAAACATTCCGGCAAAAGATAAAATGATTTTTTTTCTCGTGTACATAGGAAATCCTTTCCGTTATTTCAGAAATATGTATTGTTGCAAGAAAGCGTTTATTTATGCGGCTTGCGTGAATAAAATAACATATTCGGAGAGAAATAACAATGCTCTGATAAATTAGTATTGACAAATTAGAAAAATATAGTAAAATATAATTCATACAAAACCAATAGGAATAATCGTAAATAGATTTCCTAAGGCAGTTCAAAGTATTTAGTGCACGATAAGACGTGCAGGAATTGGAGCGTAAGATGAAGTTTAATACCGCATTATTACATGGAGATTTTCAGGGAGAACAGAATACAGGTGCAACAACAACTCCGATTTATCAATCCAGTGCATTTGCACATGAGTCGGCAGAGAAGTTAGAAAAGATTTTTCATAATCAGGCACCGGGATATTCCTATACGAGAATCAGTAATCCTACGGTAGATGCATTTGAAAAAAGAGTAACGGCGTTAGAGGGTGGCGTAGCAAGCGTTGCCTGTGCATCAGGAATGGCAGCACTCTACAATGCATTTTGTAATATCCTTCGTTCCGGCGATGAAATCGTATCCAGTGCCAGTCTCTATGGCGGCAGCATTGATTTATTCCGTGACTTAGAGGCATTTGGTATCACAACACATTATGTGGAAAACAATGACCTAGTTGCATTTGAAGCAAAGACAAATGAACATACCCGTCTTTACTTTGCAGAGACCATTGGTAATCCAAGACTTGATGTGACAGATATTACGGCACTTGCAAATCTGGCACATGAGCATCAGGTACCGCTCATTATAGATAATACGGTTGCTACTGCATTCTTAGTGAAGCCGCTTTCCTTAGGAGCGGATATTGTAATGAATTCTTCCTCTAAATACATCAATGGTCACAGCAATTCCATCAGCGGAATTATTACGGACAGCGGCAGATTTAAGTGGGATGTGGAAAAATATCCGGGCATGGCAGACTTTAAGAAGTTTGGACCATTTGCCTATACTGCCAAGCTTCGGAATGGTCTGTTCCGCAACACAGGAGCCTGTCTGTCTCCGCAGAATGCATTTTATAACTGTATCGGGTTAGAGACACTGGGAATCCGGATGGAGCGTATCTGTGACAATGCAGCAGAACTGGCAAGGTTTTTTGTAAGAGAATATCCGGATGTAACAGTCAATTATCCGGGATTGGAGAGCAGTCCATGGCATGAAATCGCAAAGAAACAGTTTAAGGGCCGTTTTGGTGGAATCTTAACCATACGGACCGGAAGCAAGAAACGGGCATTTGAAATAATCAATGCATTAAAGCTTCCGCTGATTATTTCCAATATCGGAGATACGAAAACATTAGTGATTCATCCGGAATCTACATTAAATGTACACAGTACCCCGGAAGAAAAAAGAGACGCCGGAGTATTTGATGATTTGATCCGCATCAGTGTCGGAATTGAAGATATCGAAGATTTAATCGAAGACTTCAGACAGGCAATGGATCAGAGCAAACCAGAGAAAAGCGAAGAGTAAATGGAGGAAGCAGATAATGGCAAAAATTGATTATGCGGCATTGAAAAAAGGCGGATTTATGCGCCAGAAACAGAAAGGATTCTTTTCTTTAAGAATTCAGGTAGTTGGAGGAAACCTGACAGCAGAAAATATTAAAGCAGTAGCAGATGTGGCAGAAAAATATGGAAAAGGCTATGTTCATATGACTTCCAGACAGGGCATTGAGATTCCATTTATTAACTTTGAAGATATAGAAGAGGTTCGTGCAAAGTTAGCAGACGGTGGTGTAAAACCTGGTGTATGTGGACCGAGAGTCCGTACCGTTACCGCATGTCAGGGTTCTGAAATCTGCCCGAGCGGATGTATCGATACCTACAGCCTGGCAAAGAAATTAGATGAGCATTACTTCGGAAGAGAGCTTCCGCACAAATTTAAATTTGGTGTTACCGGATGTCAGAACAACTGTCTTAAGGCAGAAGAAAATGATATCGGTGTAAAAGGTGGTATGGAAGTAAGCTGGGTGGCAGATAAATGTATCAATTGTGGTGTCTGCGAAAAGGCGTGCCGTGAAGATGCTATCAAATGTACCGGAACAGAAGTTACCATTGATTATGATAAATGTACCAACTGCGGCCGTTGTGTAAAATCCTGCCCGACAGATGCATGGGAAGGAAAGAGCGGATATATCGTATCCTTTGGTGGATTATTTGGAAACCATATTTACAAAGGAGAACAGTTACTTCCGCTGATTACCGATGAAGAGACATTATTCCGTGTGACTGATGCAGCCATTGGATTCTTTGAAGAGCATGCAAATCCGGGTGAACGTTTCCGTTTACTTTTACAGCGTGTGGGAGAAGATGAATTCCGCAAAGTAATCCGCAATGCATTTGAAGAAAAATAAAGAAAAAATCGGAATGAAAATTCAAAATAAAAATTATTATACGAGGAGATATAAGATGGAAATCGAAGGAATCAGAATTGATGACACAGTAGATATTACCGATAAAGTGTGCCCGCTTACTTTTGTAAAGGCAAAGGTTGCAATTGATGAGTTAGAGGATGGCGAAGTCATTGCAATCCGTATGAATGACGGCGAGCCGGTACAGAACGTACCACGCAGTATTAAAGAAGAAGGACATCAGATTTTAAAACTGGTTAATAACGAAGATGGAACCTATAACCTCATTGTAAAGAAGGTTGAGGACTAAACATCTGGAAGGGAGAAAGAAATGGCAGAACGCGTAACAAAAGACACTTTTGAAGAAAAAGTATTGAAGAGCAGCCTTCCGGTGCTGATTGATTTTTACTCAGACAGTTGTGTTCCGTGCAAGAAAATGTCACCGGTCATTGGTGCTATTGCAGACGAACAGGCAGAAAAATTAAATGTTTATAAAGTAAATACCAACTTTGATTCAGAACTGGCAGAAAAATACAGTGTAATGTCTGTACCAACCATTGTACTCTTCAAGGATGGCGAAGAAATTGCCCGTAAGAGTGGTGCAGAGAAAAAAGCGGTACTTGAGGAGTGGATTACCCAGTCCCTTGACAAATAAAAAGAAAGAAAAGTGAGAGGAAGGAAATTATGCAGATTACAGTAGCAGGCGAAAAGAAAGAAGTAAAAGACGGATTAACACTTCCGGAATTAATTGAGCAGGAAAATGTAGAGACACCGGAATATGTAACCGTATCCATTAACGATGAATTTATAGAAACAGAAGCAAAGGCAACAACCGTTCTTAAGGATGGTGATAATGTAGAATTCCTTTACTTCATGGGAGGTGGAAGCTATGGCATTAACGGATGAGCAGATTGAACGTTATTCCAGACATATCATTTTAAAAGAAGTTGGCGCTAAGGGTCAGAAAAAACTTTTAAATGCAAAAGTTTTAATCATCGGAGCAGGCGGACTTGGAGCACCGGCAGCAATGTATCTTGGAGCAGCAGGTGTAGGTACCATCGGAATTGCAGATGCAGATGAAGTAGATTTAAGTAACCTTCAGAGACAGGTTATTCACCAGACAGCAGATGTTGGAAAAGCAAAAGTACAGTCTGCAAAAGAGACTATTAATGCAATGAACCCGGATGTAGAAGTACGTACATATCGTGAATTCATTACCAGTGAAAATATCATGGACATCATTGCAGATTATGATTTTATCATTGACGGAACCGATAACTTCCCGGCAAAATTCTTAATTAACGATGCCTGTGTTATGGCAAAGAAACCATTTTCCCATGCAGGAATCATCCGTTTCAAAGGTCAGTTAATGACCTATGTTCCGGGAGAGGGACCATGTTACCGTTGTGTATTTAAAAATCCACCACCAAAGGATGCCGTACCGACCTGTAAGCAGGCTGGTGTTATCGGCGCAATGGGTGGTGTCATCGGAAGCCTTCAGGCAATGGAAGCAATCAAATACATCCTTGGAGTAGGAGATCTGCTGACCGGTCAGTTATTGACCTATGATGCAATTAAGCAGGAATTCCACAAGATTAAGCTTCCTTGGAATGGCAAGGGATGTGCCGTTTGTGGAGAACATCCGACCATAACAGAGCTGATTGATTATGAACAGGCAGAATGTACAGATAAATAAATGTATCAGTAAATAAATGTTATCAGATACATAACCCATGAAACATAGAAAGAGGATAGCATGATTTCATTAAAAAAAGCAGATTATGAAAAAATACTGGCACATGCCAAAAGCTGTGTACCAGAAGAGGCTTGCGGACTGATTGCAGGAACCAAAGACGGAGAAGATAAGGTGGTAGAAAAGGTATATCTGTTGACCAATATCGACCATTCCAATGAGCATTTCACACTGGATCCGAAAGAGCAGTTAGCAGCCGTAAAGGATATGCGTGCCAATGGTCTCATGCCTTTAGGAAACTGGCACTCCCATCCGGAATCTCCTTCAAGACCATCCGAAGAAGATAAGCGTCTTGCATATGACAGTAAAGCAAGCTATATGATTCTTTCTCTGATGGAACCGGAACAGCCGGTACTCAATTCATTCCATATTGAAGGCGACGAATCAACGAAGGAAGATCTGGTAATATGTTAGATGTAGTTATCATTGGAAGCGGGCCGGCAGGTTTAAGTGCGGCAATCTATGCTAAGCGGGCAAACCTCGATGCGGTTGTACTGGAAAAAGAATATCTTGGAACCGGACAGATTGCATACAGCAGCCGGGTAGATAATTACCCGGGACTGCCGGGCAAAGATGGTTATTCTTTAGGAGAGGCATTCTTAGAGCATGCCGAAGGACTTGGAGTAACCATTGAAGAGGCAGAGGTTACAGCCATTACAAAAAAAGAGCAAAGATTTGTCATTTCCTGTGAAGATGGAAAGAACATAGAAGCGAAAACCGTAGTCTATGCGGCAGGCTGTCAGAACCGCAGATTAGGGGTGCCGGGAGAAGAAAAGCTGCTGGCAAAAGGAGTTTCTTTTTGTGCAGTCTGTGACGGTGCCTTTTATAAGGGAAAGAAAGCCGCAGTCATCGGTGGTGGAGATACCGCATTGGATGATGCATTGTATTTATCCGATATCTGCGAACAGGTATATCTCATTCACCGGAGAGCAGAATTCCGTGGAGCAGAGAAGACAAAAAAGAAATTAGAAGAGCTTTCCAATGTAACGATACTTACCAATACAAGAGTACAGGAAATCACCGGGGAAGATAAAGTAAATGGTATTATTTTAGATAACGGTGGGACAATAGCTGTAGATGGTGTTTTTGAAGCGGTTGGAATGATTCCAAATACGGAATTATTAAAGAACCTTGACGTTCTCGATGAGAAAGGCTATGTGATTGCAGGAGAAGACTGCTGCAGCAGTCTTGCGGGACTGTTCGTGGCAGGAGATGTGCGGACGAAAAGCCTGCGTCAGGTAGTCACAGCAGTTGCAGATGGTGCAGTGGCAATTCAGTCTGCAACCGGATATATCAAAGGAATGGAATAGAAAGAAGGAAACGTGTGTGAAAGGAATAGTGGACAGTGCTTCGGAACTGATTGGAAAGACGCCGATGCTCTACCTTCATAATTATATGAAAGAGGCAGGTGTAGAGAATGCGGCAATCATTGCCAAGCTGGAATATTTTAATCCGGCAGGTTCGGTAAAAGACCGAGTGGCACTTGCCATGATTGAAGATGCAGAGAGAAAGGGCAAATTAAAGCCGGGAGCTACGATTATCGAGCCAACTTCCGGTAATACGGGAATCGGACTTGCTTCTGTGGCGGCTGCAAAAGGGTATCATGCAATTTTAACATTGCCGGAAACCATGACGTTAGAGCGTCGGAATCTTCTGCAGGCGTATGGAGCACAGATTGTACTGACCTCCGGGTATAAGGGAATGAAGGGTGCAATCGAAAAAGCAGAAGAACTTCATAAAGAGATTCCAGGTTCAATTATTTTAGGACAGTTTGAAAATCCGGCAAATCCAAAAGCCCATGAAGAAACCACAGGACCGGAAATCTGGGAACAGACAGAAGGCAGCGTTGATATTTTTGTGGCAGGAGTCGGAACCGGTGGAACCATAACCGGAGTTGGAAAATATCTGAAAAAGCAGAAGAAGTCCGTACACATTGTTGCAGTAGAACCTGCAACCAGTCCGGTTCTTTCACAGGGAAAAGTCGGACCTCATAAAATTCAGGGAATCGGTGCCGGATTTATTCCGGATACACTGGATACTTCTGTTTACGATGAGATTATTCCAATCAAAAATGATGATGCCTTTGAAGAAGGAAGAGCATTTGCCCGCAGCGAGGGAATTCTTGTGGGAATCAGTGCAGGAGCTGCATTAAAGGCAGCTGTTGAGCTGGCAAAAAGAAAAGAAAATAAAGGAAAGAATATTGTGGTATTGCTTCCGGATTCCGGAGACCGTTATTTATCTACTCCTTTGTTTGCAAAATAAAATCAGTGGAAAAGCATCAGGCATTCCGCTATAATATGGTAAAAGAGTCAAAAAGACTTTTGCGAAAGGAAAAGAAGTATGTTCTATTTTCTTGTGTCGGTAAATATTATAGCGATTATCCTGATGCTTTTTATGCTGGCAATCTGCCTTCGTAAAAAGCTCTCCAAAGCACAGCTTGCATTTATTATTTATGATATTTTTTCCATGCTGTTTGTGGTGGGAGTTCATCTGGAACTGGTGCATTCGGATACCGTTGGTGAGGCACTTGCCGGGCTGTGTATCCAGTATGTGGGACAGGCAGGATTTTTAATGGCATTTCTCTGGTTTGCATCGGAGTTTGGAAGACTTAAAATTCCTAAATTTATTTATTTTATTCAGGCAGTAATTAATACAATTGTTTTGACAGGAGTATTTACGGCAGAATATCATCCATATTTTTATAAAACAATGCGGATATTGAAAGATGGCATATATCACCGGATTGAAGTTATACCCGGAATCATCTGGAAACTACATTATATACATCTGGGAACGGTAATACTTGCGGTACTTATTTTGTGTATCATGCGTTACGGGGAGAGTTCACCAATTCATAAAAAGCGGATTATTTATATGATAGCAGGTGTGGGAACTTTTGCACTGGAATTAATCTTAAAGGGCCTGGGTGTATTTGGCAGTTATAATCCGGTAGTCATTGCCATGACAATTATGATGTTTTGCATGATGATGGCAATGATTCGTTATGGATATTTTGGTTCTCTGCAGGCTGCGGTGGATAATGCATTTAATCATGGAAAAGAAGGCTTGATTATCCTGGATGCAGAAAATAAAATTATCTCCGTCAATCAGCGTATGAAGGAACTTTTCCCGGAAATAAAGGTAGGAAGTGCCGCAAGCAGGCAAAAAGAAATCCTGCAGGCACTGACAAACCGGGAAAGGCTGTTGCATAAAAATGACCGCATCTATGAACTTCGTATGGAGGATATTGTGGAAAATGGTGAGAAAGATGGCTGCATGCTCTGGTTTATCGATCAGACAGAAAACTTGGAAATGATGCAGAGACTTCGTAGTGCGGATGAAGCCAAGACCAGATTTTTAATGAAAGTGAGCCATGAGCTGCGGACTCCGATGCATACGATACTTGGTATGAATGAAGTGATTGCGGAAGAGACATCAGAAGAGAAAATCCGCGGATATACCAGAGAAATTGCATCTGCCGGTGACAGTATGATTGCACTGATAGAAGAAGTGTTAGATGCTTCCCGGTTAGAAAGTGGTACGCTTCAGATAAAGAAGGATGCATTTGCTTTAGAAGAGGTTATCCATGACGCAGCAGCCCAGATGAGGCCACAGGCAGAGAAGAAATCTTTAAACTTCCGGCTGCGGATGGAGGAACCATTATTAAAACCGGGAAAACATTTCTATGGAGACAAGGCACATATCCGTCAGATTATCATTAATCTTCTGGAAAATGCGTTGAAATACACAGATGAAGGCTTTGTGGAGCTGGGTGTAGAAAAAGCGGCGGAAAATGGAGATACCTTTTTAAAGATAACTGTGACTGACAGTGGAATTGGAATAGGAAAAGAAGAGCAGGATAAAATCTTTGAAAGCTTTGAACGGGGCAATACTGCCAGGAACAGCAGAAAAGACGGAATCGGTCTCGGGCTGGATATTGCAAAAAAGCTGGCAGAGGCTATGGGTGGAAGCCTCTGCCTGATTAGTGAAGTGACGAAGGGAAGTACCTTTACGGTTCGGATTCCGTGGGTAGAAGTATCGGAAAAACATCATTTTACAAAGCAGAGTGAGAAAAGTATGAATGCGGATTACAGCAGCTTTACCATTCTTGCGGTAGATGATAATGAGCAGAATCTGATGGTATTAGAACATCTTTTACATAAAACAAAGGTTAAAATGGAAACCGTGATGGATGGAAATACTGCCGTTCAAAAATGTGAAGAGAAAACATATGATTTACTTCTTTTAGACCATATGATGCCAAAGCCGGATGGCATAGAGACGCTGCACCTCATCCGTGCAGATGAGAAAGGACGAAATCATTATACGCAGGCAGTGGCATTTACCGCTAATGCAACAGCTGGTGCAAAAGAACTGTACAAAAACGAAGGATTTGCAGAGTATATTACCAAGCCGGTAAAACCGGGTACACTGGAGATTATGCTGCAGAAATATCTTAGGGATTATCAGCCGGAAGAAAATATGGTTTTCCAGGGAAACATGGATGATACAAAGATAACAAAGCTAAGAGGCTTATTACATTATCTTGAGAAGAATGGAATTGCAGCAGAAGAAGGCTTATCCTATGCGGATGGAGATGAACAGTTCTATAAAGAATTGTTAGGTATCTTTGCAAAAGAAAAAGAGAAGAAGCAGCATAATTTAGAGAAAGCGTTCCAAACTCTTAAGGTAAATCATGTAGTAACAATGAAAGAAACTGCAGAAACTATCATAGATTCAGAAGTTGCAACAGATACAGAAATGATGAACGAATTATGGAAAACATTCGTAACCCAGTCCCATGGATTAAAGGGTGAAGCCTGGGGCATCGGAGCCAGAACGCTTGGAGATTTCTTTTACCAGCTGGAGTGTGCCGGAAAAGAAAAAAACATCGAAAAGATAGAGCATTTTTATCCGAAAGCCATGGAAGAGTGGCAGCAGGTAGTAGATGCTATTCAAAGAGTATTATAAAAAGATAACCGGAAGCCGGATAAAAGAAGCTGGTCTTTTCACTGGCTGCCTGTAATGGTGGTAAGACTATAGTGTGTTTGTAGAGACAGACCTCAACAAAAAAGCAAGTGCTATTGAAAAGAACAAGAGGGAATCCAAAGAACAGCTTGAAAAGGGCAATTTTTCTGTCCGGAATCTTGCAGAGGTATCTGTGGATGAATAAAGTTTTCACCGATAATAGACGGAAACCATGAACTTTAAATTTTGATGGTTTCAAAATAATAAGACTTATGATATAATAATAGGCTGTATTAAGCTCCTTTTGCCAACATGGCAGAAAAGAGTTTGATACAGCTTAAAAATTTGCATGAAAAATTATTTAGTAAAATAACATAGAAAGGCGAAAACCCTGATAACTTAAGGATTTTCGAACAGGTAAAAGATAAAATGAAACTTGGAATCGTAGGTTTACCAAACGTAGGAAAAAGTACATTATTTAATTCACTGACCAAAGCAGGCGCAGAATCAGCCAATTATCCGTTTTGTACCATTGACCCGAATGTGGGAATCGTAACCGTACCGGATAACCGTCTGAAGGTGTTAGGCGAGATGTATCATTCCAAGAAAGTAACACCGGCAGTCATTGAATTTGTAGATATTGCAGGACTTGTAAAAGGAGCCAGCAAAGGAGAGGGACTTGGGAACCAGTTCCTTGCCAATATTCGTGAAGTAGATGCCATCGTTCATGTTGTACGTTGTTTTGAAGATACCAACGTAGTCCATGTAGACGGAAGCATTGACCCGGTTCGTGATATTGAGACCATTAATTTAGAACTTATCTTTTCTGATATTGAAATCTTAGAGAGAAGAATTGCAAAAGTTACCAAGCAGGCAAGAATGGACAAGACACTTGCAAAAGAAGAGGCACTTTTGAAATCCTTAAAGGCACATCTGGAAGAAGGAAAGATGGCAAAGACTTATCCGTTGAGTGATGATGAGGACGAGCAGGCATGGTTTGCATCTTATAATTTATTAACTGCAAAACCGGTTATCTATGCAGCAAATGTAAGTGAGGATGACCTTGCAGATGATGGCGCAAACAATCCACATGTTGCAAGAGTAAGAGAACAGGCAGCCGCAGAAAACAGTGAAGTATTTGTTATCTGCGCACAGATTGAACAGGAAATTGCAGAATTAGATGATGATGAAAAAGCAATGTTCTTAGAGGACCTTGGATTAAAAGAATCCGGTCTTGAGAAACTGATTGCAGCAAGCTATAAATTGTTAGGACTTATCAGCTACCTTACATCAGGAGAAGATGAGACAAGAGCATGGACTATTACCAAAGGAACCAAGGCACCGCAGGCGGCAGGAAAGATTCATACCGACTTCGAGCGTGGATTTATACGTGCAGAGGTGGTATCCTATGACCATCTGATTGAGTGTGGAAGCATGACAGCAGCAAAAGAAAAGGGACTGGTAAGATTGGAAGGAAAAGATTACGTTGTTCAGGATGGCGATATTATTTTATTCCGTTTCAACGTATAAGGAACCTTTTGAGAAATCCGGCATAGTATAAATAGAAGAAAAGGCACAGTGGGGCAGGCACATGATACGCTATTGTGAATTGTGTGAAAAGCAGGTGATTAATATTGCAGACTGTTGCTGCCTGGGAAATGTGGTGGATTTGGAACTGGATGAGTGCAATGGAAGAATCTGTGCACTGGTTGTAGCTGCGCCGGGAAAATTTTTCTGTATTTTTTGTCCGGCATGCGAATATATTATTCCATGGAAACGTGTTGTGCGGATTGGACCGGATATTATTCTGGTAGATGTCTGTGTAGAAGATGTGAAAAGTTAGTTGACATAAGAATACGAGAAAGTTATACTAAAAATAGTACGACCAATATTTGTAAAAGCTGATATCAGCAGTTCTTTATGAACGTTTGGTGATGGAAAAACGGTATTATTTACGCAAAATTCACAAAGCGTGTTTTGCGTAGCTTTTAGAATAGGAGAAAAAAGATGAAGTGCCCATTTTGCAGCAGTGAAAATACCAGAGTAATTGATTCGAGACCGGCAGATGACAATAACTCCATTCGCCGGAGAAGATTATGTGACGATTGTGGAAAACGTTTCACAACTTATGAAAAAGTTGAGACAATTCCATTGATTGTAATAAAAAAGGATAACTGCAGAGAGCAGTATGACCGTTCCAAGATTGAAGCAGGTGTACTTCGTGCCTGCCATAAGAGACCGGTATCCGTGGAGCAGATAACCAGACTGGTTGATGAAGTGGAGACAGAGATTTTTAATCGGGAAGAAAAGGAAATCCCAAGTACTGTAATTGGTGAGATTCTGATGGATAAGATTAAAGATTTAGATGCAGTGGCGTATGTTCGTTTTGCATCTGTATATCGTGAATTTAAGGATGTAAATACCTTTATGAATGAGTTAAAGAAAATGCTGGATAAATAAAAGAAAATCTTTATGGAGAAAAGGGTTGATTTTTGTTGAATTTATCCGATAAAATTAGTAGCAGATAATTATGATGTGAGGAACGTGATCGTTATGAATATTTCAGGAATTCGTCCCCATGCGGGATTTTACGATTACAACAGCATACAGAATATCCGGAATGCAGTAGAAGATACACCGGTTGTTAAGACGGCAGCAGATGCCAGTGCATCTGAACAGCAGCAGAAGGATACCTTAGAGACTCCGGTACGAAGAGAACAGGATTTTGGGGCAGCAGATTATGCAGCACAGTACCAGCCGGATCGTACCTATGAGATGAAAGGTTCTGAAAGTGATATACATAGCCTGGATGTTGAAAAGGCATTATCCGATATGCACAAAGATCAGGTACTGCAGCAGTATCAGTTTTTTGTGGGAGAGAATATTGAACAGAGCGGAATCCGGCAGATTACTGCAACGGATACTGCAAAAGTGCGAAATGTAGAAAACTTTAATTTATAAGAGCAATTTTGATTATAAAAAAGTAAGAGACCGTTAGAAGGTAAGATTCCTAAGAATTCTTAAGAATCTTACCTTTTTTACTTGCGGCAGTTATGCTTCTTTTGTATAATTAAATTCAGGCTTGCCTGAAGAACGGGAAGTATAAGAGAAAGAGGATAGGATATGAAGAAAGTGCAGGAAGACTGGAAGGAAGAAATGCTGCAGGTAGGTGTACTTACCAATACACATGGTGTGCGTGGCGAAGTGAAGGTATATCCGACAACAGATGATGTCATGCGTTTTAAAAAGCTGAAGCAGGTATTTTTGGATACTGGAAAAGAACCGATGGAGCTTCAGGTTACACAGGCGCGCTTCTTTAAAAATCTGGTAATATTAAAATTCAAAGAATTTGATAATATAAATGATGTAGAGAAGTATAAGAGCAGAGGGCTTTATGTAACAAGGGAAAATGCTGTAAAGCTGGCTCCGAATGAATATTTCGTGGCTGATTTGATTGGCTTAAAGGCAGTCGGAGATGACGGAGAAGATTTAGGTGAAGTAAAGGATGTACTTCAGACCGGTGCAAATGACATTTATGTATTACATAAAGATGGGGAAGATGATATTTTACTTCCGGCAATTAAGGATTGTGTAAAAAATGTCAATATAGAGGAAGGCACCATTACGGTACACCTTTTAAATGGGCTTCGTGATATTAATAAGAAGTAGGTAGCAA
>UMCT01069883.1_pt1 | contig 16603 bp, 10 predicted proteins | sample 1964291 | NCBI WGS metagenome assembly UMCT01 (sample SAMEA4835974, study PRJEB28245) | human gut metagenome | biome: gut microbiome; material: fecal sample | place: Denmark | collected 2008 | reverse complement strand
GGGGTGCTGGGTGGTGCCGACGCTGTCCGCAGGAAGTCGCAGGGCTGCTAGACGGTGTCGTCACCATCTGTCAGGGACTACGCTCACAGGCAGTGTCGATGTCATCCGCCCGAAAGGTGCCGAGGCGCCATTCAGCGAGAACGGGCTTTGCGTTTTGAATGGATGGGGTGGTTGCGGGCATTTATTGCTGGTGTTGTGCTAGCATTAGGTCTTGCGCGGGTGTCGCCAAGTGGTAAGGCACGAGCTTCCCAAGCTCGCATGCGCGGGTTCGAGTCCCGTCACCCGCTCCAAAAAAAGTTAAGGCCGGTCTTCAATTTAGAACTGCGCCCCACAGGTGGCGGTTCATTCGGAGATCGGCTTTTTTGATGGGCGCATCTAGGTTTTGTCAGCTCACCTGGGATATAAGCAAAAGCACATCCAACCTTGCCTGTATCTCTCTTTCACAGGATTTACCTCATTGCCCTCGGTAGGGTTTTGTTGCTCTCGCTGAGAGTTGTGCGCTTTTTCGCAGGATTTACCCTGGTGTGGCAATCCAACCATCACGAAAACAAAAATCTCGGCTTTTTTGCAACTTTTTTGCGATTGAGGATGTCGTTGTTCCGGGATCATACATGGCTCTTCCTTTCCGTTACGAGAAAGCTTTTCAGGGGGAGGGGAGCTCGCAACAACGGTTATTCTAGGAAGCGCTTGTTTTCCCTTAGGTTTCGTCGATTCACGTAACAGCTTTTTGAATCAACGTCCACACGAAGGAAACGGGGCATGCCTATAGTTCGTTGCCATACCTTGCTAGTCAAAACAGAGAGAGGTTTCTTTATGAGCAATTCACTTAACGGAAGGAAGGTTGCAGTTATCGGCTGTGGCTTTGTGGGATCAACCACTGCATACAGCCTGATGCAGAGCAAGCTTTTCACCGACATGGTTCTTATCGATGTAGACACCAACCGAGCCGAAGGCGAAGCGCTCGACATCAGCCACGGCATTCCTTACTACAGTCCCATGAACATCTACGCTGGTACTTACGAAGATCTTTCCGATGCCTCCATCGTTATCATCACCGCCGGCGCTAACCAGAAGCCAGGCGAAACGCGCCTCGACTTGGTACAGAAGAATGTAGCAATCTTCAAGACCATCGTTCCCCGCATTATGGAACAGGGCTTTGACGGCATTTTCTTGGTGGTTTCGAACCCGGTAGATATCCTCACGCAGGTAGTAATGGAGCTTTCAGGCCTCCCCCGCGAGCGCGTAATGGGTTCGGGCACCGTACTCGATAGCGCGCGTCTCAAATACACGCTGGGGCACATGCTCGATGTTGACCCACGCCACGTCCACGCTCGTATTATTGGCGAGCATGGAGACAGCGAGCTGGCGGTATGGAGCGCTGCAAACGTTTCCGGAATCGCCATCAACGATTTCTTCCGCTTGCGCGGCATCGAAAACGCCACCGAAATCCGCGCATCCGTCGAAGAAAGCGTGCGCAACAGCGCCTACGAGATCATTGAAAAGAAGCGCGCCACGTATTTTGGCATCGCTCCTTCCGTAACCCGCATCTGTGAAGCAATCGTGCGTGATCAGAAATCAATTATGACGGTCTCGAATTATCGTACTGACGTCCAAGGCGTTCCCGATGTTGTCATGAGCTTGCCCGCTATCGTCGGAAGCAAGGGCGTTGAATTCCCTATTCCTCTGCAGCTGAGCATTGACGAAGCTGAGCTGCTTCATTCTTCTGCACAAACCCTGAAAAACACCTTGAACCAAATCGATTTTTCTCTGTAGGCATAGAGCCACATGCAAAACAATGCCCGCACCTGCGGTTTGAAGTGCCTCCTTTTTCTTTATGTTCAAGAAACGGAATGCAGTTCATCGTGCGGGTGCGGGCATTGTTGAGCCTACACGCAAGATTCTCTTGTTTGCTGCTTCATTATTCGGGGGCGTGTCGCAGTTAAGGTGCGGGTATCGATGCGCCTTCGCACAAGAGGCTCAGTTGCCGTTTTTCACCATGGTAGCTACCGTAAACCAAGTACGCTCGTAAGGACGATAGAACGTCTTCATGTCCGTCACCTCAACGTCGTCCCTCGCTTCCAAATCGCGAACGTCAACCGGAACGCCTTCTACCTGAGTTTGCCCCAGCACGATAAAGGTGCCTTGATAGCCATCAAGTGCAGCGTCCCATGATTTTACACTGGTAAGCGTCGGAAAATACGACTGATATGCATGGGCCCAATTACCCGGCTGCCATGCTAAAAACGTTTGCTTGATATTCTCGCATTCCACCGCTGTAACCCCTTCAACCCCAATGTCCGAAGAGAGCACTAGCGGGCGACTATTGGACTTTGCCATTTCCTCCAAATAGTCAAGCGGCTCTTCGTTTTTGCCGCTGTATGCATCTTGAACGAACAAAACCTGGTTGACGATCGACACACCAAGAAAAGCTGCGAGCAACCCGCGTACGCACACCTTACTATTAACATGAGAGAGCCAAATTGAAGCGGCAAGGAGTAAGGGGCCTATGGTCACACAAAGATAGCGATAGTAGACAATCAGCGAGTCAATAACTATAGAAGCCGCAAGGGCAGCGGCAAACACACTTGCGTATAACGCAACGCCCCATATGGCGGGCAAAGTAGAGGGAGCAAGCACCCAGTCTGCCAGGGAAAAGGATTCTTTGAGGCCTGCGTTTTGCTGTTTGGAACGCCGCAGCCAATTCGCCAAACCATAGAGCGCCGATGCAGCAGCCACTACTGCGCAAACCGTAAGAATCACCACATAGCCAAACCCATAGGTATCGGCAAATATCACATAGCTCGTGTAAACCGGGTAGAACAACCATTCCACTATAGTGCGAGGAAACGAAACATTTGCCCAATACGATCCAGACACTACTCCAGCCTGGCTTTCGAAAACCATGAGCCAGGGAGCATAAAGGGCTACCTGAATTACCGCCCCCACTATAAATACCGGCAATGCCTTTTTTGCACGAGCGATAATGAAAATCAGCAAGTAAAGGTTGATGAACGATGCCGCAAGCACACCGTAATAATGCAAGTAGGCGCTCGCGAGACTCGACAGGAACATAACAAGCCACCATCTACACGGTACACCGCACCACTCACGACAGCCGCCCCCATCGTAGGCTGAAGACATCCACCAGTTTTGGCCTTCTTCTACAGACCCATCTCCTTCCCTAGGGTTTTTGCTACGTAAGGTGCATGCAATGCGCCACGCATACAGAGCGCATAGCGTTACAGAAAAAATCACCCAAGAATACATGCGAATCTCAACCGATATATAAGCAAGATAAGGCGTAGACAGGGAAAAGAAACTAAACAGCACGCCGGCCTTCCAGCCGAAATCATGCCGTATCACTGTGAAGCCCAACATTGCCAATGAAAAGATTCCCGCTATCGTAAACAGGCGGTACACAAGGAGATTTTGCCCAAAAAGTGACTCGAGAACATGGAGGCCCCAGTAAAACAGAACTGGATGAACATCCCCTGACCCAATATCCCAAATTTCAGCGAAAGAGTTGTTCGCTATAGAAACCGAATAGCTTTCATCGAACCACACATTTCCGTGAAAAGACCCCGTTAGCAGAAATGCAAGACCAACTATCAGCAGCATCACATGAAACCGCTTCGATTCGAGGTATTTCTCTAAACGGGATTGCGTCACAGTTTCACCGTCGCTTCTTTTAATTGTTCAACAACAAAACAATAGCCGAATCTGTCTCGGATACGAGCACCAAACTCTACACCGTTGATCACACTGGCGGCGATCCCTTTTCCGACAAACGCAAAGGTACTCCCAATCAAACAACGATGCATCCCCCTCATTCATTGTTTTTCTTATCGTTAAATTACAGCCACATTTCTGTCATGAGCTTCCAAAAACACGCCCATGCACGTCTGCGATAATAAGGTTGCTAGAGAAAGGCTCGCGAATGCAGATTGAACAACGCACTACTTTTATTCACGCAGATGATTTCGGAATAACACCTGGTCAGGCAAAATCCATCTTGTCGCTTAGCTCTTCCTGCGGCGGTAGCGGAGCGCTCAACAGTGTCAGTATTTTTGCAAATTCTCCCGCATTTTATGAAGCCGCCAGCCTTGCCCAGCCGTATGTCAGACGCGGCGTTCTGCGGGTATGCCTTCATCTGAATCTCGTGGAGGGGCCATCCGTCGCAGATCCGAAACGCATACCTCTTCTCGTTAACGAGAGGGGTATGTTCGATAACAATTTCATGGGATTGTTCAAGCTGGGTATCACCAACAAAGACGAGGCATTCAATCAGCTTGTTATTGAATGCCGCAGTCAAATCCAGCGTTTTCTATCAGCGTTTCCCGATCAACAGCTATCGTTTCAATTGGACAGCCACCAGCATGTTCATGCTGTCCCTATCGTCTACAGAGCACTCGCACAAGCTCTAGCTGAAGAAAACTGCCTGGTTAAGCGGCTGCGCGAACCCATCGATCCGCTTCCCCTTTACCGGACCTGCGCCGAAGGCGACTCAAAGGAATCAGCCGGTTCCTCCACGCCTCAAGCACGCAATACGCCGACACGAATCCCGATGGTTAATCGTGTAAAAATCTTCTTGATTTCTGCCCTTTGGCGCAAATGTTCAATCAACGACATTCCGTGGGCCCCCAGCAGACCTGCTTCAGCACCTTTGTTTTCAGGTGTTGCCCTCTCTGGACGCATGGATGAATTCAGCAAACCGCTTCTTGCTTCTTTTCAGCATGAAGCAACTCGTCAAAACAGAGATGCCGAAATCCTATTTCATCCTATCTCGGTACCGATCGAAAAGTGTCTTGACCCTCTGAACAAGCCATTTGCTGAAGCATGCGCTTCATTATCAAGGAACCATGAAGCAGAACTGATTCGGAAGCTATAAGCACTTCATTGGATTTCTTCGACCCGCAAACACCAGCTCTATCCATTGTTCTATGGCATGTTTCACGTGAAACAGCGTTTTGCGTCAACACATTTGATCCTGTTTGCCCTAGATAATACAGATATAAGAAAGGCCCAAGGTTACCCTTGGGCCTTTCGTTGTGAGAGCGCTCTTGCTTAGATGCTCTTCAAAATTGCCATTACGAAATTCGAAGCATCCTCCAAAGCCTGAGGATCGACGTTTTCGATAATGTCGTTATCCGCAGAATAGAGCGCGGTGTTTCCGTCTGCCATACCGGCGATCGTCATCGCCTGAACACCATGAGCCATTGCAATCGATGCAGGTGTTTCACGTGAAACAATGCGATCGGTATGATATCCAACCCCCGAACGCTCGCTTGCCTGGCGAAGAACACGCTTTAAGCGTGAGGAAATCTTATAAGGCTTATAGGCACCTTCCTGTTCAATGCAAGAAAGCGCACCAGCACCAAGGGCCTCAAGATTGATAACGATTGCGCCTTTCATCTCATCGGCGTGCTCTTCCAGGAACGCATTAATGCCCGAATGAGAATACTGCTCTGCACCAAGGCCAACAAACCATACTTCGGTGTCGATGTCGGGATGGCGGAAGTCCTGAAGTTTCTTGAGTTCGCGGTTGATTTGCTCGGCTGTGCCAGCGTCACCATCGATCCGCAATGCGGGGCTGGCATCAACAATGCCGTCAGTATCATAGACCGCCGATTCGTCATAGTAAGTATCCTCTACTTGAGCATCTTCGCCCTTGCGAAGACGATTCAAAGAGAATGCCCCACCGTTCCATCCACGACGATCATCGGATTCGCGGTAGTCAACGTCTACAAACTCATCATCTTCCTCACGGAAGCTCGACCAATCTCCACGAGCTTTGCCGATGCTGCGGGCATTATAGTCCTCATCAACATCTACCCACTCGTTTACAGAAACTTCTTCTTCCTTGCGCTTCTTGCCCTTGCGGAATCGGCTAAAGAGGCGTCCAGCACGGGACTTAGGCATATCAACGTATCCAGGACCAGCAAAAGCACCTGTTTCGGTGTATTCCTCGTCGTAGGCGGAATCATCCGCATCATCGATATAGCGCTCTTCAGGGGCTACGTCAGATACCAGCTCATCCCCTACAGGGGCGAATGAGCCAGTGCCACCAACGGTCGAAAAAGAGCCAGTTGCAGACACTGCCGACTGCGCGCCCGTATCAAACGAAGGGAGGTTGAGGCTTCGCGCTGCAGGCGCTGTGCTAAACGCATCAGTATTTCCATCAATACGAGGAAGCATGTTGGAAAGCAACGATTTACCGCCCGTGGAGGTGCCTTCGTTTACCTCTGCCATAGGAGCGCGCTGACGAAGGTTTTCACCCGAAGCGCTGCGAGCAGGCGTTACGTCCGGCAACACGATAACCTGACGAGAGTGGTCCGCCTGTTCAACAACAGGAGAAACAGGAGATACCATTTCCTCCATGCCCACAATCGGAGAAGCTACCGCAGGCTGAGGCGCAGTTCTTTCAAACGGCTCTTCTGCGTATTCTCCACCCTGCACCTCATCCGAATAGCCGTAGGAGTAGGATTTCATTTCCTCCTGTACACGACCAGCAGGGATGCGTGCGGTTGATTCATCATTGCTGTCGTGGAACGAACCCATATTGACCACATTGTCATCGATACGGCGAATCGGCTCATCTTCGTCGTCGAACTCTTCATTGTCCATAAACTGGGAGACATCGATTGGGGAAATTGAGGTGGTTACACTCGGAGATACCGCCTGTTCAGGCTGCTCAGCTGGATCATCAACGTATACTTCTTCGCTTTCAGATACAGTAGGCTCTTCATAGTAGTCCTCGTTGTAGGACTGCTCCTCCAGGTATTCTTCAGCGGGATATTCCTCTTCAACCGATTGCTTACGCGATGAAATCGACTTCAGGCGAGAAGCAAGAGAATGCTGCATCTGAGATGCTTTTTCGGAACCAGAATGGACCGCGTTATTGAGGAAATCGCCAAGCGAACCGCTACGACGTGAGTGAACACTCCTCTTGGAGCTCATTGCGGGGCGAGAAGCTTCCTCGTTTGCGGGGTAATACTCGGGGGTATTTGTGTACTCATCGACGGGCTCCATAGGCGAAGTTGCCGAATCAAGCTCCTCTTCGATTTCTTCAACTTCGTTATTCCTGGGAACTGAGCGATGAAGCCTCTGGGAATGACGCACCGAAGAGCGGGGGGAGGGCTTTCCTTGGTCATGAGAGCCGAAATGCTCATGTCCTTGAACAGTCTCTTCGACTATCTGCTGCTCAGGCTCAACAATGGGCTCGGGCTCAGCAGGAGCTTTTTCTGCAAGCTGATCTACCTCTTCAATTGCAGCCTCGTAAAGCGTCTCGTGCGACACAGGGGCAGGAGTGTCGTTTGCAGCAGGATCATGTTCAGCTGCTTCGACAGAAGCAGGCTGATCTTCGGCGGCAACGGCAGGCTCGGGATCGTGATCGAGCCATGGAGCAGGCGATGCAATGGGCTTCGGAGCGGGCTTGCGTTCGATGGGTGCTGCTGCAGTGTTGTTCAGGTGCCATTCTTGTTCAGCTGCCAAATCCTCTGCCGACAAGGCGGCAGGCTGACCATCAGCAATGGGCTCAGCGAAATGAGCCGAGCTCCCTTCATGATTAGCATGGGGCGCAGAAAACGACTCAATCTCATCCTGCAACGCGCGAACCTTTGAAGACAATTCGGACTGAGCAGCCTCGGGCTCAGAGACGGGAATGGCAATGGGAGATCCGTAGGGATTAGAAGCATGATGCTCCATCATGCGCGCAGCAACGGTATCCGCATAGCGAGAACGATTTACCTTCGGGGTTTTTCCTGCATCAGGCTTATTCGCACGTGCCTTCTCTTGAGCAATCTTTGCCCAAGAAGGAGTATCGCTCGTTTGGACGCGGGCTACAGGCTCTGGGGCAGCAGAACGGGCAGCCTCTTTAGCAGCTGCTGCCGCGGCTGCAGCTGCGGCCTCGGCCGCCTGCTTCTTTTCAATCTGCTGCTTGGGGATAATGACCTCGTCTTTTTCCCCAGAATCGGACTCTTTTTTAGGTTCTTCGTCAAGAATAGAGGAAACCATGGTGCGTGCCAGAGGACTCGGCGCCGACTCAGGACGCTTACCAACCTCAAAACGTACGCTAGAAACCTCATCCTCATCTTCAGCGATCAGGCCGCCGCCCTTAACCAGGCGAGAAGAAATATCGGTTACGGGAACCTTGTCGGCAACAGGCTTTCCAGTCAAAGCCGCAATAGCAGCTTTCGCTGCCGCAAGAGATTCCTGCGGCGACATCTCTGCTTCATATTCAAGAGATGCACCTTCAGGCACAACGCCCGCAGCGCGTGCCGCCTCTTCGCCGTGTACGCGATTGCCCTCTTCAACGCTGCGCTCCAGAGCTTCCTCTTGGCTTACCAAGCCGTTTCCAACTTTGCGCGCAACATCAAGCAAAACCGAAACACCGGAAGCGTTATTATTTGCCGACTGGTTGAATGGAGCAACGATATGAAGCACAGAGCGAACCAGGGGGATAGCAAACAGCACCGCACAAATAACCAACAGAAAAGTAAGAATGGAAGACATAGCACCCGTATCGGCTGCGAACAGCGTGGAGCGAAGCAGGAGAACGAAAGCCGAAACCACCAATGCAATGGCGCTTGCCTTCTGAAGAATAGGCAATGCCGCAGCGAAGGGGGGCTTTTCCTCCGTCAAAACCTTGCCACTGTCATAATTGGCCACCAGGATCACCTTGCGGCGACGAGCATTGGCGCCATTTGCCGGGGTGGGCTGATATTTCGCCACCACATTCTGGCTTGCACCGGTCCTAAGCAAGCGTGAAAGAACAGGGCGCCCCGTGATCTCCATGCCATATAGAACCACCGCAGCTATAGTGAGAAGCAACCAAAGTATGCCCAAAGAGGGAACAACAATAGAAAGAACGGCACCAAGCAAAGCAACACCGAAACAAATGATGTTCGGGAGCTGATCGTTGGTTACACACTGGAAGTCTTCCACCACCGTCGCGAAACCCGCCTCTTTCTGCATCTGGTCGGCAAGATAGAGCGCAGCCCTCTGTTCCTCCTCGGTACCCGCAGGATGCGGACCTATCTCTTGCGTGAGATAGGCGATATCGTCGATTATTTCAGCCATGGAGAGCCCCTTTTGTTTCCACGCTTATATAAGTAAGTAGCGATTGACATGGATATAGACTGTACAAGTATACGTCATTTGACTCGTTTCGCCTTTATATGAACCGTTTGTTCACCTTGTCTACCGCATTACGCAAAGAAGCGCCTTTCTTTCTGCATAAAATACCTCCCATCCACTTATCGCAGATGGGAGGTTTCACGTGAAACATATCAGTCAGCCTGCTGCTAATCCTGCCCAAGATACTCTCTTAAATAAGCATCGTTTGATGCAGCGTCCGAACGAAGGCTGTCATAGCGAGAAACCAAATCGGCTGTTGCGCTGGCATAAGCATCAACCACAGGCTGGCTAAATTGCTTCGGCAACGCTTTTGCCATTTCCACAGCCTCCTGATCGGCTCTGTTATAAGCATCGTTGTGGGACTCGGCAGTCGCTTTGTCTTGTATAAGGATCGCCGCATTTGAGGCAAGCGCTTCATTGGTCGCATCGATTCGCTTGCTGACATAAGCCAGCGAGGCATCGAAATTCGCCGCGGGATAGAAGCCCTTCGCCTTCGCAATGCATTCCTTCGCCTTTGAGAATTGAGCCTGGGCAGAAGTGGTGAACTCGGTTGATTTCGCCACGTTGTCCGCCGTTGTGTCCGAAACAACAGTTGCCGCCTGCGTCAAAAGGGCATTCCCTTCTTGGATGCAACTCCACGCCTCATTCATGGCATCGATGCCTTGCTTTGCTGCAACATCTTCCTTCATACGTTGATCGGCAACATCAAGAAGCTCCTCACGAACCGCAATAGCATTCAAGGCCCGTTGCGCCGCCTCTTTGTCGCGCTGGGATCCGTCAAGCTCCGACTCTGCCTTCTGAGCATACACGCGAGCCGACTCAAGTTGGTCTTTGGCATCGGGAATAGCTGCACTTAATTCCTGCGCGCGAGAAACGGTATCGTCACCAAACGTATCCTGAAAATATTTGTCGATAGCAACCGTGGTTTCATCGCTTTGCTTAACAAGCTCGCAAGCTTCACGCAGCACACCGACGCTGGTATTCAGTCGCTCGTACTGCTGGTAGGCCCAATACCCCCCTACGCCAATCGCGCCTATGCAAACAACCGCCACGAGTGCGATGCTGAAACGGCGATACCATCTGCGGCGTTGCTTCCTGCGAGCTATTTCTGCCTGAGAATCTGCGCCTAAAAACGTTTTACGCTCAGAAGGCTGGGGCTTCGCTTCGGCTGAATTTCGCTTGGTGGCCTTTTCTGCTGTCAGGTCCCTTTCCTTGCCTCCTGCGGTTGAAGCGCCCTTCCCGAAGCTTGGAAGACGCCACTTGGCGCCACGCGAGGGCTCATCCTGCGCTGCAGCTTTTTGCTCAAGGACATTCAGGGAAAGCTCGTTAGGCTTTCCCTGCGAGAATTCTTTCAGATGAAGAACCTGAGTTTCCTTATGCCCAAGGCCACGGCCGCTTCGCTTTTTCTTGCGGGCCATCACGAATGCGAACCTCCGGCTACGCGCGCAAGAGACTCGATCGCCACACGGTCGGCAACCTCGGCAACGATATCCGAGCAAGGCATCATAACGATATTGCTGCTCGGCAACGAGTTCAGGAATTTCTTGCCGTAATACTTGGTTATCAGGCGTTTGTCAGCCAAGACCACAATGCCGCGGTCGCTCGATTTACGAATAAGCCTTCCAACGGCCTGCTTTACCTCAATAACCGCATGGGGCAGCGAATAGTGAGCCCAAGCGCGATCATCACGTTGTTGACGTTCGCATGAAAGAGGATCTGTAGGCAGACCAAAAGGCAGCTTGGGGATGACAACGCCCTTAAGCGTTGCGCCCGGAGCATCAAAACCCTCCCAGAAGCTCTTCAGAGCAAAGAGACTCAAATGCTCATCTTTCAAGAAGTCATCGCGAAGGCCCTTAACGGAAACGCCCCATTTTTGGCACACCAAACGCAAATCGTCTTCCTTCAAAGCGGGATGAACACCATCAAAGCACTGTTCCATTTCGCGCCTGTTGGTGAATAGCGTAAGCATCGAACCTCTCTGGGCCTTGTGCAAATCAACAAGGAACGATTCCAGGGTTGGAAGATAAGCAGGATCCTGAGGTTCTGGCATATCCGTTGGAACGTAAACCCGCATATTGGCGTCGAAATCAAAGCTTGAATCAACCTTCAGCACATCAGCCCGAGAATCTTCCCCTTCGTTGAAGCCAACGGCACGCTCGAATGCATCGAACTGGCCGTCGACCGCCAGAGTTGCCGAAGCATATATAACACTGCGCGTTTCAGCATAAAGACTCTCGTTTAGCGACTTGCCCACATCGAGCGGCTGAACCGTAAAGATTTCATCCAACGTACCCTTCGTTCGGTTAAGGCGAACCGAATACACATGGTTATCGCTGTCATGGAAGAACATCTCATCAAGGGCATCGTATGCCTCCCTCAATTCAAGCGCAGCCAGGGCGAGTTCCCTCTGGGCGCTTGTTGTGTCTTCGATTTGCTCCGCATAAGCAACGATGTCGCGGCAAGCACGGATCAGCTTTTCCAAGGTGTCGTATACCGCGCGCGCACGATTCACGACACCTCGGTACTTATCACCATGGCGAATCTCGTCGTTTAGCCAGAGATCAAAGTATTCGTATCCACGCGAGCGGGTCTTCGGATCGAACACCAGAAGATCTTTTGCTCCGAGACAGAACTCTTCCGTCGCCATCGCGAAGGCGCCCGCACAGGTGCGCGCTTTGGCAATAAGCGATTCATACAACGCGCGGCCTTCCTCTGGAGCTTGAGCGCTTCGCTCCACTCGAGAAAGAACGTTGTGTGAACCTTCCCCATTTACGCGCAAAGCAAGCGCCCTCAGCGAATCGGAAGACACCGAAAGGGCAAGTGCGCGGCGCGCTTCTTCCTCCGCACCATGAGCCTCGTCTACGGCCCAATAGCGGATAGGGGGCAGCAGCCCACCTTCGAATCGGACATCCCAGAAAAGCAAGCTATGGTTCGTTACCACAACATCGCATCGCTGGGCTTGCTCGCGGGCGCCATGGACAAAGCAGCTTCGTCCAAAGAAGGGGCACTTATGGCGCAAGCATTCGTTGCTCTTGGTCCCAATGCGCCAACGGGGAATAGCGCGGTAATCAATTTTCAGAGCGTCCATATCGTCGTAGTCGCTCTGTTCTACAAACGAAAGTAGACCCGCCAAAGCGGGTGCCTGGTTGATCTCCTGCTTACGATAATGAATTACCGATGGCCCTTGGTTGACCAAGCTATCCACCTTGCGAAGGCAAGGATAATGACTGAACCCTTTCAAAGGAGCATACGTGATGCCGAGAGCCTTCGAAAGAAGAGGCAGCTCCTTATGAACCAGCTGATCCAGCAATGCATTGGTCTTTGTGGCTACACCCACGGTGATACCGTTTTTCTGTGCTGCCAGGGCAAGAGGAACCAGGTAGGCCATCGATTTGCCAACGCCGGTGCCAGCTTCTACAGCAAGATTGCGAGACGTTGCCAAAGCGCGGTTTACCGCAAGAGCCATTTCGCGCTGTTCTTCGCGCGGCTCATATTCCTCGTACAAAGACCCCAATAAACCATCAACGGAAAAGGCTTCAGAAATTTCCGCATCGGTTGCGAAAGAAAGCTCGGGGGCTTCGCTACCCGCAGGAGGAAGCTCCTTGCCCACGGGGGAAGAATCAGGAACATTAGCATCAGGGCGCAAGGGAGCCGAAGCCTGAGCCACTGCCGCTTTACGCGATGCGCGCAAACTGTACGGCCCCTCGCTTTCCTTCATAGCGGCAAGGCACTTAAACACACGCTCAGTATTCCAAGTGTCGCTATCGCACATATCGGCAATATGCTGGAGCAAAGGGGTAGGCATAGTGTCAACCGCAGCCAAAAGCACCCGATACACGAGACATGTCGCAGCCACATCATCATCAGCACGATGGGTGGAGTCGGGCCCGCCAAACGCGCGAACTAAATCGAGCAAGCGATGAGAGGTTAGACGAGGTAACGCGATTTTCGCCAGATCAAGGGAATCGATCCAGCAGTTCTGCTTCAATACCTCACCCGTAGGGTACTTCGTGCAGAAAGTTCTATCGAAGTTTGCATTGTGGGCAACCACATCGGAAGAACCAACGAACTCGACCAAACCTGCAACGGCAGTATTGGGGTCAGGAGCATTCGCCACATCCTCATCGCTGATGTTGGTAAGGTGAGCAACATCTTCAGGGATCGGTTTTCCAGGATTTACGAACGTTACGTACCAGCCGACGATTTCACCATGGACCATACGCGCTGCAGCAATCTGAATCAGCTCGTCATGGTTGAAGGAGAAACCCGTCGTCTCGGTATCGATAACAACAACGTCTTCATCCAGTTCACCAAACGAGTGCTCTTTCGCATAGCTGCTAAGCGAATGGTAGCGATCGCGAATGCGCTGAGGGGTGTTTTCAAGAATATAAGTGTCAAGCCTTGATGCGACTTCTGCATTTTGTGTTTCCATACTAGTAAGACTATCATTTATGGAATTCTTTATCTCTAATGCCTGAATCACTTCTAGGAGAAAACATGTCAGATATTGGCTATTTTTCCATGTATGCCCGCTTTGAAACCGAAAGCAAAGAAGATGCTGCAGCATTTCTTGGCGCAGACAACATAATTGGCGACGCATTCTCTATCGAGCAGGAATATATCGACGGCAGGCGTACGGCATGGATCGTGAATCCTTTCGGCAAGCGCATGGGCACCATCGACGAAAAAACCGCTGAAAAGGTCGATCTCTGTAACGCCAAAGGATGGAACACCGTTGCCTTGCTTGCGCTCGTTGCTTTCACGGAAAAGCCTGAGCCAGGCCTTTACTGGGGTCAGGTTCTTATCATTTCCTATGACCCAAAATATGAAGTCGCCTTCTCTACATTTATAGAAAATGTCGGAAAGCAGCTCGGCGAAGGAATACGCCCCGACGTCTCCCTTGGTCGCGACTCCCTTAAGAAGGTTATCGAAACTCAGGGCGAATGGGTTCCTTCGGGACGCGTTCCCTTCCCCAACAAGAACAAGGGCACCGCTTGGGTGAAAACGCAACGCACCGGAACGGAACGTTTGGTAAAGCAGGCACGCAAGGGCAACATAGGTTGCACGGTAGTTAGCTGGATATTCCTTCTCGCCGTTGTCGCCCTTATTGTTTTCGGGCTTCATTCCTGCGGAGCGTTCTAGCCAATCTTCCGCCTAACCGTGCTATAGACACTCAGTGGTGTTTCACGTGAAACGCCACCATAAAGAAAACCCCTTGCCGCATTCCGGGCCGCACCTCTCGAAATCGGACTTATTTCAATCCGAATCGGGGGTGTGGTTCGTTTCGCGGACAAGGGGTTTTACGTTTGCGGCAGATATCTACTTAATTTTCCAAGGCATAGGAAATGAGCTTGGTGCAGAGCTCAGCAAAACTCATGCCAGCTGCACGAGCAGCATCGGGAAGAAGAGATGTTGCCGTCATGCCAGGAATGGTGTTCGTTTCCAAAACCCAAAAATTCCCTTCGCCATCCTTAATGAGGTCACTACGAGAAACACCGCGGCACTCAAGCGTCTTATGGGCGGCAACCGCAAGCTCCATAGCGCGCTTGGTATCTTCTTCGGATAGGGGCGCAGGGCAGATATGCTGCGATCCTCCCTGAGCGTACTTCGACTCAAAATCGTAGAACTCGTGGGAAGGAACAATTTTGATAACAGGGAGAGCGCACGGGTCCTCGTTGCCCAATACGGCAACGGTGAACTCTTCGCCTGAAACAAAGCTCTCAACAAACGCGCACGTATCTACCTGAAATACCTTATCGATCGCATCGGCAATTTCCTCAGCACCTTCACACAGATACACACCCAAAGCGCTACCTTCCGTAGCGGCTTTCACAACACAGTGCGAACCCACTTCAGCAATGATGGCATCAATGTCGATATGGTGAGCGTCAAGCATCATAGAACGAGGGGTAGGGATGCCGGCGCGCTCATAGCAAAGTTTCGTCTTGGGTTTGTCGATAGCAGTGGCGCTCGACCAAACGCCTGGACCAATATAGGGAAGCCCAATGGTTTCCAGAAATCCCTGGATGGTGCCGTCTTCGCCGTACTTGCCATGAAGAGCCAGGAAAGCAACGTCAAAATCACCTTGAATCAAAGCCAGCAAGTCTTCTTTGTTGGCGGGGTCGAAAACAGTTACTGGAAAGCCCGCTTCGAGCAAAGCTTCCTTCGCCCCTTCACCAGAAGCAAGGGAAATGGAACGCTCGCCACTCTTGCCTCCCGCAAGCAGAGCAACACGAATTTGTTTAGGATCGAAAGAACAAGACATGGTTCTCGCTTTCATACAAGTAAAACCCAGGGCACTGCTGCCGAAAGGCTTGATACGTTAACCGATAGTGAGTATAGCAAACGCACGTTACCACTCTGCTACCACCACGCGGTAACCACTTGGTTGCGTATAATACTAAGCATGAATAACGCAATCCAATCATTCAACCTGTCCGAAATTCCCACTATTCTGGAAAGTCTCGGACAGCCGCGCTTTCGCGCCAAACAGCTCACTTCCTGGCTTTACCAGAAAGGAGCTCACTCCTATGACGAAATGACCAATCTGCCCAAGAGCCTTCGGGATGTCCTGTCGGATGAATACCCTTTGATTGAGCCGCAAGTGGTTAACAAGCAAGTATCCAACGACGGTACACGTAAATACGTATTCGAATACGCCGATGGCGCCAAGGTAGAAGCTGTCGGAATCCCCTCATTCGACAAGAAAGAGCGCAAAGACGAGCCCAAGCACCTTACCGTGTGCTTCTCCACTCAAGCAGGGTGCGCCATGGGATGCACTTTTTGTGCCACGGGACACGAGGGGCTTACCCGCAATCTTTCTTCCGCTGAAATGATTTGCCAGATCATAGCTGTACAAAACGATTTTAGCTGCCGCGTCACTAATTTAGTTTCAATGGGACAAGGCGAACCATTCCAGAACTACCAAGCAACCCTAGAAGCGCTTCGTTTCGCCAACGCAAAAGACGGCCTTGAAATAGGCGCTCGTCATATAACGGTATCAACATGTGGCATCATTCGGGGAATTGAACGCCTTGCAAACGAGCCCGAACAATTCACGTTGGCAGTATCCCTCCATTCGGCTTTGCAGGATGTGCGCAATGAAATCATGCCGCGTTGCAGCAACATTCCCTTACCGCACCTAAAGAAGGCCCTTCGATCCTATATCGAGAAAACTGGCCGTCGTGTCAGCTTCGAATATCTCCTTATCAAGGGGGTCACCGACACAGAAGAAAACCTCGCAGCGCTAATCGATTTCTGCGATGGCCTCCTATGCCACGTCAACCTTCTTTCAGTAAACGAAGTCGAGGGAAGCCCCTACAAGCCAAGCTCCACCGCAACGCAGCAGCGCTGGGTTAAGGAACTGAAAAGCGCAGGCAAGGAAGCCACTATCCGCAATTCGCGCGGAAGTGATATCGACGGAGCCTGCGGTCAACTGAAAAACAAAATGTAGAGAACGGAAAAATAG
>UMCT01061093.1_pt1 | contig 16620 bp, 29 predicted proteins | sample 1964291 | NCBI WGS metagenome assembly UMCT01 (sample SAMEA4835974, study PRJEB28245) | human gut metagenome | biome: gut microbiome; material: fecal sample | place: Denmark | collected 2008 | reverse complement strand
ATAGCGGCTGGCGATGCGAAAGTGTTTTAGAATGAGCAAATAGGAGAATAACAATATGAATAAAAGACAGAAAAAGAAGTTATTTAAACAGACACTTATTAAGGTTAGAAAACTGCATCCACAGAAGGGTGATGTGATTTGTTTTCAGCCAGATTTAAATTGGATTGATGTTGAAACTATGTGCCAGTTTATGAAGGTTTATTCGAATAATGATGTTTTCAGTGAATCGAAGTTAGCTTTTGTACCTGCTGATATTAAGCAGCTTAAACATAAAAAGGACGCTCAGATATATATTAACAAGTTGCAAAGCATTGTAGATCAGATGGGAGAATAAACAATCCAATTAAAGAAGCATTTCCTTCGGAGTTTTGGAAAAATAAGAGAGAATATATAGGTGACAATAAATTATAAGGAGATATGTTTTATGCGAAGAAAAGATAAAAAATTTAAAATCCAATATAAAGTCGATGATAAGGTGTTGTCTTTGAGGTTCGAGACAATACGGGATTTTTTAGAAACCGATTTCCCTAAGAATAATAATCCAATGTCACCTACAAACGATACGGAATTATTATCCGTAACTTGGCACAAGCAACCGCTATTTGAAAAAAGTTTTAAATTAGGTGAAGTAAAAACGCTTTTAAAAGATTTTAATCCTACAAAATTACTTAGGAAAGAAATCTATTCAATAGAAGAAGTTAGAAATAAAGTAAAAGATGTTTTATTTGAGAAAGATAAAAAACTTGCAAAAGTTGATTTTGATGGAGATTTGATTAAGGGCAATAGCCAAAGATACCAAACATTTTTTACTAAAGGTTGTAAATGTGTAGTTTGTGGAATTGAAGGAAAATATTTTGCAAAAGAAAGACATTTACAGAATAAAAGTTATCATCTGAATTTGTATGCAGTTGATGATAATGGTGATGAAATTTTAATGACAAAAGATCATATTATGCCACGCTCAAAAGGTGGTATTGATGATATTAGTAACTATCAAACAATGTGTAAGCTTTGTAATGAGGCAAAAGGCAACAAATTAGAAGATTAAAGAAGAAAGGAAAAATAGAAAAGTTCCTATAGGATAAAGTGCGCACTACTTACTAAGGTAAGAGGAACTTGGAGAACAAAGAAAGAGCATTAGCACATGTAGAAAAGATTGAGTGGATCAGACCGATTGGAGGAGCTGATAATATTGAACTCATTGGAGTTTTAGGATGGGTTTGTATCGCTAAGAAGGGCGAGTTTAATGTAGGAGATATGGCTGTTTATATTGAAATTGATAGCAAGTGTCCCGAAACAGATGAGAGGTTTGCATTTTTGGCAAATAAGAAATTCAAAGTTAAGACTATGAAACTTGGCAAGTTCAAGGTAATTAGCCAGGGATTAGCCTTACCATTATCACTTTTCCCAGAATTACAGGATAGAAATATTGGTGATGATGTTACAGAAGCTTTGAAGATTACATATGCTTCAGAAGAGGATGCAGCAAGAAAGACCAATAAGGTTAATCCAAATGCTAAATATAAGTCAATGGCAAAGCGTAGACCAAAGTTATTCGCTAACCCAATTGTAAGAAGGATTATGAGATACAGCATTGGTCGTAAGATTATGTTTTTATTGTTTGGTCGCAAGAAAGATAATCCAAAGAAGTTCCCAGATTGGATTGTCAAAACAGATGAGACGAGAATTGAGAATGCACCATTTTATCTTCAGAGTACCGAAAAGTGGATTAAGACTGAGAAATGCGATGGTACAAGTTGCACATTTGCAGTTGATAGATTGAAGAAGGGTAAGAACAAATTTGATTTTATTGTATGCAGTAGAAATGTAAGACAGGCTGATAGAGAACAGGCTTGTTATCATGAGTCAAATATTTATTGGGAATTGGCTGATAAATATGACATTGAAAAGATTCTTACACAGTTTGCAACAGGGAATAATTATAACAGAGTTGTGTTACAAGGTGAAGGAGTTGGCTCAGTTCAGGGCAATCCATATAAATTTACGGAGAATAAGTTATTTGTATTCAATCTGATTATTGATGGTACAAGACTTGGAACTATAGAAATGGCTGATTTCTGTAAGAGTCATGGATTAACAAGCGTACCAATTATTGATACTGCTTATGAGTTACCTAAGACTATGGAAGAGATGAAACTTGAAGCTGATGGATATAGTGAATTAAATCCAAAGGTTAAGAGAGAGGGATTTGTATACAGAGATATTTCAGGGCAAAAAAGTTTTAAAAATGTTTCGAGAGAATATTTATTAAAGAAAGGCGAATAATGAGTAAAATACTAGATTTGTCTGGTCAAAGATTTGGAAGATTGATTGTCAAAAGACCTTGCAATCCATATGTGTCAAAATCTGGTAGAAAAAGAACAAGATGGTATTGTGATTGTGATTGTGGTTCAATGGATGTAGTTGTGTATACGGACAATCTAAGAAGAGGACATACTTTATCTTGCGGATGTTATGCGAAAGAAAAATTGATTCAAGCAAATAAAAAATATAACAAATATGATGTATCTGGTCACTATGGTATAGGTTGGACTTCCAACACAAATAAAGAATTTTATTTTGATTTAGAAGATTACAATAAAATTAAAAAATATTGTTGGTTTGAGGATAAAAATGGATATATAGTAACAGATTGCAACAGACGTAGAATTTACATACATAGATTGATTATGCTTGATGATTTGAATAGTGATACCTATATTGATCATATTGGTCATGTGAAGAATGATAATAGAAAATCTGCACTTAGAGAATGCACTCAGTCGGAGAATATGAGCAATTCTTCTATGTATAAAAATAATACAAGCGGTGAAACAGGAATATGGTGGTTTTCAGATAGAAATAGATGGGTAGCTGAAATAAGAGTAAATAATAAAAAGAAAATAATAGGATATTTTTCAAATATTAAAGATGCAGTAAAAGCAAGAAAACATGCTGAAGAAAAATATTTTGGAAGCTTTTCATATGACAATAGTATGGAAGAGTATAAGGAGACTTTAAATGAATAAACCTACATTGTATATCATGTGTGGTTTGTCTGGTAGTGGCAAATCAACCATTGCCACTCAGATTGCCAATGAGAATAAAAATACAATAATCGTATCATCAAACGCAATTCGTGAAGAATTGACTGGTAATTACGAAGACCAAGAACACAATGAAGAAGTGTTTAAGATTTTTCATGATAGAATACGCAAGAATTTAGAGAATAAAAAGAATGTAATCGCTGATGCGACTAATCTGACTATGAAATCTCGCAGAGCAATTATGATGAAAGTAAATGGTCTTGAAGTACATAAGGTTTGTGTGGTTATTCCAAAGCCATTTGAACAGTGTAAGATTGATAATAAAAATCGTGAGCATCCTGTCCCTAATGAAGTATTGGATAAACAGATTAGAAGATTTCAGATCCCATTTTACGAAGAAAAATTTGATGAGATTCAGATAAATGTATTTAATAAAGAGAATCGTTTAACTCTTGAAGAAATGTTTTCTATGATGGAAGGGTTTGATCAGAAAAACCCTCATCATACTATGGATTTATATAATCACTCATTTCATACATATGAGTTATTTAGTAGTAAATGCTATCCAGCAAAATATAATATATCTGCATTATTACACAATTTTGGAAAAATGTATTGTCAAACATTTGATGAGAATGGCATAGCTCATTACTATGAACATCATGCAATCGGTTCTTATTTAATTTTAGAGAACCTATCAGGTATATTTTACGAAGATATTGGTGACATATGTTTTCTTATCAATTACCATATGATGCCCTTTAATTGGGATACTGATAAAGCAAAGCAGCGTTGGAAAGAAAGATTTGGAGAATATAAATATAAGATGCTTTTAGATTTTAACGAATGTGATAAAGCGAGGTAAGTGTATGTGTAACCGTTGTGATTATGATTCACCTGATAATCAAATATATGTAGATACATTAACAAATGAACATTACTTAGACATTGAAACATCTGAATGGGATGGGTATGATGATGGATTTGTTCATCAGAGAGAATATATTTTGTATTGTCCTTGGTGTGGCAGAAAATTAGGAGAATAAATAAATGGAGATAGAATTAATCAAATTAAAAATCAATGATACTCATTTATACAAGTATAAGTCATTTACATATTGTTGCGATGAAATTCAGAATGATAAAGCTATTGTATTTACAGGCGAAGATATAAATGATATTGGTGGAGAATATGAAGATGATAGCGTTTGTGTTCCACAGTTTTGCACTTCATATACAGAAACAGTTGGTTCTTGGGGAGATGAATGGGAACAGACAGACAATTATCCAATTCAGTTTTGTCCTCATTGTGGAGAGAAGATTGAGATTTCAGTCGTAGAAGAGATTGATGTATCTGATAAATACAATGAGCTGACTAAGCAGCGTGAAGAATTATGGAAGAAGTGTCAGAGAACAGATAGTAAGAAGAAAGAATCTGAGCTGAGAAAACAAGTTAGAAAGTTAGATGACCAGATAAACGACTTCTATGAATTGGGTGAGTGGAAAGGAGAATATTAAAATGGCAAATAGATTACTATTTGAGAGAGATGTTATTAGAGCAGTTGATAAACATACGAATGACGATAGTCAGTTAGATGATGATATTAGCTGTATTCTTGAAGAAGTTGAAACAGCTACAATAGAACTTCCACCTATTATATTACCTCCAAAAATAGAGAATAAACCAGTCCAGAAACAGAAACGAGTTGAGCTATTCGAGAATGAAGATGTCGTTTTAGAGCAGCGTGGTAGCAGATATTACTTGTCTCTATACGATAAGAAAGGAAATTTTCAGAGAGAAGTCACTATTGATGTTAAGAACGACTACAAAGTTGGACTTTGTAATGGTAAGTAAGGGAGATTACTATGGCAGTATTTAAAAATTTTAAAGATGATGAGTTAATCGTAAGCTGTAAGTGTGGATGTGATGAAGGTATTCATTTTAAGATTCATGATTATGAAGATGGAGATTATGCATTCTTAACATATACAAACGGTAATTTTTATACTCAGCAAAGACCATTCTTTGAAAAGTTGAAGAAAATTTGGGCAATTATCTGTAATAAGGATTTCTATTATTCTGATATTGTGCTTACAAAGGAAGATTTTAAAGAGTTTAAGGAATGGATTAATAGAAAGTAAAAGAGATTGCTATGAATAGAAATTTGGATGGATACTATTTTAGAGTTAAAAGAAATGGCAAATGGGATAATATTTGCTGGTCTGATATGACAGATGAAGAAAGAGACGAGCAAATGACTAATCGTAGTGAGGAATGGTTAAAGTCGCTGTGTAAGGGACTTGGTAATGTTATTCATAAGATTGGTGAAGATTTAGACATTGCGTGTGAATAAAAGTAAAATTCAGGTTTCTTGTGAATATTTAAAGGAGGAATAATAGTGAGTAATTTGACACCAGTAGAAGCTGTAAATATATTGGCTTGTATTGTAATGATGTTCTTTTTAGGATTACAGATTGAAGTATCTAAGAAAGTACAGGATCTTGCAAGAGTGTTTTGGTTGATTAGCTTAATTGTAGTGTGGGTATGTATATTTTTGAGATAATAAATCCGCAATAAAAAAGAGAATATTAAAGCAAGGATAAAATCAATGATTTTTATGAACTATAAAATATAAAAGAGGTGAACGATTAATGTCTTTAGTATATAAAAATGACACATACAACTATAATGGCGAATATGAAATGGGTTCATTAAATAAATTTGCACAAGCAGAAAGAAGATTGTCAGCAAAGAAACAAGCATTGGATGACATGAAGAATGAATATGACCTTATTGAACAACAGGCATTTCGCACTTACAAAGAGAACATTCAGTATATGCTGCTTGATCAGCCGTCTACGATTAAAATGTGTAGAGAATGGTTAAATATGTTATCAAAGAATCAGGATACTGATGGTAACAAGCTTGATAAAAGAAAGAAGTATAAAGAAAAAGAAACATATGATTGGTATATTGATTATATTAAAAAGCTTCTTGATATTAAGTATATGAATAATGTTAAATTCATTGATTTTAATTTTGGTCAAGCTACTAATATTCAGTTTGAATATAAAGAGCATAATTGGTATTTAGAAATTCCTCATATTAAAGCTATCAAATTAAATGCATATAAGAATTATGGTGGCAGTGTATTTAAACTTGCGTTAGTACACAATGATATAGAACATAGTTGTAGTTGGTCACAATTTGGCTCTACATATGAGGAAGATGAATTAAAAGATATTATGGCACAAGGCATTGAGAAATATTGTAATTAGTTATTTCACAGGAAAGCAACATATCCTTGGATTATTGAAAAGAGGTGATTAAGTGGATAATTATAAGAGAGTTATTGATTCAACAGAGTTACAGCAAAAAGTATTGGATTATATTGCTTCAGAAGAATTTAATAAAATGGTTGATTCTACTGTATTTAGAGACGACAATCAGTGCAAATTAGCTATCATTCACGGAATGACTATTGCATCTATGTTGACATGTAGATGTAAACCACTTTATATAAATTTTAAGAAAGAGGATAGGAAGCATGGTCATTGGTTTGCATTAGATGAATGTGCAAATGAAGGTGTATATTGCTCAGTTTGTCATAAGAAAGTATATAAGTTGAACTATGCGAATCAGAAGTTAAAATCAAAGTATTGTCCTAATTGTGGTGCAATTATGATTATGGATGAGAAAGATATTACTAAGACTGATAAAAATGATGATAGACCACAATGTTGTAAGGATCATGATAAGTATTTTTTCAACATGTGATACTTGTGAGTTTGGAGAATAATATATTGGAGGTGAAAAAAATTGAAGTCAATTAGTGATGAGGCATTTGATGAATATCAGAAATTAAAAGAAAAGAATACTCCCAAGAAAGTAAAACCACAGAAATATAAGCCATTAGTCAAAGCAGGATGGGAATATGCATGTCCTGCTTGTGGATGTGCTGTTGGTGCAAATATATACGATACAGAATTTACAGATGAATATCCATATTGCGATAATTGCGGTCAAGCGTTGGATTATTGGAAAAAATAACAGTAAACCAATCTTTCTTGTGAAAATTTTTAATCATATCTAAGCCATTCGGCTATGGGAATCCCAACAAATAAGAGAATATTACAGTGTAACTAATAAAAATATTATATATAAAGGAGATTTTAAATGAAGAACACAAATTGGAAAGTGCCAGTAATTATTGGCGTAGGAGTATTAGCAGTTATTTTGATGATTGTATTTGGTGTACAGAGTTCGCAGAATAAAGCTATTGCACTTGAGGAGCAAGTAAATACAGCATCATCAGATATTAAGGTACAGGAAAAGCGAAGAGTTGACCTTGTGTATAACCTTGCTGATTGTGTAAAACAGTACGATAAACATGAAGCTGATACATTGACAGCAGTTGCAGATGGTCGTGGATCAACAGGAGACATTGAGAATGTAACAACAGCTATTACAGCAGTTGCAGAAGCATATCCTGAGCTGAAGTCCAATGAGAACTATAAGACTCTTATGAATGAGTTATCTATGACAGAGAATATGATTGCAGAGTATCGCAGTAATTACAATAAACAGATTAAGGAATACAAGCGATATGTGAGAAAGTTCCCTACAAGACAGTTTCTTGGATTGCTTGGATATGAAGTACAGGAATATAAGTATTTGGATTACAATGCGCCAGTTGATGCTCCGAAGGATTTGTTTAAAGAGGATTAGTTTATGAAATATGGTAGAAAAGGTTTTGATTTTGGCAATTTTGAAATAACAAAACGTGAAATCTTGGCTAGTATTTCTATCATTGCAGTTATGATTCTGTTTGGTATTCTGATTTCTTCCAAGATTTCAGAACACCAAATGGATAAAAATGAAATTTATAACAAGGCTGTTAAGATAGAAAGTCAAGAAATGTTCCAATACGGAATGGACACAAATGTTGGTAATGCGTTTGTATATGGTGATTTAAAAGCAGTAGATACAGTTACATATCCTGAAATTGGTGGAGAATATATGTATGTAGAAAAAGTAAAAGAACGATATACGATGCATACAAGAGTTGTTACATATACAACGGGTAGTGGAAAAACAAGACAAACTCATACAAGAACAGAAACATATTGGACTTGGGATAGAGTTGGAAGCGAAGATATTAAATGTAAAGAAGTATCATTCTGTGGAGTGATTTTTGCAAGTAATAAGATTGATTTACCTGGTACTGATTATATTGACACAATTAAAAAGTCAAGTCATGTGAGATATAAGTATTATGGTGTTGGTATTGAATATAAAGGAACAATTTTTACAGATTTGAGAAATAAAACCATTTCTGATAACACATCATTTTATAATAATTCAACTATTGACGAGACGATAGAAAGGTTAGAATCTGATTTTCCAATTATTATTTTCTGGATTTTTTGGGTTATTTTAATCGGTGGAATGGTATTTGGATTCTATTATTTGGATAATAGGTGGTTAGATTAGCAAGAAATTTTTCTTTCTTTTGGACAGATTGGAGGTGTAAATAAATTGCCAACAAAATATAACCTTGGTGATGGTAACTTGACTTTGTTCGATGCTACGACTGGCATGGAATTAAGTAATCTGGATAATGTTCACTTGGATTCTTGTGAAGTCGAAAAAGGAACTCAATTTGGTAACTGGATGAGACAAAACGCATCAATAATAATGGAGTTTACTACAGAAGAAACAGTAGGCATCAATAAAATATTAGGATTGGATATTGCTCAAATGCCAGATTCTTATGATATTCAATATGTAAAGATTGTTCAGGCAAGAAAGCATAAGAAAAAGAGAACAAATAAGAAGTGGCTTAAACGTTATGGTTACAAAAAAGTAATTGTCAATAGTAAAGGCTGGAATGTGAAAACGTACACCGATGGAACTGTTGAATTTGTGAAATAGGAGAATAACATTATGAAAGCATATTTAGTAGAACGACCTGCAAGAGATTGGTGTCAAGATTACGCAATGGTAATTATTGCAGAAGATGAATTACATGCTGAAAGAAAAGCAAGAGTAAGTTCAGATGACTTCAAGAAGTGTCAAGAAATTACTATTACAGAAATTGATATGAATGAAGAACAGTGTGTTTTGACAGCAAATACAGGTGCATAGGAGAATAGTAATATGAGAACAGAGAATATAGAAGTAACATTTAAAATTCCAATTCCAGTTGATAAGCCTAATTTGAATGGTAGGATATATTCCAAAGAAGCAATTAGAAATGCTTATAAAAATGTAAAGGATATTCCAATTGAAATACCGTGTAATGATAGTTGGTTTCTTCCTATTGGAGTAGCACAAGAAGTTGAATTGATTGAAGATGAAAATGGTATGTATATTACAGGCGTTGGTCTTGTTTGGCATGGCGGTACGGAAGAAATCGTTGAGATGGTTAATGATAAGGTTACAAGTTTTCATGTGTGTGGTGTTGGAATTTCTAAAGAGTAGGAGAATAACTATATGGGACAGATAATTGATAAAACAGTATTACGAAAAGAATTATCTAAGCTGCCATCTGAAATGGGATTTGTAAGAAAGTCTGATGTAATGCAGATTCTTGGTAGACAGAAATGTGCTTACAATATAAAAGAAGAGAAGAATAAAACTCTTGATGAAGTTCTAAAGGCTTGTGACATTGAATGTGGACTTTATAGTGGTGATGTTAAGAACCTTACAAGACACATTTTAATGAGAGTGTTAGATGGATTGAGAGAATAATAGATAGGAGATGAAAAATATGGATAATTTAACACGCAGAGAAGAAGTAAACCTTTATGAAGCAATTCAAAAATCGTTCCCTAAAATCCTAATCAAGGATCTGACAGAACATGAAAGAATCTGTCCTGCATGTAATGGTCTTGGAATGAGAATTGAAGATAATGTTTATGGAATCAAAGGTGATAATTCTGAAGTTGGTAGAAAATATCATTTTCCATACAAGCATCAATCGCTTTCATTCTGCCAGAGTTGTTATAACGGAGTGCAGCGATTGTGTCCTTATTGCGGAGAGCCTTATAAAAATCAGGCTTATTTACATTGCGACTGTGAAGGACAGAAGAAAGCTGACGAAGAAGAGATAATAAAGAAGTGGAATGATAAGGTATCTAAAGCAGTTCCAGTTTATGAAAAAGATGTAAACAAAATGCTTTACTGTGAGGAATTTGACGAGTATTACGATACAGTTGACGATTTCTTTGACGATTATGCATGTAATCATGAAGAAGATGATAATGAAAGACCTGTACGATTATGGGTATGTAGCGTAGAGAAGATTTATATTGATGCTGATAATGTAGTTGATAATGCTTGTGAAGATCTGCATGAAGATGCTTATGAACAATGCGATATTGGTAGTCTGCAAAATCTGTTAGATGATTGGTGCAAGGAACAGACAGGAGCAACTACATATTATCCTTGTTTTAAGCAGTATGTAGAGATTGATTGGAGTAAATATGAAGATTATAGCAGGTGATTATTTCGGTAAAAATATTCAGTTTGTATGTAGATGCTGCAACTGTGTATATGAAGTTGAATCAAAGAATGATTGGAATGTTCGAATGATATTTCCTAACTATTGTAGTTCTAAATATAAAGTTCCTGAATATGAAGTAGCTTGTCCTAACTGTGGTCATAGAGAATATCTTGGTTGTGATCAAGATGACTTAATAGGAACTGAATCTGAAAATTTACACTGTCCTTGGATTCCATTATTAAAGAAGAGAGAAGATTGGAATAAACGATATAGGGTTGAGCCAATAAGAGAATAAATATTTGTAAACAATAATTTTTATATTATAGGAGGAAATAAATATGATGAACAATTTTTTAAATGGTATGTTTGGCAAGGTAGGAAGTGGAATGTGTAGACTTTCTATGAATGGTGGTATTGCAGTTAAGACAAATGGTGGTTACAAGACATATAACATCAAGACTGGCAAGCTCACAAACTGTAGTAACTTTGTATTTGATATTGGTGAGGAATTCTTCTTTATTATTCCAACTAATAAGGTAGAGAAGGGCGACATCATTCTTGTAAATGGCAAGCCAAGATGTGTTATTGAAGCTGATAAGACAAAGATCACAGTAATCAATTATGAGGACTCAACAATCGAAACTGTACTTCCTGAAAGACATGTGTTTATGGGTAATACATATTTTTATGGAAAGATTGTTTCAATGTTTGGTAGTGACGTTATTAAAGGTAAGAAGGGTACAAATAATATCTTTAAGTATATGATGCTTTCTCAGATGATGAAGGGTGACAATGGTTCTACTGGTATGATGAATGGAAATGGTGGAATGAGTTCTATGTTACCACTTATGATGATGGGTGGAAATATGGGAGACATGTTTGACGGAATGTTCGACTTTGATATGAGTGGCAATGATGACGATGATACAGAAGTAGACGAAGAGGAGGAAGCATAATATGGGATGCGGTTCATGGACAAGAGATAGTTATGTAAGTTATTCAACAACAAAAGGTATGAGTGTTTCAACGGATGGTATGATTAGAGGTTCTTATTCTAATCAGGATATGTTTAAGGCGAGAAATATTGATTCTGCACTTGATCCTAAGAATGTTATTAGAGAGTGTTGCGATACAGAGGAACATCCAAACACAATCCCTGTTATTCTTGCACTTGATGTTACAGGGAGTATGAATGATGTTTCTGTTGAAATAGCAAAGAAACTCAATGTTATTATGACAAAATTGTATGAAGATATTACGGATGTTGAATTTATGATTATGGGAATTGGTGATTTAGCTTATGACAATTCTCCTATTCAGATTTCACAGTTTGAATCTGACATTAGAATTGCAGAACAGTTAGATAAATTATGGTTCGAAAATGGCGGTGGTGGCAATGATTATGAATCTTATACTGCTGCGTGGTATATGGGTAGTAGACATACTAAAATAGATTGTAACAAAAGAGGTAAAAAAGGAATTATTATTACAATTGGGGATGAAAGACTTAATCCATATTTGCCTAAAAATCAACTTGAGTATATTACAGGAGATAAACTTCAGGAAGATATTGAGACAAAAGAACTTTACCATGAAACCAGTAATAAATTTAACATTTATCATCTTGATGTAGATCATAGATGTCATTATGATGCAGATAATATTAAGTCATCTTTTATGAATTATTTGGATGAAAATCATTTTAAAGTAGTTAATTTAAATAATGTTGTTGATGAAATTATCACGATTATTAAAAATGAGTCAACTAATGAAATCATTCACAAAGAAGATAGTAATGGAATTACATGGTAAAAAGAAAATTAAATTATCCAAATGGGATGATAGTAGATCTATCTAATATTAGAATATCAAATAACAAATATGAATGGGATAAAAGCGTTGGAGCAAAAATCCCATTCATATACAATGGAGTAGAGGATTACTTTATATTAGAAGATTATAAAAAATCAAAAATAATAATTTCATATAAGGGTTTAATAAAAACTATTTCATGTAGCCACTTTTTAAGAGAAGAAAGATGTGGAAGTGTTACCGATTTATTTCACAGGATAGCTTTGTTAAAGCCATATTTAATTGATTATGTAGAAGACAGAAAATTATTCTTTTCATTATCAAGTGGAAGTAAAAAGAAGATTTGGTTTAGATGCCCCTATTGTGGATACCGAGAATATATTTCTGCAAGAACTCTTTTCAAGCGTGTTAATATATGTCCTATATGTTCAGATGGTATTTCTTATCCCGAAAAATTTGTTAGTAATATGTTGCTTCAATTGAATATTAAATTTGAAAAACATAAAACTTTTGATTGGTCTTTTGGTAGAGAATATGACTTCTATTTTAAATATAACGATGAAGAATTTATTATAGAGACTAATGGCAGTCAACATTATAGAGCTGAATTTGAACGACTTGGTGGAAGATCTTTTGAAGAAGAATGTAAAAATGATGTTTATAAAGAAGAACTTGCCCAAAATAATAATATTAATTATTACATAAAATTTGAGTGCTCAGAATCAAATAAAATCCACATGATAAATGCGATATATAATTCTATTTTTCATGTATATTTTGAAAATGAGGGGATTTTTAACAATATAAATTTTGAGCAATGTGATTATTTTGCCACAAATAATTCTACTTTTAGAGACATATGTAATATGTGGAATTCAAGTAAAACAATTACAACAACAGATATTGCTAATAATCTAAATTTAGACATAGGAACAGTAATTAAATATTTAACTAAGGGTAATGAATTTAATATGTGTAAGTACACAACAGAAATTGGAAAGAAACGTGGCAGAATCAAATATGAAAAAACACGATATGGTAATCAATTAGAAAATAATGTAGAATAGGAGATTTAAGAGATGAAAGACATTAAGATTGTTGTGGGATCGAATTGGGGAGACGAAGGAAAAGGATTAATGACAGATTATTTCTCACAGAAACCTAATAGTATTGTTGTTTGTTCAAATGGTGGTGCTCAGAGAGGACATACCGTAACAACGCCTGAAGGAATCAGACATGTCTTTCATCATTTTGGATCTGGAACATTCAATCATACAAGTACATATTTATCTGAGGATTTTATTGTTAATCCAATTATTTTTAAGCAGGAATATGATGAATTGATGAAATTAGGATATGTCCCAAATGTTTATATCAATCAAGATTGTATGTTGACTACACCTTTTGATATGATGGCAAATCAGATTATAGAGGAGAACCGTGGGAAAAATAAACATGGAAGTTGTGGATTAGGTATTTTTGAAACAATTAAAAGATATAAAGCTGGCATAACTGATGTAGATAATCATATCAGGGAATATTACTTAGAACAATTTGAAAGAGAGAATATTATATTAACAGATGAATGGTCAAGAATATTCCTTGATAATGGTATATTCGAACACTTTTTAGATGATTGGGATTTTATGAATAATCACTCATTGGCTATATCAGATAATTATTTCTTAAATCAGTTTGACAATATTGTATTTGAAGCTGCACAAGGTTTATTGCTTGATCAGAACAACACAGAATATTTTCCACATCTAACACCGTCTAATACAGGTATAAAAAATCCCAAGAGAATAATTGAAAATGTTGAATGGAATGATGAAATAAATGTTGAAACTTGTTATGTATCTCGTACTTATTTAACAAGACATGGTGCTGGCAAATTTCCATCTGAATGTAATAAAAGATTTATCAATGAATATATGTTTGATAAAACAAATGTGCCAAATCCATTCCAGGATACATTGAGATATGGAACACTTGATTTGAGAGAATTGTACAGTAGATGTTCCGATGATGTAGGAAATTTTGGAGACGAAAAATCAATCGCCATTACACATTGTAATGAATATGATTGGGATAATGATAAATTGATTGAATTATTCAAGGATTGGAATATTTATTATTCAGATGGCGAAACACATAATGATGTGAACTAAGAACAAGAAAGATTCGTTTCTTTTGGAAATTTGAACGGAGAATAAATTTATGGAAATACAATTTAAAAATGATAGTTACATTAAATCTATTGATTCTAAAAATAGTATTCGTAGTAAACGAGCAGATGAACAAAATTCTTATTGGCAACGGCACATTGATAAATTTGCAGAATATGTATTGGGATATAAGTTACCGTTATACCAAAGAATTTGGATAAAATTATTTTCAAACATAAAAAAGAATTAAGAACGGAGGAATTTTATGATAAGAACATATTGCGATATATGCAACAAAGAAACAAATTCTGTGGCAGAATATATGTTACCAAAGCGTGTTCCAAGATATGCGACAGACAAAGCTGGTAATAAAATAATGCCATTTGGAGAAACCGTTGAACCAGTAAAAAAGGAGTTATGTCCAAGATGCTCTCGTTTATTAAATGTATTTGTAGATGGTTATTTAGCAGCTTTGAGTACGGAAGATGATAAATATACAATTCAATTTAATCTTATTCACGAAAGAGAATAACAACATATAGGAAGCATTCTTAAGTAGCAATCAATCAGATAATTACTATATGTTAATAGCTTGCATACATACGGTTTACACAAAGAAAGGAAAGAATAATAGATTGAACAGTAGCATTTTTGTTCCTAAAACGATAAACGTTGGATATCAAAATCGTTCAGGAACTTATACAGGAAAACTTGCCTATGTCATTTACTATGACGAAAAAGGCAAACTGCGAAAAGAAGCATCATGGAATAGTTGGCGTGACGATAAAATTCCGAATGATGAATTTGATAATGTCCCAACAGAAGGATTTGTACTAAATAAGAAAGCTGGCGATTACTCTACAGGATGGGATCACAGACATGCTTATTGTAGAGTATATGATCCAAGAGGATTTGAGTTTGAAATTACCATTGAAAATTTATTATACATTCTCGAAAATGCGAATTGTATCAAGGGTAAAGGACTTGAAGGAGAATTTATATATGGATGGGATGGTAAAGATTTAGTTCTTATGCCAGTTGAGTCACCTGATTATAAACAGATTGCAGCTTATAATAAGATTGTACATAATAATGAATCTATTAAGACAAGAGACTTGATTCTTGGTGCAACATATCTTACAAAAGAAAATATCGAATGGATTTATATGGGACGTTTTGAAACATACGGTTATGGTTATAAATTTATACAGGATGGTAAAACGGTAAAAACTAAATCCTATAAGGATATTCCAAATGAACCAGCTCGATTTGGATATACAAAAATTTCTTATAAAGGAATTAACAATCTCTCATATGGTAAAATGCATTGGTTCGCAAGATTAAGCGATGGAAAGTATGAATTTGAGCAATTCAAAAGTGTTCCTAAAAACAAACTTATTAGTTGTCTCGATGATAAATGCACATCTAAATATTCTGAAATTTATGATTCAATGGAATCATTTTATCAATTCTCTCCTATAGACGATAGCAAGGATAAAATTGTAAATATCTCGTTCGAAGATTTTTATGAAAAAGCGATTAATACATATGTTGATGATGATATAACAAGAAAATATGTCAATGTTCGTTTTATGGTAAACAACGATGGAGAATATATTAAATATGAAATGACAACGCCATATAGGTCAGAAGATAACGGCAAATATACTGTTTATAAATATAGTGCCAAGAATATCTATCATGGAGATAAGGAAGCAATTGATATTTTCCCGACAGAAGAAAGAGAAGTGGAAGTACGTTATGGTCAAAAAGAAATTCAGACGCATATGATTCCAGTTTCTATTGAAACAGTTTTTGAAAAGTTAAAACCAGTATGTAAGCAGAAATATTTAGCAAATGGTAGAGAATATGAAAAGGAGTACGAGTTTAATGAGTAAAAATGATGACAGAATTTTAGAATTAAAGAAACAGATTGAAACTAAGAAGAAATCAATTTCTGAGAAGAAGGTTAGGTTTATTCCTGAAACAAATTGCGTTCTTAATATGGATGGAATGACAATTAATCTCAATGTATGTTCAGACGATGCATTATTATTACTTTTGATTAGATTAAATTCGTATTTA
>UMCT01061431.1_pt1 | contig 16646 bp, 19 predicted proteins | sample 1964291 | NCBI WGS metagenome assembly UMCT01 (sample SAMEA4835974, study PRJEB28245) | human gut metagenome | biome: gut microbiome; material: fecal sample | place: Denmark | collected 2008 | reverse complement strand
GATGAACACGGGCGTGAGCTGCCGCGTCAGCGAAAACGGGCTTGTCACGACCGTTGCGGCGGGGCTGAAAGGCGCTCCGCAAAAGTACGCGCTCGAGGGCAGCGTTTTTGTCGGCGGCGCGGTTATCCAGTGGCTTCGCGACGAGCTTCGGCTTTTTTCTGAGAGCCGCGATGCCGAGTATTTCGCCCGTAAGGTCGAGGATACAGGCGGCGTTTACCTCGTCCCTGCATTCACGGGCCTGGGCGCGCCCTACTGGGATATGTACGCCCGCGGCACGATCGTCGGCATCACCCGCGGCACTAAGCGCGAGCACATTATCCGCGCCGCGCAGGAGGCGATAGCTTACCAGTCTGCCGACCTTTTCGCCGCTATGGAGAAGGATTCGGGCTGTAAGATCTCCGCGCTGAACGTTGACGGTGGGGCTTCGCGCGATAGTTTTCTTATGCAGTTTCAGTCCGATATTTTGGACAGAAAGCTTATCAAGCCCGTAGATCACGAGTCTACAGCGCTTGGTGCGGCGTACCTCGCAGGTCTTGCGGCGGGCGTATGGAAAAGTGAGGAAGAGCTTGCTGCGCAGCGCGTGACCGAGCGCGTTTACGAGCCTTCCATGACCGCCGAAAAGCGGGCCGAGCTGCTCGCAGGCTGGCACAAAGCGGTCGGCAGAAGCGCCGGTTGGGCAGAAAAATAAAAAAACGCGGCTGCTCCACACAAATACAGCCGCGTGATATTTTGGCAATACTGCGCATCATTTGTGCGGTGTTGCCTTATTTTTTGTCTCGCTTTTCGTGCGAGCTTTTTGCCGCCGTAACGGCGAGTGCTCCACCTGCCAGCAGGGAAGCTAGGGCTATCCCCGCGCCGAGTCCAGTGTTCGGCGAGCCGCCGTCGTTCGGGGCGGTGCTGTTCGGTTTCGGCGATGTGCTCGAAGCCGTGCCCGATGAACTTTTCGAGCTTGACGAACTCGAAGCCGCCGAGCTGCCGTTTGACGAGCTTGCATCTCCCGATGATGTGTCTGACGATACGTCAGATGAACTGCCCGAAGCGTCCGAATTATCTGAAGAATCGTCCGCCGCTTCCGTGCAGAGCACATAGAAAGGGCTGCCGTCCGTCGTGAACGTCATATCCGCGCTGCCGAAGTCGGTTAGCAGCCCGTTCGACGTGCCGTCGGTTTTCAGCGAAAATGTAAAGTCGCGCTCGGCGCTTATCGTCACCCTCACGCCATCGGCGGGGTAAGCCTCGCCGTTCTCCAGATAATAGATGTTGTAGCCGAGCAGGTTTTCGTATTTTTCGCCCATCACACCGCTTATCCAGTCGAGCGCTTCCTGCTCGGATATTGGGTCGATTATCAGCCGCCGCGAGCTGTCCCCATCGTCTACCGAAACGTCCGTGCCGTCGGGCAGCTGCGCGCTTCCACTGCCATTTTCGTCGAGAGGCACTTCGTTCCAAGGCGTATTTTCCGTGTATATCGCGTGTACATCGCCGTCGCCGCTCGGATTTTCAGCGTCCAGCCGCGCGTTTGCTGCATATGCCGTCAGCGACATACTTGCCGCTATCGCAGCCGCGAGTACAGCAGTGATCTTTTTCATTGGTCGCTCTGACCTCCTATCATTGTGTTCAGCGTTGCCGCGCCTGCGCTTCGGTATGTCTGCGGCTCGTAGCCCATGATCTTCAGCTTGATTTTCGTGCCCTGCGGCAGCTCGCGCGAGAGGGCAACGTACTTCACATACTCGTTCGGCTTTATGAGCCCTGTTTCGCCCAGCATCTCGCCATTTTCATCGAGCACCCGCAGCTTTATCAGTGCTGTGTTTTCCTCAGCGTTCGTGAGGTACACCACCGCCTTGCCGCCATCTATAGTCACGTTTCCGCAGACCGAAAATCGGTAGCTCATGCCCTCTTTGTACGGCGAGCTGTACCCCAGATCTTCGGGAACGTCGGGCGCGCCCTGCTCGGCGGCGCTTTCAAACGGCGGGGGAGTAAACTCCGCCTTCTCTTGCGGACGGTTCAGCGCAAATATCATCACCGCCAGCGCCGCAGCGAAGCACACCGCCAGTATCGGCAGCAGCACTTTCTGCAAATTTTTCCGCTTATCCATCATAAGCCCCCTGAACTTTTATTTTGCTGTAACTACCCAGTTTTCGCCGTCTTTAGCGATCGTAAAGCTGTTTTCGTCAACGTAATTTGTCGGGTCGAAATCGTATGTGCCTGCCCCGATAACAGTCGTGCCGCCCCAAAGCGCTGCTTTTCCGCTGACTACGCTGTTTCCCTTGAGTATCAGCGTGCCGGTGTTTTCAACGACAATTGCCGGTGTGCGATCTTCTCTTACCATTTTACAATCTGTAAGCGTTACCGTGCCGCCGCTTACGCTGACAGCGGTACTGCCGTTTGTTGTCAGCTCGCAATTTGTCACATCGGTAGTTCCGCCGTTTGAATCAAGCGGCGTTCTGTGCGTATTTATTTTTCCGTTCTTGATCTTGCAATCGAAGCCATCATTTGCTAAACCGCCCTTTAAAGTGTGTCCGTTTAGGTCTATGTCAACATCTTTGGTCAATTCGCAAACTTCACTGTTAGGAATTTCAATATCGTTGGCAAATTTTATTTTTCCGCCTCTATCGAGCAGGGTTTCTAACTCCTCAAAGGTCGCCGCCATCGTGTAACCCTCGCTGTCTACCTCGTAGGCTTTGTGCTCAGCGATAGTTACCGTGAAAGTGCCAAGTTTTTGATCTGAGTCGATACCGCCGCCGTAAATGCTGAAGTAGTTTACAAACTGCGGCGCATTTTCGGGCTCAGTTCCCTCAGCGTTGTCAAGCAGAAATACATTTTTGTATATCATGTGCTCCAGCCCTGCAACATCTGATTTGAAAGAGTACAGCGCCTTGATCTGCGCGTTCGAGTGGTTGGTCACGGTTATAGACCTTACAGCGTCAGTGACTTCTTTTCCCCAACTGCCCTCGGTAGTGTCATACTCGTGCGTATCGGGGTTCCAAGTCTTGTCGCCGTCGGTGTATGTAAACGTCATATCTTCCCAAGTGACGTCCACCGCGATGATAGTTCCAGCGCTTTTTCCCGCAGCGTATTTTCCTTTTACTTCTATCTCCTCGTCAGCGAAAGCAGTCATAGACCCTGCCGAAAGCGCCAGCGCAAGTATAAATGCCAGTTTCTTTTTCATGGTTACCTCTTTCTTACGCCAGAATGTTTATAGAAATAGTACCGATCTTTCCGTCAGCTGAGATTCCCGCTCCGCTTACGCTGAATTCTATCGAGTCGCTCGGCGCGTTCTCTACCGCAGTGCCCTCCGCACTTACGAGCGAAAAGCCGTCCTTGTCGAATTTTCCGCTCAGTCCGTCTACCGCCGAGCTGAACTCAGGTTCTACCGCAATGTCGGTGTTCGAGTGGTTGGTAACAGCGATGGTCTTAGTGTCCGCCGACCACTTGCCCTCGGTGCTGTCGTACTTGTGCGTGTCGGGGTTCCATTCCTTGTCGCCGTCGGTGTATGTAAATGTCATGTCGTCCCATGTAATGTCATACCTGTAAACAGTTCCGCCATTGTTTCCCGCAACGTATTTTCCGTTTACATCTATCTCCTCGTCGGCGAATGCCGTTATAGATCCTGCCGAAAGTGCCAGTGCCATTATAATTGCTATTGTCTTTTTCATGATAAATTACCTCCGATTATTATTTACTACCCAGTACTCATCTTCCTGAGTAACTGTTAAATTGTTCGCGTCAACGTATTCCGTAGGGTCGAAATTGTATCTGCCCGCGTAAACGTTCATGTTTTTATTATTTACGATCTGCCCCTCGATGTTCACGTTTCCGCTTATGTTTACTGTTCCGTAAGTGTTGTAAAGCGCTTTTCCGCCGCCTTTGTTTCTTATCGTGCAGTTACGAATATTTGTGATTCCTAGTACATTGCATACTGTTCCGTACTCTACGCCGTCATCAGAATTTGAGTTGCTTTCTATCTCACAATTTTCAAGCGTCACCGTGCCTTGCCATACATATATGTTATAATCTTTTCTTACTATTTTTCCATTGCGGATAGTGTATTCGCCATCATTGCCCATATATATCCAGCCTGTTATGGTGAAGCCGTTCAGATCTACCACCGAGCCGCCTGTCATGTCGAACTGCACGTTTGTAAGGTCGTTCGTCAGCCTAACTTTCGCGTTGCCGCCCTCCAGCGCTTCTTTCATCTCGGCTTCGCTGCCGACCAGTGTGTAACCATAGGCGTCGGTGGTAGCGGTTATCGTTACCGTGATGTTGCCGAGCGCAGAGTCGCTCTCGATAGCCGTGCCGCTCACGCTGAATTTTGCCGAGTCGGCAGGCGCTTCGGCGGGCGTTGTTCCCTCTGCGGTCACGAGCTTTATCTTGCTTTTGCTGAATTCCCCTTTCAGCCCCTCGATGTTTGATGTGAAAGCGAGGTCTGCTTTTATGTCCGCGTTCGAGTGGTTGGTAACGCTTATTTCCTTGCTCTCTGTCGACCAGCCGCCCGCAGTGGCTTCGTACTGGTGCGTTTTGGTGTTCCATACTTTGCCGCTCTCGGTGTACTCAAAGGTCATGTCGTCCCATTTTATGTCCGCCGAAACGGTTACATATTTGCTGTCAGTGTAATTCGCCGATACCTGTATTTCTGTCGGCGATGTGCCGTCGTTCGTTTCTGCAAAAGCGGTTATCGAGCTTGTGCAGAGCGCCAGCGCCGTTATAAACGCCGTTTTCCTTTTCATTTTTTAGCACCCTCCTTTCCTTAATTATTCGTACTCGGCAAAATGTTTATCTTTATCACGCCCAGCTCGTTCGTGCTGCTGTCTATCGCCGCGCCGTTCACGCTGAAATACGTTTTCTCCTCAGCTTTCCCGCCGACTTCAAGCACGCTCTCGGTAAAATCTCCGTTCAGCCCGTCTATATCCGTATCAAACTCCAGCCGCGCGGTAACGCGTGTGTCGTTGTTGTTCGTCACGGATATTTCTCGCTGATCGCTGTACCACATATCCGAAGCGGTGCTGTATGTGTGCGTTTCGGGGTTCCATATCTTGTGTCCGCCGAAATATGTGAAGTTCATCTCTTCCCACGATATGTCTACCGAGATCTCTGACCCCGTATCTGCGTTCTCTTCGGCAGATACAGCCGCCGCCATACTTGCCGTAAGCACCGCCGCCAGCAAAAGCGCCGCTTTTTTCTTTATATACCGCATATCATGCCTCCGCTATTTTTCCGTAACAAACCAGCCCTCGGTGTATTTACGCACGTCGTATTTGCTGGTGTCAACATACTCCGTAGGGTCGAAGTTGTATTGACCCCTTTCGGCGCTAATCGTTACTTTGTCGGTGTCGTTTTCTTTGTATATGCCGCTGTCTATTGTTATATTTTGCTTGAATGTCAAACTGCCCGGCAGGTCTTTCAGCCCTATGTTCGCGCCGTTCAAGCCTTTTCCCGTAAATGTTGAGTCAATTACCGCTACTTTCGCATTGTCTATCAGCAGACCGTAGTTATCATCGCTTTCCAGCTCAAGATTTTCCAGCTTCAGATCATTGCATCCTGCCGCGTATACAGCACTTGCATTGCTGCCACTGGTTTTCAGCGTACCGCTGTATATTGATCTGCAATTTCCTGTCACCTTGAATATCGTATTATTCGCTGTAATGGTGTGTCCATATAATCCAATATCGCAAGGCTTCGTTATTTCAATAGTTTCGTCCAGCGTCATATCATTGCTGAGAACTATATTACCGCCTTTCTGTACAGCCGCTTTAAGTTCTTCCGCGGTGGATACTGATGTTATATTAGCATAGTTTTCATATATCGTAACGTATATCGAGCCAAGCTTTTCGTCCTCTTGTATCGCTTCGCCGCTCACGCCTATTTTTATAGTCGTTTTAGGCGCGTCGGCGGGTGCAGTGCCCTCAGCGGTCGGCAGGCTTACAATGTCTTTGTCGATGCTGAAATCTACGTCCTCAAGCTCCGCGTCGTAATCCGTGTAGATCAGCAGACCCATGTTAGAATGATTTGTGACGTTTATGTTCTTTGTTTCATTTGTCCAGCCGCCGTCAGTAACCTCGTAAGCGTGCGTGTCTGGGTTCCATACCTCGTCGCCGTCCTGATATGTGAATGTCATATCGTCCCATGTTACATCTGCCGCTATTACAGTACCCCCGCCGCTTGCTGCGACGAATTTGCCTTTTACCTCTATGTTCGCGGGCGATGTGCCGTCGTTCGTTTCAGCAAAAGCCGTCATCGAGCCCGTGCAAAGCGCCAGCGCGAGTATAAAAGCTGTCTTTCGTTTAATGTTCATGGTGTTCTCACCCCGCTTACTTAGCTGCTACTACCCAGCTTTCGCCATCCTGCGTGATAGTAAAATTCTCAGCGTCTACAAAGTCCGTCGGATCGAAATTATACGTTCCCGCGAGGATATTTATGTTTATCACCTTGTTCGCGCTCTTGTATATCTCTCCTGTAAAGCTGTTTGTTCCGCTTATGTATACTGCGCCGTTGTTATTGATGAGCGAGTAGTTTCCGGCTTCGTTTATGAGCGTGCAGTCGGTTATGTTTACAGTTCCGCCCATAACATATACAGGCGTAGCTTTGGTGCTCATGTAGCAGTTGATGAGGTTCGTAGTGCCTTTCTGCGACATTATAGTTCCGTCTACGTTGAGTATCTTGCCGTTTTTTACAGTAACTTCCGAGTTGTTGTTCATTATCTGACCCGTTATCGTGTGTCCGTCGAGGTCTATAACTACGTCCTTTTTGCAGTTTATCCGGCTGCTAAGAGTTATATCGTCGGTGAGCTTTACGCTGCCGCCCTGCGCGATGGCGTCTTTCAGCTCGGCGTATGTGGCAGCTTCCTTCACGATGCTGCTGCCGTCGCTTTCAGAAATAGTAACGGTAGCCGTTCCGACCTTAGTCATTTTGGTAACGTCGCGCGAAAGCTCGCCGCTGAGTGTAAGCTCGGTAGTTTCGGTAAGGCTCGCGTCGTCGTAAGTCTTGCCTTCAGCCGAGGGAAGCTCGAAGCTTTCTTTTGTAAGCTTGCCCGTTACTTCGCTGTATCCCGCCAGCGACTTGTATGTAACGTCTGCCGCAATGGGCGTGTTCGAGTGGTTGGTAACGCTTATCTCGTTGCCGCTCGCCGACCATTTGCCCTCGCTCTCGAGGTCGTAATCGTGCTCGTCAACGTTCCAGATCTTCGATCCGCTCACGCTGTAAGTAAACTCCATCTCGCCCCATACTACGTCGGCGTAAATAGTCTTTTCGGTAACGATGTTCTCGATGTACTTCGCCTTTACTCCGATGTCCTGCTTGCCGCCGTTCTCCTCGATGGCCGCTGCAAAAGCAGTGGTGCTGAGCACAGAAGAGAGTGATAACGCCAGCGCTAAAGAAATAGCCTTTTTCATGTGTGTTTCCTCCTAAAAAGTTGTATTTTTCTTTGGAAGATACCGAACTGTATCGCGCGGTACTGCCTTTATTTTTCGACCGTAACGGTAATTTTCGCTACGGTATCTACCATTGCCTTTTCGCCCGATTCAGGGTCGTAGCTGAGCACGCGGAAATCTGCGTCGGTGTATGTGCCCTCGCTCAGCTTTTTCTCAGCGCCGTCTAAAAGCGCGAGCTTTTTCAGCCTGTTGCCCGGCTCTATAGTGCCCGACTGCGCTACTATCTCGCCGTTTATCTCTATGCAGAGCACTATGTCCTGCGTAGATCTGCCGGGGTGAGTATAATTCAGATAAGCCGTTTTGTCCGCAAGGCTTATGTTCACGCTGCTGTCGTATTCCAGCGATATACCGCCGCCGCCGCTCGGCACGTCCAATTTTTCGCCGTTGTCTGAAAGCGGTTCGGTGTTCTGCTCAGCCGCCTGCGGCGCGTAGTCGGGGATAAGCACCTGTTCCTGCGTGTTTCTGAAAAACAGCGCCCATATCGTTACGCCTATGCAAACTGCCATGCCTATTATCAGCGCGATTATGATAAGCCTGCGCTGTTTCTCCTGCTTTTCACTTTTTTCCATTGCGTAAATGACCTCCTTTATTTCAAACAGCGTGAGAGAGCTTTGTCTACTACCGCCGCCGTCACCGTTTTTGCGGTGAAGTACCTGCAATTTATCCTGTATGACTGCGCGCCGAAAGCTTCATCGTCGGCGAACCATACCAGCGCCGCTTTTGGGCATACGTCGTGCGCCGCTATGGCGGCCTCCATGCCTTTTGCCCCGCGCTCCGCCACGAATATCATGTCAGCTCCGCCTTTTTGCAGAGCCGCTATGTAGTCGTCGGTGCTTTCGGGCAGAATGAATTTCATTAGCCGAAACTGCATAAGCTCAGACATTTGAATGGCGTGCATTATGTCATACTTTTTGCCAAAAATTATAATATTCAATATGCCGCCCCCTTTCTGACGTGCAATTTGGGTGGGTTTATTAACAAATATTATATAGTTTAATAACCAAAAATGCAATCCTTTTTACTCGAAAGGTTGGAAAGTTACTCAATCGGTCGCGCAAAAAATGGTCGCAATACTTGAAAATATTAAAATAATGTGATATAATCATTATGAGAAATTGTATAACAAAGGGTGATCTTCAATGAACATTGCACTTGTAGATGATGACAGAGAGCTGCTTGAAAAGCTCCGCGTGCTGATGATTCAGCAGTTTGCCGAGGTTTCAGACCGCCTTTATAATATCGATACTTTTGAGAGCGCCGAGGAGTTTTTCGCAGACTGGTCGGCTGGCAAGTACGGGCTTATCGTGCTGGATATTTATATGGGCGATGCCAACGGCATAACCGCCGCCGAGCGTATCCGCGAAACTGACAGCGATGTGCGCATAGCTTTCTGCACATCGTCAAACGAATTTGCTACCGAAACTTACGGCGTCAACGCCAGCGATTATCTTCAAAAGCCGATAACCGCCGAAAAGGTAGCCCGCCTGCTGCAAAAGGCGAATTTCGAGAAGATAGAAAAAGAACGCGCTGTGCAGCTTCCCGTCGGGACATATCTTCGCTGCCGAAATATAATCTACGTCGAATACTGCAACCACAAGCTTACATTTTATCTGAAACATGGCGAGCCTTACGGCATCTACTGCTCGTTCTCAAAAGCTGAGAGCCTGCTCGCGCCGTGCGGCTATTTCTTCTCGCCGACCAAGGGACTCATCATAAATTTTTACGAGGTCGCGAAGATAACCGAGGACACCTTTATAATGAAGGAAGGCTCGGCACTGCCGATAGCGCGGCGAAAGGTCAAAGAAGCCAAGGCGCTTTACAAGACGTTTCAGTTTGAAACTCTCAGCAGGGAGGTAGAATTCTGATGAGCGCGGCAGAGATGGTGATATACTCGGTTCTAAGTTATCTGCCGTACATAGCGCTGGCGCTTTTCCCGTTCAAAAACGACCTGCGGTTCTCAAAGCGCATAACTGTACTGCTGGTGATAGTCTCGGGCATATTTCAGATACTGATAGGTCTGTGGGCGGGTCTTTGGGGCGGCAATTCCGCACTGCTGAGCTTTATAAGCACGGTTACATACTTTGTATTTTACTTCACAGTCGTAAAAGCGCACTTCGGCAAAACGCTTTTTACACTGCTTACGCTTTCAAACATAGCAAACTTTGTGGTAATATCCTCGAAGTGCATAGAGGGCGCGCTGTTCCCCGAAAACGCTATGCAAGGATACCGCTGGAGCTTTTCGCTGATAATGGTCTTGGTGCAGGCGGCGCTGCTGATACCGCTTTGGTTCTACATTCGCAGCACATATACCACAGTTATGGAGAAAGATGCTGCGAAGCCGACATGGCGCTTTCTCTGGCTGATACCCGCGACATTCTACGTCGAGTGGTATTACCATCTTTACAGCAACAGCGGAAAGTCTTCGCTGGAGCTTGCACTCGAGCCGGAAAACACGATTTTCCTTTTCTTTATAAATCTTGGTGCTGTATTTATTTACCACATGGTAGTCTGCCACATCAAGGCGATAGAGGCGAACATAGAGCTTTCCGAACAGAACCACGCTCTGCAAACTCAGCATTTGCAGTATGAGAATTTGCAGGAGCGTATCGCAGAGGCGCGGCGTTTCAAGCATGATATACGCCACAACGTTCTGACGGTTCTTTCTTTTTTAGAGGACGGGAAGTACGATGAGGCAAAAAACTTCCTCGAAGCGTATGATCTTTCCATGCCCGATGACCGCAGCGTTTGCTTCTGTAAAAATTATTCGGTGAATGCGATCTTGCTGTTCTTTGCACAGCAGGCGAAGGACGCGAAGATAGATTTCATCACTGCGGTAGATGTGCCTGAGGACATTGGCATTTCGGACAATGTTATCTCGGTACTGCTCGGCAACCTGCTTGAAAACGCAGTAGAAGCGAGCTGCAAGGCAGAAGAGGGAAGCCGCAGGGTAACGATAAAGAGCGTCTGCAATGGCGGTACGATACTTTTCAAGATCAGCAACACCTATGTGGGCGAGCTTGTTAGAAACAAAAGCGGGCTTTATATGTCAACGAAGCATTCAGGCAGCGGCATAGGCTTAGCCTCGGTGCGGAACATAGTGAAGCAAAACGGCGGAATGTTGAAAATTTCCGATACAGGCGGCGAGTTCGCGGTAACGGTAATGCTCATGCAGGAATAAAAAAAGAGATCGAGCGTTTGTGCTTGATCTCTTTTGATTTTGCATATAAAACAAAAAAACGTGACCGATTTTATTCGATCACGTTTTGTTGGTCGGAGTGACGGGACTTGAACCCACGGCCTCTACCACCCCAAAACAATTAAGGAGCTGATAATAATGAAATGTATAGAAAAAAATGATAAAACATCTATAATTGACTTGCTTACTGAACAGGTAATGCGTTCTAGTGGAATGAGCAAGGAAGAATCATATGAGTCTATTATTGAACTTATTCATGCCGGGCTGCTTGTTGTGGCTAATGATGGCGTCTATCTTCGCGCTATTAAATAATGTAAGAGGAAGTGAAAGACATGAACTGTGAATTTATCAATATTCATGAGTATGACGATAGAAAGTATCGCTATTTCAAATTGTATAAGTATCTTATGCTTGACGATTCGTTTTCAGATATTTCAACAAGTGCAAAGATAGCTTACAGTTTGTTTGAAAACCGCCATCAATTGTCTGTCGATAATGATATTAAAGATAAAAATGGCAGACCATACATTTTCTTTTCGCGAAATGAACTGATAGAAGCTCTAAACTGTTCAACACATAAAGCGGCAGAAATAATCAAAGAATTGCTGACAGCCGGTCTGATAGAGCGAAGCACTAAGCTGGGTGGATTTAATGGTGAGAAAAACAAGGGGCAATACAGGCTGTATGTCAACGATTATGTAACAAAGATAAAGAACAAAGCACAAAAAAGCAGAAACGGATCCTTTGACACAATGAAGTCAAGGGATTTTTTTATGATTCCATTTTCTCTTTTTACCAGAAATACTGAACTATTTGCCCTTCAGATCAATGTTAAGGTAACGTATGCAATTCTCCTAAACATGGTCAACTTGTCTGCTCGATCTGACCATTATCATGATGAGCATGGTAATATTTATGTTAAACTTACGATCGAACAACTACAAAAGATATTCGGAAATAATTGCAGTGCAAAAACTGCTGCGCGTTATTTCAATATTTTATCAGAACTAGGGCTTATAGAACGCAAACGCAGAGGGGCAGAACACGTTATTTTTGTAAAACATATCGTGGACAAAACCGACACAACAGCAGCAGACAAAACTGACACAACAGCAGCAGACAAAACCGACACAACAGTAGTGGACAAAACCGACACAACAGTAGTGAACAAAACCGACACAACAGTACTGGACAAAACCTGCACAACAGTAGTGAACAAAACCGACACAACAGTACTGGACAAAACCTGCACAACAGTACTGGACAAAACCTGCACACAAATTAGAAGAAAAGAATTAGAATTAATAACTAGAAGAGAAGAGTTAGAATTATTCAAATTAGAAAAGGCAAATGGGAATGAATCGTTGCGTACTCAGCTCGAGAACCGTTGGGACTTAAGCGGCTATCTTGAGCTGGCTAAAGTACTGGGCAATTCTGATGTGATGATCAAACAGAAAAGTGAAATGTTTGATTTGATCGTAACAAGTACATTGTGGCTTTGTTCTTTTAAAGGCAAAGAAATAAATATTGCCGGCAATGCAGTAAGCCGAAGTGACGCTATGGCGAAAATTGTTGGCCTGGACAGCTTCGATGTTAATAACATATGCGATGAGCTAACAGTGCGAGGAGAAAACTGTAATCTGAATTATATCATTGGCGCGTTATTCTTCGCTGCTGAAAACAAGGAGGCGGTATAGTTGACCTATCGACCTGAAAATGTGCTTTACTTAGTGCCGTCTGTTGTGGAAGAGAAAAACGAGGAAGGTTACAGCGAAATTCGTTTAAAAGGCTGCGCTGCGATCTACGGGACAAACGAAGCGGCATTTTACTGCGAGCAGATAACCGCAGAGAACAAAAACGCTTTTGGCGACTCACTCGAAGCTGCATTAAAAAATGTGAAAGCACTTATTGTAATATGCCGTAATGATATATCTCTTATCAGCGAATATGCAGGAGATTCAACGGAAAAATTGAAAGGTGCTTTCGAGGGGCGAATGATCGGCGCAGGAGGGCTGCGCGGTCAAAGGTCACCAGGCTCACCGGCAAAAAAGCAGGAGAAGAAAGAGGAAAAGTTAGATATAAAGTCAGCGGTCAGAATGTTTGCAATAATAGCTAATAAAGCAACGCCGCAGGAAGTATCTCAAAATTGCGACCCACAAGATATCGAACTCGAAGATCTAATCGCTTACTATGGAATAGAACATGAAAGCACCGGAAGTGAGCTTACTGACAGGCTCGCAGAATTAAAGGCTGTATGGGAAACTATGCAGCCGTTTTTTTATGGGAAATAATGAAATGTACCATGAACCGAGCTGTACTGAAAAAGTACAGCTTGATTGATGGTATAACTATCATCACGGCATGATCGCTGATTGCAACAGTGTGAGGACGTTTATGTAACCCACGTCCTCTTTTCTATGCCGCTGCAAATCAAATGGGTTACAGAAAAATGGAGGGTTACACCATGAAAAACAATAAAACAAAAATCATTGCTATCTCAAACCAGAAGTCCAGTGGAAAAACTACAACGGCTATCAATATCGGCGCGGCGCTCGCTATGAAAGGCAGCAAGGTGCTTATGATAGATTTTGACGCGCAAGAGTCACTTTCAAACTTCTTCGGCTTTTACGGAGCAGAAAAGAACATAGCACAGCTGTTGTTCGATGTTATCGACAAGAGAGCTGATATAAACGTTGCCGAGTATATTTGCCACAATGACGAAAATGACCTTGATATAATTCCGACTAATCTATCAGATATGAACGATCTGTCGAAAATAATCATTGCCGAACGCGGAAAAGAAATGGTACTGCGCAGACTGCTTACTCGTTATGACGTGTTTTCCGAATACGATTATATCCTTATAGACTGCAATGCAAGTGTAGATATTACTGTAGATAATGCGCTGACTGCTGCCGACTATGTACTTATTCCCTGTTGGGCTGCACCGTTTAATTACGGGCCTCTTGCGAACACAATTGTTCAGATCGAGGATATTCGCGACGAACTTAATCCTGAGCTTAAAATACTCGGTATCATTGCGACATTCTGCGAGAGAACAAACAATTGCAAGATGACGAAGCAAATGCTTTTTGAAAATTATCCTAACAAGATATGCCGAACTACAATAAGCCGCACCGCAGCTGCAGATACATCGCTGAGAGAAAAGGCAGCGGTGTTCAGCAATTCAAAATCGAATAAGACAGCGCAGGAATACAAAGCTCTTGCAGATGAGCTGCTTGACCGCATGAAGTAAGGAGGATACAGCAATGAACTTTAACGCAATAAATGAATCCCGCAGCAAGCGGATGGAAACTCCTCGGGAAAACAGAAGCCGACTGGACAAAATACTTGAAAAGTCCGAACAAGCGGCAGAAGAAACTCTGCCTTTAGGCAGCATTGAGGAATACAAAGACGCTGACGGCAATACGCAGCCGTATGATATTGATGAAGCAAAAGTTAGTGCTCTAGCTGCAAGTATTGCTGAAAGCGGTCAGCTTGAAGCTCTTATCGTCCGCAAGACCGAAGATGAAGAATATCAGTTGCTGGCAGGTCATCACAGACTTGCCGCGTTGAAGCTGAACAATGCTGAGAATGCTAAAGTCAAAATAGTTGATTGCAGCGACTGGGAAGCATACAGAATAGTGGTGGAATCAAATATCCGTCACGGTTCGCCGAAGCCGTCTGAAATCGCAAAGATACTTATAAAATACAAGGAAAATTCAGCACATGAAAAAGTAACGAACAAAATGCTGGCTGAAATGTTTGATATATCAGAACGTCAGACATATCGTTTTCTAAAACTTGCAAAGCTTTCACCTGAGCTTATCGAAGCGATAGATATGGGGCTTATATCTACAAACTCCATCGACGAGCTTACAGATCTCCAGTCTAAGCAGCAAAGAATACTTGCTCGTTACGTTTCAATAAACGAGAAACCAATGAATGTTTCACTCTGCAAGAAAGCAATAACTTTTCTGAAAAGTGATCTTGCAGCAGACGTGGAATCACTTGCAAAGTTTCTCGAAAAGAAGCCGCCGAAGAAGCGTTATAAGAACGAGGTATTCAATTCTTTTCTTTCAGAGAAAAAAGACCTGGCTGAAAAAATGAATGAACATAGCGAAGAAGAGCTTTCCGAACTAGTCATTATGCTGCTGGAAGAGTACTTTAATGACGAGATATAGCGTTGATAGCAGGAGTTTAAAATCTGCCTTTAGGCAGAAAAATAGAATATGAGCTTTATGAGATTATATATCCCATGGGTTGGTCACGTTTCGCTCATCCCTCGGGAAACTCGACCATAGGGAGCTGATATTATTACGTCTGCAATAATCAGCAACAGTTTTACCTAAATAAAATTCGGTTTTATCGAAATTGCGGGCTTGCCTTTTATCTTTTAGGTGATCATTCCATCCGCAAAAATATATTTTCTCATTTTCGTCAACATGACGAAAAGACGAGTATTTTCTTAATTCTCTATAATCAACACCTTGTAAAGAAGATTTTCGAGGTGCTTTTTCAGAAAGGAGGCGGAGGAACGTAGATGAATTAAAGTGATCTTTGCTCCAACTTAAATTAAGAATTTTGCAAAGTGAATAATAATCCTCATTATTCATTTCAACAATAAAATACTTATTCATGTTAAGCACGCATCCCCAATTTTGGTTATGAATCGCAACTAGAATTTGATAGCCATTATGTGATAAAGAAAAAATTACATCGAACTTAAATTTATTATAATTAAAACTGTAATGTTCTTTATCTACATTGTTTGTTTTCATACTTTGAATAAGTGGCGCAAAATCGACACACTTCATAATACGATACCTCCAAAATTATGTTTATCGAAGAAAAAATGAAAGTCAGGGTAACTTACGAAGATAATTGTACATACACTGGTTCAATTTATAAAATTGTGATACAAAATCAAAATGAAGATAATAAACCACACGCTTTAGTTTTCATAACTCAAGATAAAAAGTTTAGAAAGCAAGAGGGTGATTTTGGATGTGTAGCTTTATGGGTAGAAAAGTTTAAGAAAATTGAAATTCAGTAAGTACACAATAGTACAAATATATTTTATCATAATATGTCAGTTATGTCAAACAAAATACTTTTTTGAAGGCAGCCATAAAAGTGGTTGCCTTTTTTATTGACAAAAAATGATAAACGTGATATAATGGAGGTATAAAAATGAAGTATAATAATGATGAGCTTGATAACAAAATTTACTCGCCGAAAAAAGACATAGTTTTTAAAAAGCTTTTCGGCAGTGAGGACAGTAAAAATATCCTTAAAGGCTTCCTTAACGATATGGTTGGTCTTGATATAAAAAGTGAAAATGATATATCTATAATGAATACCGAAGTATCGCCGGAAGAACTTGAGAAAAAAGGATCACGCTTAGATGTGCGCACTAGAATAGGCGAAACGGAGATAGACATAGAGATCCAATGCGAAAGTGAAAAGGATTTTTCTGACCGTACCCTTTATTACTGGGCAGAAATGTACCGTGGCAGCTTGCCGGCCGGTACACCTTATGGAAACACAAGAAAAGCTATCACGCTCAATTTGCTTGATTTTAATATGTTTAAATGTGATGAGTACTGCTCTAAATTCATGATATGTGAAACTCAAAGAGGAGAAGCTCTCACAGATAAACTGGAAATACATTTTGTTGAACTACCCAAAGCAAGAGCAGCCGGAATAAGGCTGAATGAAGAGGACAGAAAAACAAAATGGATAAAGCTGATGAACGTAACGACACGAGAGGAGCTGAGTGAAATGAAAGAGAATATGACCGATACCTCTTACAGCAGCGCAGTAGACAAACTCGACAGAATAAATGACGAAGCGTATATCCGTGCATTAAAACGAGCTGATGAAGAAGCAGCTCATGAAAGAGCCAGCAGAGAGTATACAAGGCAAATGGAATTGAAAGAAGCTATGGAAGCAGCACGAGCCAAGGGTCTGGCTGAAGGAAGGGCAGAAGGCAGAGCAGAAGGAAGAGCAGAAGGAAGAGCAGAAGG
>UMCT01034546.1_pt1 | contig 16702 bp, 15 predicted proteins | sample 1964291 | NCBI WGS metagenome assembly UMCT01 (sample SAMEA4835974, study PRJEB28245) | human gut metagenome | biome: gut microbiome; material: fecal sample | place: Denmark | collected 2008 | reverse complement strand
GGCCCCGGGGCCAAACGACGCCCTGCCGCTATTTGACGACTTTTACAAGCTCGTTGAAAAAAATTCATAAAAATTGAAAATTTTTCTTGAAATTAAAAAAAAAGAATATCTAATCCGACACAATCAACTTTAACAGATGAATCCGCACAGCGAAAAGTTTTATTACTTTTATTATACCGGCGTATATAATTAGCGTTCGGCGGGCGGCTTTTGCCTGTTGTCGAAGTTGAAAACCGAACGCGAAAAAGCGTCCGGTTTTTTTTATGTCTTAATTTTTCTCACCAAAAAGGAAATCAAAATGAATCACAAAACAATGAATGGCTCCTCGACCTCCTCCGGAAGATGGATAGGGTTCAGGAAAGAACTAAAAGTGCTCGACTGCACAATAAGAGACGGCGGTCTGATGAACTCGAGCAAGTTTACAGACGAAGAGGTTCGCGCCGTGTACGACGCCTGCGCCGACGCCGGTATAGATTACATGGAAATAGGCTACAAAAACAGCCACAAAATATTTTCCTCGTCCGAATTTGGCCCGTGGCGCTTCTGCGACGAAGACGATATAAACCGCATAATTGGGGATAATAAACGCGACATAAAAATCTCCGTCATGGCGGACGCCGAAAAATCTGACTACAAGACCGACATTCTCCCCAAGGAAAAGAGCCAGATAGACCTCGTAAGAGTCGCAACCTACATACACCAAATCCCCCTCGCCCTCGACATGATAAAAGACGCCAAGGACAAGGGCTACGAGACAACCGTAAACATAATGGCAGTCTCCACCGTGCGCGAGAGCGAACTCGACGAAGGGCTTGAAATGCTCGGGCAAAGCGAGGCGGAGGCGATATACCTCGTAGATAGTTTCGGCTCGCTATACAGCGAACAAATCCGTTACATGATGGCGAAATACATGAGGGTGGCGCACGAATTTGGCAAGGAGATTGGCATACACGCCCACAACAACTTGCAGCTCGCGTTTGCAAATACGATTGAAGCGATAGTCGCCGGCGCAAATATGATAGACGGGACTCTCGCCGGACTCGGTCGCGGCGCCGGAAATTGCCAACTCGAACTGCTGACCGGTTTCCTGCACAACCCAAAGTACAGAGTGCGCCCGCTGCTGCAATGCATTGAAAAATACATTGAGCCCAAGCGCGCCAAACTCGGCTGGGGATTCGACTACCCGTACATGGTGACCGGTTTCCTGAACAGGCACCCGAAAAGTGCAATAGAATTCAACGAATCCGGGAAAAAAGGCAAGATCGTAGAATTCTACGACGAAATTATGAAATAATCCCCCCACCCCGCCCGAATGGAACCATAATAAAATGGGTGGGCGTTAACTGAACGAAGGCGAATCTGAACTGATTCGCCTTTTTTATTTTTAAATTATGGTATTCAACTTGCGGCCCCCATCGCGTTATTTTTACAGAATAAAAAAATGCGAAAATATAACCGCCTAATAAGGGCATAACCGTTTAAGAGCAGAATAATATAACTTAAGTTTAAGGTCAAAAGATACTCGACAAAATATAAAGAGAGCGCGGGGAAACTATATTTGGGCAATGAATGCATTCGCCTCTTTCCTGAAAAAACTTTACATAGATATTGAGCTTCATATGCCCGATTCTACAACGGATAGCCCAATTCTAAGAGATACGCACACATTGGGTAAACAGAAAAAACGGGGAAAATACCGTAAAAGTCTGCAAAAATTCTCGGGTTATCCGCAAGAAAATAGCAAACTTGCCCATATAAAGACAAGTAGGCGCTGCGCCAATTATGGACTTGCAAACACCGCCCCTGCAAATGTCCAATACAACGCGCAATCTAAGCTTCTGATGAATCCACTTTAACCGAAAAATTTTAGAACGTAGAACCGTAGAAATTCTTACCAATAAAATTTAAGCCTAAATATAAAGGCATAATTCGCCCTACCCTCTCAGGCAAAAGACGTGGGAAAGATATACACTTTGCGTGGAATCAAAATCCCCCGCCCTTTGATCCGCCAAAAGTAGTGGGAGCAATCTGCCCTTCCGGGATTACCATGGGGTCAGAATATCTTGCACGCAAATCCACATGGAGGACATTTGTAATATCGCCGTTTTTTATGACTTCTGCGAGATAGTCATGCATGGCTCTGCGCAAAGCAATCTGGTATTCCATCTCGTCTCTGTAAATCGGATAAAAAGAATTGGCATTGGGGAACTGGCTCAATTCTCGGCGCATGGCATACATTACGTCGAGCATGTATTTTTTATAGTTTCTTTCGTAGGAAATTCTGTCCATGCGCTCGTTTAGGAAAGGCTTGCGATAGCGCTCGGCAATCTGTCCGAGCCTGCGGGAACGCAACATGTCGCCGTATAAGTTGCGCTTAAAAAACATTAGGAAATCGTTGTTATCGTCAGTGAATCGGCGCAGCTGGGTTTTCTGCTCGGCAGCAACTGACGGGTCCAAACGCATCCAATTTTCGAGCCCCGTCATGCGTATAAACTGAATCGAACTGTCGGGAGATTCAATTGATTTTGTGACGCCGTCAAACTGGCGTATAAAATTGTTGATGTCCGGGATTGCCATATTTTCGTTTCCGACAATAGATCCGGTTTTCCCCGTCCAAGAGAGGACTCCCGGGTTGTATTTGCGAAACGCCATAGATACGAGCTTCCCCGAATCCGGGTCGATAACAATCGAGTTGTTTCCCGCATCGACAGAAATCTTTGTTGAAAGGAGAAATTTTTCACCCCTTCTATCGAGCCTCTTAATATTTGTCGATTTGCGGATTTCCGGAGCAGTATCCGAGGTGAGGTTTAGGTATTTTTGGTCCTCCGAAAAAATGCGCACCGGGAATTTTGAAAATCCAGCCTTAGACGGCGCAATCATGGTAAGTTTTTTGTCAATGATAGATACCATTTCCTGGGGAGAGACAACTTCAAAAGGGACGAAAGTATCCGGAACGCTGTCTGGCATAAGCATTACAAGGGGATAATCGGAGGAAATGAAAGCGCGCGAACATTTAATCTTCCCGAGGCTGTTTGTGATTGTGTAAGGCAAAGAACCGTCGAAAAAATCTTTTGTGCACAAAACTACTTTCTGTCCGTTTAGTTTGACCAAAACGGCAGTGGACATTTTTCCGTCAATACCCCTATTGGTAAATATTGAGAATCTATATTTATTTAATTCTTTAATTTCGTCATCGCGCGATGCGAGATTATCGGGATTTTGCTTTTCTTGCGAATTGCGAGATGCCCGGGTTTGTTTGCTGTCATGGTTGGCTTGAATTTGCTGATCTTCGTGAGCCGCAGCTGCAATATTTTCGATTGCAGAAAGCTGTTTTTCAAAATCCGCCGGATAAGACTGTTCTAATTCTTTCAAATTATCCCGAATGCTTTCATCGGCGGAATCCAAGAATTGCAGTATCTTGCGTTTTGCGGTAGATTGTGCAGCCAGCCATTTTACAGATGCCGGATAGCCGAGTTTTGAAATTTCAGAAAGAACGCGCTGTTTGATAGAATCAATTTCCGATTGCGAGAATAAATTTACGTTTGAAACAATGGCGTTATAGAGCCTGCCCCAATTGCGCAATTCGGCAGCCTGCGCGATATAGTCATGGGGATATATAGATGCTGCTACTTGTTTTGCGAAGTCAGCGGCATCCGGCTTCATGGAATTTGATATAAGAGCAATGCGTTTAAATGCGTCGGTTTGTGCAGTGATTTGCTTATGAGCGGCCTTCCAATCGCCCTTATTTTTTGCTACGGCATTTGATTTAATGGAGTCAAATGTTTGGATTGGGATGTCCGGGACAATAGAATTGATGGCGTCGAAAGATTTAAGTTGGATATCAATCCATGATTTTTTTGCGGGCGACGAAGGATCCTTAAAGTAGGTATTTGCAAGAGAATTTACTTCTTGAAGTACTTGTGCTGGGTATTTTTTTTCTGAATCGTGCGAATCGGAAATGACGTTGGTGTCGTTATTATCGCAGGCATAGAGGAAAAATATAGCGGAAGCGAATGGAATAGACAGAGTATATTTAACGATATTTTTTAATATTTCTGCATTTAGAATATTGCAATAAGTATTCATAATAATAAAAAGTCCAAGATAGATTAAAATAAAAAATATGGAGAAAAAGATAATATATTTTGAGAAATATGGAAGGAAAAAATAAAATGAAAAAGATTAGATAAAAAAGTTGCCAAGAAGAGAAATATAATGTTGTGTAGAAAGGATAAAAAGGAGAGATGGCAGAGTGGTCGATTGCGGCGGTCTTGAAAACCGTTGAGCCCGCAAGGGTTCCGGGGGTTCAAATCCCTCTCTCTCCGTTTGAAATTTCGCGCAACAAGCCCATTTTCAGCAAGTTCTGAATCTGGGCTTATTTATGAGACAACACCCCTGTTTGCAAGTAATTGATTATTAGGGTTCAACAAAAGCCAGAGCACACCAGACGTGCAACTAAACTGCAACCGCCACTTGGCACCACAACTTGGCGACGATATCGTGAGAAGATCAGAGGTTCCTTGAGTGTTATTTACGTTATAATAGGTTTATTGTAAAAATTCTTGAATAAAAACTCGATTCTGTCATGCTCTCGTCTTAAGGTATGAAAAGCTTATAAAACAAAGGAATAATTTCAAAAACGACAATCAGAAAAATAGGATATTTAAATTTAATATACTTATTCCAGGATATATTTTCTTGCTAAGATATAATTTATAATTATGAAGAAGAACATAAAATTTGTAGATTTATTTGCAGGTTGCGGAGGGCTCAGTTTGGGATTAGAGCAGTCTGGATTTGATCCAATTTTTGCGAGTGATATAAATGAGTCACTTTTTATAACCTATATTAAGAATAGAAAATTACCAGAGTCATCCATATTTCTTGGAGACGTAAATATTCTTGTAAGAGATATAGACAATTATAAGAAGAATCTAACAGGTGTTGATCTCGTATGTGGAGGACCTCCATGTCAAGGATTCTCTTCTGCGAACAGGCAACGAATTGTCGATGATCCGCGTAACAATTTATATAAAGCCTATTTAGATTTTCTATCTATACTTAAGCCCAAGATATTTCTTATGGAAAATGTAAAAGGAATGATGAATAAAATAGATGAAATATTGGATAATTTTTCTACATATCTAGGAAATGATTACGACATTGCATTTTCCATATTAAATGCTAAACACTATGGAGTTCCTCAAAATAGAGAACGATTTTTTTTAATTGGGAATAGATTAGGTATTTCATCCGAAAGAATATTTGAACGTATCAAAGCAAAAAAATATAGAGAATTTGTATTGAATGATGCGCTAAAAGGTCTCCCTATATTAAAAGAAAAAAAACAGAAAAATAACAATTCTTTGGAGAATCTTGATATAGGTTTTTTTGAAAGAGACTTTCAATATGAAGAAACAGAATTTTACAAATTTATAAATGATGGACGAATCATAAAAAAAATTTATAATCATAAAAATCGCTACAATAATCCGCGAGATATTGAGATATACAAACGGCTTCCCCAAGGTGCGAATTCTCTGCACGAATCAATTTCTGATATAATGCCATACAAACGTAGAAATGGAATTTTCAAGGATAAGTACTTTAAGTTAGATCCCCAAAAGGTTTGTAGAACGATAACATCCCATATGAAATTTGATTGTAATATGTATATACACCCATTTGAACCTAGAGGATTATCCCCTAGAGAGGCTGCTCGAATTCAAACATTCCCAGATGACTATGTATTCTTTGGGTCACAAAATACATGGTATGCACAAATTGGTAATGCTGTTCCCGTAAAATTAGCAAAAGCCATCGGAGATGAATTAATATGTCTTTTGAAATAAAATATTTAGACTTGTTTTCTGGAATTGGTGGATTTCGAAAGGCAATAGAACTCCTATCAAACGATTATGATTTACATCCCAAATGCCTTGGATTTTCTGAAATTGACAAATACGCAATACAATCGTATAAAGCCAACTATATAACAGAGAATGAACTGGATTTAGGGGATATCATCTCTCTGAGTAAAAATATACAAGCCATAAATAAGATACCAAGCGTAGATCTCATAATGGGGGGATTTCCATGTCAATCCTTTAGTATAATGGGGAAGCAAAAGGGATTTTCTGACGCAAGAGGTAATTTGTTCTTTAACATAATAGATATTGCTAAGTTAAAAAAGCCAAAATACATCCTATTAGAAAATGTAAAAAATTTATTGACACACGATAAAGGAGTTACGTTTGCTTCTATGTTAGACTCTCTGAAGGAAATAGGATATAAAAATATATATTATGATATATTTGATTCTCAAAACTTTAAATTAGCACAGAAAAGAAAGAGGTTATATATATTTGCAACTCTAAAAGATATGAATTCTGATTTTCTTTTTACAGAAAAAAAAATCTTAGAGAATTTTAATTGCAGTATAAAAAAATGCAGCCTGTTCCTTCAAAAAAACATCCTTGATGTTTTATCGAAGAAAGTAGATCAAAAGTATTATTTGTCGGAGAGAATTAAGCCAACTATTTTATCTGATGGGTCGGGGGGGTTTCGTTCAAAATCTGAGATAAATCAAATGATAGCAAGACCATTAACAGCGACTATGGTTAAAATGCATAGGGCTTGCCAAGACAATTATTATAGCGATGATTTTATAAATTCGGCAGAACCAGACATAACTACAGATAGAGTTGTTTCTCTTAACAAATTAATGCAAAAAAAAATAAGGAAATTGACTCCATCAGAAGCTTTAAATCTGCAGGGGTTTGATTCTGAATTTTATTTAAGATGTAAAAAAAATGGGCTAAGTGATCACCAAATCTATAAGCAAGCAGGTAATGCAGTTAGTGTCAATGTTGTGTATGCTATTCTACATTACTTATTTATCAAATTGTCGCTAAGATAGGAAGAAGAATAAATGGAATTTATAACTAAAAATAAAAATAGTAAAATAGGAATAAAGACCTTAACAAAAGCCGATTTAGGACAAGGAAATTCTCATCAGACTCACATAGGATTATATGAGGGAGTCACTGATTATCTTGGAAATCACATCATAATTTCATCGTATCTACTATGTAATAATAAAATATATATTTGTCCTACTTTTTATGACATGATATGTCCTAAAGGAAACAAAAACTATGCTCGATCGCCCAAAATACGAACTGGTAATAATGATTCATCTACTTCAAAAATAAGAGAATTGGTCGACTCTGAAAATAAGTGGTATCTCTTATGGTTCGGATTGGAATCAGATGAATTATTATTTATGCTGATAAGAGATGAATCCTATGATTGTAATTTTTTAAAAAGCATTGTAAAAGGGAGTCTTAATAAAATCAAGATCACAGATGATTCAATAGCAGAAAAAATTATAGACTATATAAATGAAAAATATTTTAAATATGAATCAGAATGCCCGATCTCTCTAATAGAAAATGAAGAGAATAAAAAACAAGAAATCCTCTATAAAGCAAGTACAGGAGTAAAGATAAAAGACTGGTCTATAGTAAGACCAAATAGAGATTTAAAGAAGCATGCAGAAACGATCGCTGAAGTAGGGATAATTGGCGAAAAAAAGGTCAATGAATACTTATCAAAGTTAAAATCCGACGGAGAAATAAAATCATTTACTTGGTTAAATGAATTCGGTGAATCCTATAACCCTTATGACTTTAAAGTTGTCTATTCTACAGACGATATTGAGTATATTGATGTAAAGACGACAAAAGGGAATGAAGAATCTCCTATTTATTTTAGCAAACAAGAGATTGATTTCATTGCTGATCACGAAAATAACTACTATGTTTATAGAGTTTTTAATGTGAAAACTTCCGCAAAGCTGAAAAAAAGCAAGAAAGTTGTATTCGCTTCTGATGTGAGAAATGAAATCTCTAAATTAGAATCTACGCTAAAAAATAAAAATGTGTCTCTTATAAGCTTGAATGTATCTTCAAGCGTTGCTTTAGAAGAAAAAGTAGAGCAATTACAATAGTAATATAATACTTTGATATTGTTTTAATCTTTGAAATAAAATCTAAGTTCATACCACAACATCTTTTTAATAAAGATATGACAGTAATATATTTGGTAAAATGGTGTTGGTAACAGCCCTTTTTTGCAAATATCATTTATAATCTACGCATATCTTTTGGAAGATATTTTTTTACAATCGTCTCTGGGGTATCCCCTTTTTCTGCGTGTCCTATTACTTTGTAATAACTTGCTTCAAATACATTTATTGGCGGTAATGGCAGATCAGTGTTCAACTCTTTAACCTTAACCATTGGAACTTTAGACGGAGTAAACTCGTCATCAAGCGCAATCATAAGAGCATATTCATCACCTTGTTCCAAACATTCGGAGAATATCAGTATATCGTTCTTCTTTATCATGTTAGATTTTTGGTATGTCCATAATTGACGAATTCATCTATGCTTTATATACCATACCCAAAGTACTATTAGATTCAAGATTTTTTACAATCATTATTCGCAAAAATATCTAGTTGGATTTTAATAAGTTATCTCGTTAACTACTTTGAGAGTGTCGCAAGTCAAATTAATTTATATCCACAATAATCTTGACAAATGGGGTTGTTTTGGGTTATAATAACGCCACTATGGCGAAGATTACTAAGAGATACTGTGGAGGTAGAAAATCACCCTATCAACTGTTCTGGATTGAGGGTGGCGTAAGGCATTCAAGGTTCTTTGAAACGGAGGAAGCAAGGGACGATTTTCTAAGGCTTAACGGACATTTGGATAAACGCTCTTTTGAGGCGCTTTTGGGAATTGACGAAAATACCATTTCGGACATCTCCTACATTGAGTCTATCAGAGGGAACGTAAGTTTCCGCGATATGTGGGAATTTTGGGCAAAGAACCACAAGACAAAGCGGGTATTAACCCTTTGGGACGCTTGCGACGAATATCTGCGGGATATGCGCAAGACTGAAAAAGCCAAGCCCGAACATATAAGGCACGTCCGACGAGTCTTGGAAGTTCTTGTTGAATCATTTGGAGATAGACTCTTACAGGATATAAGCCGTAAGGAATTAGAGACTTGGCTAAAATCTCTAAAATTTGCTCCAGTCACGATAAAGAATTGGAGGTCCAATATAACTGCCGCTTGGAACTGGTTTGAGAAAAACGAACTAATTGAAAAGAACATAGCCAAGGGACTTGAATTGCCCAAGATTGAAATGGGCGAGATTGGAATACTAACTGTGGAGGAAACGGAGAGATTGTTCCGAGCAAATGAAAAGATAGATCCAGAAGTCTGCGGCTTAATGGCACTGGGGCTATTTGCTGGAATGAGAACTTCCGCAATTCCAAGAGTTGACTATAATGAAATTACAATGCGGCAAGGAATTTTAACGCCCGCTGAAAAGACAAAGAAAAACCGCAGAAACTATATAGAAAATCTCCCAGACAATCTCTGGGCTTGGTTGGAACGGACGCCAAAGTCTGCCTTTGGGTGGTGTGAACGCAAGTGGAAAAAGCGCCGAGAGAGTGCCCTGCGCAGAGCGGGATTGCTCGTGAATGGGAAACAGTTAAAAACTCCAGACGAGAACGGCAAATTTCCACAAAAGAAGATACCGCCCCACAATGCCTTCAGGCACAGTTTCGCAAGCTACCACGTCGCATGGAAAAGAGACTTCCAAGATACGGCTTTGATAATGTCCCACAAAGGCACAGATATACTCTTTAAACACTACCGAGGAGTAGCGACTAAAGAGGACGCCGAAAAGTATTTTAAGATATATCCGTCAAAATAAGTTAATGTTGATACCCCTGACGCTCCCAATCTTCTACTATCTCTTTTTCAGAAATTCCGCCTCCTTCAAAGGTTTCTTTCCTTTCTTCCCTTTGGGATACGGCTTTCAGATAGAAGTTTGGGAAAAGAATAGTATCCCTAAATTCAAAAGGAATTAAACGCTTTGGAAAGCCAAAGAAGTCTCTGAAGGCAGTATTCATTCTGGAGACTATCTTTCGGGTTCCTTCATCTCTCTTAAATTCCTTCTTTGCCGCCAATAAGCCCAGAGTTGTCCAACATTTATTCATTTTACCATTATTTTCGTTTCTGAATATGCTTATGTCGCTGTAATCGAAATCATCTCCTTCCCCGTCAAATTCAATATGTAGGCGGGTTGAAGACAGTATGCGAATCTTAAGCATATTCAAATTGGGATTTTGGGGTTGATGAAAGCCAGTAGAACTCCAAGCGTAATAAACGCCTGATGTCTTGCTTCTTTTGACCTTCCCCGCAAGTTCTGCTATTGGAGAAAGTGCTTCAATGCTGTCATTGCGGAAACATATACATTCGTCTATTTTGAAGAACTTTCCGTCAAGCTCATATAATAGCTTTTGAAGTTCTCCTGAAATTTCCTCAAAAGAAATAACAATGGGAGGAATTCCTTTAGATATACTCCGAATTGAGCTATACAGGCTCCCCGACTCTGAAAAGCATAAAAACACCCTAAAAGTACGACTTCCCTTCAAATCTCCAATGCAGTAGGCATCACAGTTCGGAATATCTGAAACTGCGCCTCCTATTCTTAAAAGTTCGCGTACTTTGGAAGCAAATTTACTTTTGTTTAAGGTAAGCTTGCAAACATCGCTATTGGATAGCTTCACATCAGGGAGTTCATCGTTTATGCCAATGAATTCGTTTCCGATGTATTCAACTTGATAGGATTCGCCGTCAATCTCTATGTAATCGACGGTGGATTTCCCATATTCCAATAACCCATTCTGGCAAAAGTATCTTTTTAGATTCTCTCCCAGAACATTTTTCCAAGCAAGATTATCAGTTGGAAAGTAGGACTTTTTGCGTTTCCAGAGTAAAAGTTTCTTCACGGTAAATATCCCTCATTATGCCTTTAGAGAAAAAGTACTCCTCGATGATTTCCTCATTTGTCCCTATGGGGAATTCCGAGCGGGAATCGGAATGAATGGAGACCCTATGTTTCTTCTTCGGATTATCAGCAAAACAGACATTGAAAGTCATAGAAATAATTTGCCTATTGTTTTCTACGCAATCAAGGTAAGCGGCATCAACATTCTTGCTTGCATCTAATTTGCAACCTCCGATTCCGATATAGCTAAACTTCATAGGAGTAATGCTTGATATTTTGTCTGAGAATTCTCCTACGTTAAAAATTTCGTTATTGGCGAGAGCGGATAGATTAAATTTCTTATGAGGAACATACTTTGAATCTGGCAAAATCAACCTGCCGAAATTTTCAACGTAAAATTCTTTAAATCCCCGCGAATGGTTTTTCTGTGTAAATACGGAAATTTCAGCGTTTGATAGATTGATTCTCACAATATCTACAAGTTCAGGTCGGAAGGTGTGGAAGCTTGCTTCTTCCTCGTCGCCGACAGAACGCTCCCTTGTTTTTGGTGCGCCGTGCGCAATGCAATAGAACGCAAATTTATCGGTTATGTGGGGATAAATATCTATGTAGCCCGAACGTCCATTTTTGGCGAAATAAGGAGACAACACTTTCTGTTTTAAATTTAGCAATTCTTCGCTTCCAATCTCTTGAGCTGAATGCGGCACAGTCGGAATATAGTGGGAGTATGAGTGAGTCTCGTCCGCCATTTTTCTTGCGGCAATGGCATTACAAGCAGTCATATCACGCTCGGCGAGCATAGCGGCAAGAGTCTCTAAATCATCTGTTGGGGAGGTCTCGATACCAAAGCTTGCAAGCTTCTCGCATATTCTGTCGTAAAGCTCGCTCTTTGCGACAAGTGCGAACGAGCATATAAAATTTTCCAAGTCGCTTGGGCAGTTGTCTTGGAGAAACCTCGCTATCTTGTGTAAGTCATATTTCCCGTTTTTTAGAATGAATCCATTTGAGACAAAGGTCTCGTGCATTCCCTCAAAACGCCTCTTTAAGCATTCTTCGGGAATTCTGCTTAAGGTTGTGAATGTTATATAAGTTTTCAATGAAGCCATAAATTGCCTTTCGTTTTGATTTTTAAATATTTCCACAATACACCTATCGATTGCGGATACTTCGTTTAACTAAACATACCTCGGAACGAAAAAGGAGGTGGTCATACGCCTCACGGTCGTACACGCTTGAAAATCTAATGCAAGCGGGCTTAGGTTTCCCTCATAGCCGACATAAAAAGTCAAAAATAATTACTTTTATGCCTACTAATTAGGACAGATTCTGTCGCAGGGTCAATACTCATGTGAATATTTGTTGTATCTATTTAATAATTAAGAAATTAAAAATTATATTTTTTTGAACTTTTATAAAAAGAACTGGTAGGGACAACACAAAAGCCCAATGGTTGGGCTTTAAGATGAAGTTTAGTTTATAACATATTGAATATCAATGCCTGTGATGTAGGGACAATAGTTTTGCGGGTACTGTCCCCACCAAGAAGGTGCGGCGCGAGTTCAACAACAAAGAACTCTCAGCGTTTCACCCAAAATTTTAACCCTACTCGTGTCGCTAAGGGGAAGCGCTTCGGAAAGCAATGGAAGCGAAAAGCGACAGTGAGATTTTAGCAAATCGAATATTGCGGCTTGAGGAAATAGTCAGGGCGCAAAACGACCTGCTTATGACTCTCTCTGAGCGGATTGGCGACACCTTCGCAAGGCAAGCTTTTTCGGTGAAAGACTTAATGGACAGGTGGAATTGTTCGGAAACGTGCGTCCGAAAAGTCGTTAAGTCCCATAGGCTGAAACTGCTTCGCGGGCCGAATGGCAAGCCGCGTTCTCCTATTGCGGTGCTTAGAAGTTCAGTTTTGGAGTACGAGAACGGAAACACAATGTTGCCTGTATCGAGGAGGAAAACAAAACCCGTACCTACTTGGTCGGAAAGGCCCTATCTTCCCAAGCCTGAAATTCCTAAGTGCCACTCCGAGACGAGAGTTCGCAAACTCGGAGAAATCTAAATGCAAATTAGCACAGGTAAAATAATGCGCTCTCAAAGGGGCGTAATCTACGGTTGCGAAGGTGTTGGCAAAAGCACATTTGCATCGAAATTCCCCAAGCCGCTATTTGCGGACTTGGAAGGCGGAACGGCACATCTTGACGTGCCGAGAATATCCGACCTCAACACTTGGGAAACATTGCTTTCCTGCATAGACGAACTCATAGCCGACAAGCAAGGCTTTAAAACTTTCGTACTCGATACGGCAGATTGGGCTGAGCGCTTGTGCATTGAATTCCTTTGCAAGAAGTACAAGAAGACCGGTCTCGAAGACTTTAATTACGGCAAAGGCTACCAGTATCTCGCGGAAGAATATGCGAGAATGTTGGCAAATCTTAGCAAGTTGCAGAATTCGGGAATGCACGTTCTTGTCTTGGCGCACTCGACAATAAAAAAGCTCGAGTTGCCCGAGGAAAACGGAACATACGACCGCTACGAGTTGAAATGTTCAAGGGGTGTATCCCCGCTTATAAAAGAGTGGGCTGACGGACTGTTGTTTGCAAATTACCGCACATACATACAGTCGAGCGCAAGCGGCAAAGGCAAGGCCGTAGGAGGCAAAGAGAGAGTTCTCTACACCGAGCATACATCGTTTTGCGATGCAAAGAACCGCTGGGGACTTTCGGGAGTTTTACCGCTTAGTTTCGATAGCTTAAAGGATATATTCAGCACCGAATTTTCTTCCTTGGAAGAACACGAAGATAAGACTTCTGGAAATCTTGAAATTAGCGATTCTCCGAAAGCGGATATGGCGCTTCTTGAAGCGGCTATGGAGTTTTCGGCAATTTCGCCAGATGAACTGAACGATTATCTGAGGGGTAATAATCCGAAGCGCAATGCGCTCATAAAAAGCAATCAGACGTACAAAGACCTATCAGGGTCTCTCCTCGCAAAAATCGCGGAGGAAAAAAACTGGGAGAAGGTGGAAGCTTATATTTCGGAAAGGAGGGCTAAGTAATGAATACCTCCGATAACGAAAGATTGGATTGGAATTCCGAAACTTCACAAGAGGCGAAGGAATTTACGGTTCTGCCAGAAAACACTGTTGTTGACTTTACCGTTGTTGGATTTGAGCGGGCCACCACCGCAAAAGGCTACAATATGGCAAAGCTTACGCTCAGATGCAGAACTTCTGACGGTTTGGAAGCGACGTTGCGCGAGAACTTGGTGCTTTTGCGCAGGTGCGAATGGAAGATAAACCAATTCTTTACTTGTGTTGGGCTTCGCAAGCATGGCGAACGTTCAGTTCCAAAGTGGGACAAAGTAAACGGAAGTAGCGGCAAGGCTCGCCTTGGCATCGAAAAATGGGAGGGACGAGACGGAAAAATGTATGACGGGAATGTCATCAAGGACTATCTCGAACCCGAAGCGTCGGATAATGACGATGAGGACATTTTCTAAGGGAGGTTTGCTATGGAAATCGTATTCAATGTTGAAACCGACGGACTTCCCCGAGACGAAATTCAGCACCTCATGCCTGAATTTTCCGCTCCGAGTAATTACAAGGACGCAGAAAAAATACAAACGTGGAAAGCGAGGAAGCAGGAAGAATGGTTCTTGGACGCACCGAGTTCGGCTCTCTCTGGGAGAGTCATGGCTATTGGTATCCAAAAGCCAAATCAAACCCCGCTTGTAATCATAGACTCCGATGAAGCCGATATTTTAAGGCAATTTTGGAATTACTACCGTTCAAATGCGGATTGCAAGTTTGTTGGGTTTAATATCTACGCTTGGGCCATTCCATTCTTAGTAAGGCGTTCATGGGCAAACCGAGTTATAGTGCCGAAGATTCTCAATGGGCGCTACCTTAACGGCAACTTCATAGATTTGTTGCAAGTCTGGGGGTGTGGGACATTCGAGAAGGCATCTCTTGGCAACATAGCGCGATTCTTTGGAATAAAGCGCAAAGACGAAGAAATAAACTTCAACGCAATGTGGCAGATAAGCCCAAGTCGCGCTATCGAGAAGCTAAAATCCGACGTATTGTCTATTCGGCGCATAGGCGAAGCTATGGGTGTTGTCAGAGAGGAGGATTCCGATGAATGGTAAAATCATAATCGGTATAGACGCGGGTGTAAACGGAGGATATGCAATCCTCCACCCGCACCCTCTCTGCGCGAATGTAGCGGACGCACTGAACGATATACAGTTCTTCGCTGAGGCAATGCGCAAATTGAAGGAATATTCCCAAAAGTGCAATATTCCTTTGGAGGCTTATGTTGAGCAAGTAAGCGGCTATATAAGTTGCAAACACGCCCAACCCGCAAGCCGCTCCTTTGTCCTCGGCAAGTCTTACGGAGAAGTAATCGGTATTCTTATCGCTTTGGAGATTCCCTTTAAGACGGTGACTCCCCAAAAGTGGCAAGGAGAAATTTTGCCCGAAGTGAAAGGATTGGAATATAACGAGCGAAAACGCCGCCTTCGGGAACACGCATACAAGCTATATGCGTTCTTAAAGCCGACCTTAAAAATAGCCGACGCAATCCTTATTGCCGAATACGGAAGGAGGGTTTCCAATGGAGCTTAGACCGTATCAGCAAAAGGCGGTGGATTCTATTTTTAAGTCTTGGGGTGAGTTCGACAAAACATTGCTTGTGCTTCCCACAGGGTGCGGAAAAACCGTGTGTTTCGCAAAGGTTGCGGAGCGTGCGTTAAAGGACGGGGGTAAAGCCCTCGTCCTCGCCCACCGTGAGGAACTCCTGACACAAGCCAGAGACAAAATAGCCGCTGTGACTGGGCTTTCTTGCGCATTTGAAAAGGCGGGAGAATCGGCTATAGACAGTCTTTATCCTATTACTTGCGCTTCTGTTCAGACGCTAATGCGCGAAAGTAGGCTTAGAAGGTTCTCTCCAGACCATTACGGAACTATCATTGTTGACGAAGCCCACCACGCATTGAGCGATTCATATCAAAATATTTTAAGGTATTTCTCGTCGGCAAAGGTGTTGGGCGTGACGGCAACGCCAGATCGAGGAGACAAGCAAAATCTCGGGAAGTATTTTGAGGACATTGCCTATGAATACTCAATTCAGGACGCCATAAAAGAGGGGTATCTGTCGAAGATACTCGTACAGACAATCCCGCTTAAAATATCATTAAAAGGCGTAAAGACAACGGCGGGAGACTATTCTGCCGATGACTTGGGGTCCGCGATAGACCCATATCTTGAGGAAATCGCAAAACATATTCCAAGAGAGCGAAAGACGCTAATCTTTCTTCCGCTAATTGCCACATCTCAGCGAATGGCGCAAATCCTAAAATCGCTTGGGCACAAGGCGGAGCATATTTCGGGAGAATCGGGCGAGAGAAAGAAAATTCTCGAACGCTTCCACAGTGGCGAATGTACAGTGCTATGTAATTCAATGCTTCTTACCGAAGGTTATGACGAGCCAAGCGTCGATTGTGTCGTATGCTTAAGACCAACTAAAATTCGCTCGCTATACGCCCAAATTATAGGGCGCGGAACTCGAACCTGCGAAGGCAAAGAGAATCTTCTTGTCTTGGATTTTCTATGGCAATCAGAGCAACACAATCTTTGCCACCCTGCTAACCTCATTGCCAATAAACCAGATGTTGCCGAGCAGATGACCAAAATAGCCGAAGGCGGCAAGTTATTCGATTTAGGCGAGCTTGAGCAGGAAGCAGAATGCACTGCCCGCCAAGAGCGCGAGAAATCTTTAGCCGACGCAATAAAGGCAAATTCCCAAAAGAAGAGCAAACTCATAGACC
>UMCT01070482.1_pt1 | contig 17144 bp, 6 predicted proteins | sample 1964291 | NCBI WGS metagenome assembly UMCT01 (sample SAMEA4835974, study PRJEB28245) | human gut metagenome | biome: gut microbiome; material: fecal sample | place: Denmark | collected 2008 | reverse complement strand
TTTGTTTAAGCTCGCTGTTCAAGTCGATTTCTCGCAGAGGTATGGGCAACAAGCATTTATCTGGGTTGAACAGATAAGCGTTCGCCACGGGTTGAACACCGTCGGGCCAATAATAAGATTCGGGATTTGCCTTTATCTTTTGTCCATGTCGTGTCATGACTTCCACGGCTCGTCCCGTTCTCAGAAGGTCTGTCCAGCGTTTGTTCTCGAATGCCAGCTCGATCCGTCTCTCTTGGTAGATAGACTCTCTCAACGCATCTACATTCTGGGATTTGACAGGAGCTAATCCCGCCCTTCCCCGGATACTCGCTTGCCCGAAGGTGTTATTCAGATAATGGATAGCCTCGTCCGGCCTATTCTGCTCGTTGATAGCTTCCGCCAGAAAGAGCAATACCTCCGCGTACCTGTAGACCGGCCAGTTGTCATCCGTGTAATAGGGTTTTATATGCTCATGAAAATATTTTTTGATAAAAGGATAGGCGGTTATTCCCGGAGCTGGCTCATAGTCAACTATACTTTTCACGCCGGTAGCGTCGAGGGCATAGCTATCGGTGAGCTTACCTTCCACCATACCGATGGATGCGTCCAACCGTTTGTCTCCCTTTTCGTATGCGTTGATTAGATCGATCGTAGGGGTGTTAAACCCTCCATGGTCTACGTTGGAAGGACAAGGATTAGGGGTTGTTCCCGTGATGGCGGACGGATTCGTCATATAGGGCAAGAATCTGTATATGAAATCACTTTGCTGTCCTAATGAGGCGTCTTGCATGTATTGGATCTCGAAGATAGATTCCTTATGGTTCTTGTTCGAGATGGAATAGATGGAGCCGTAATCCGCTAATAACTCATACTCGCCTGAGGATACCACCTCTTTCAGCGTTTGTTCTGTTTCCGCCCATCGTTTTAGTACCATGTATACGTTTCCCAATAAGGTCTGTGCGGAGCCTTTGGAAGCTCTTCCTACCTCTTGCCTTGATTTTACAGGTAGGAGATCACTGGCTTCCTGTGCGTCTTTTATGATTTGCTCATATACTTCGTCTACGCTCGCACGGGGTTTAAATGCCTCCTCATACACAGTAGAGGGTGTCGTATGCAGAGGTACGCCGCCAAAGTATTGTACTAGGTTGAAATAGCTGAATGCCCGAAGGAACAAAGCTTGTCCTTTGAGGTTGTTTTTTGCTTCCGCGTCAAAATCCGCTTGGTCTATTTCTGAGATAATCCGGTTACATCGTCCGATGATTACGTAGCAGTTATTATACTTCGTACCGACATTACCATTGGTGGATGTCTCAAGGAACTGATCCGGATCTTCTCCGTCCAAGGATGATTTGGCGATATGGATGATATACGTCGTATTATCCGATTTGGCCTCTCCCAGATTCCACTCTTCCGTGTTGTACATGTTCCGTAAAGGTTCGTAAGCTCCATTTACGGCTTGCCTGAAATCCTCCTCGTTCTGGTAGAAGTTCTCGGCTGTGATCTCGCTATACGGCGTAAGATTCAAGAAATCACTACAGGAGGCACAACTACATCCTAAAGCGATGCTTATGGCTATATTGAATATCGTTTTCATATATTTTGTATAATTAGATAGTTAGAAGTTAACATTTAAACCCAGCGTAATGGTCCGTGGAACGGGATAGGTGGTATAATCGAATCCTTGTTGCAAGCTATTCGCCGTTGTTCCCGTATTGCTGATATTCACCTCGGGATTAGCGCCGATGTAGCTAGTGAACGTATATACGTTCTGGAAACTGACGTAAGCTCGTAATCCTTTAATGATATCCCGGTTTCTTAACGGAATTTGGTAGCCTAAGGTGATATTCTTGATTGTCAAGTAGTTTCCGTTATAAAGGAAACGGGAACTGAACCAGTCACGTTCTGGTGCCGTGGTACCCATCTTGGTCGTTCCATAACGGCCGTTACCCGGATTTTCCGGTGATTTCCAGCGATTGTCTACCGCTTTATACACGTTGAACACACCATCCAGATTTCCAGCGAACTGATCTACCATATTGGCTAACTCAAAACCAAAACCGCCGGATACGACAATTGACAAATCGAAATTCTTGTAGGTGAACGAGTTTGTCATGCCTACTATCCATAAAGGGACCGGATTGCCGATGATATCGCGGTCATCCCCTTGGGTAACTTTGCCATCCCCGTTCACATCCTTGAAGCGAATGGTTCCGACATCGGCTTGCGCATGCTTCGGGTATTTGTCGAATTCTTCCTTGTTCTTGTAGACCCCTTCCCATACTAAGCCGTAAAACTGTCCGATCCGTTCCCCTACTTGCGTGATGTTGTTGCCGATGATCGGGGCGTCATCTACACCCAGTTGCAAGCATTTATTGTCATTGTAAGATACGTTCAGGTCGGTAGTCCATTGTAATTTGCCTGTCAGGTTCTTGGAGGATACGCTTAATTCATGTCCCCAGAACTTCAGTTTGCCTGCGTTCGATTGGATATTGTAGAAGCCGGAAGAGATCGGTACCTCTAGCGAGAACAGCAGGGCGTCCGTTCGCTTGCTATAGTAATCGTACATGATGGATAAGCGATTATTGAAGAAACCGACATCCAGACCGACATCGACTTGCTTATTCCTTTCCCAGCCCAGATTCGGGTTTCCCATTCCCGAGATGCTTCTGCCGCTGGCCAAGGCGTTATTGAAGTTGCTGTTCGTGGTAGTGATTGTCGCCAAATGCGTATAGTTACCGATTTGGTCGTTTCCCACGATACCGTAGCTGATACGGGCCTTGAGGAAAGAGATCGTTTTCTCCAATGGTTTCATGAACTCCTCGTCCGAGAGTATCCAGCCCGCCGATACGGATGGAAAATTACCCCAACGATTGTTCTTACCGAAACGGGAGGAACCATCCCTACGCATCGCCGCGCTTAAAAGGTACTTTCCTTTGTAATTATAGTTTATACGGCCGATATAGGATAAAAGGGACCATTCGTTTATGTTTCCATCCGCCGTGATGGTAGGGGCGGCATTGAATGTCGATATTTTATCGTCGGGAAAGTTCGTTCCGGTCACCATCGTATATTCGCTATGATATTTTTGTGCGGATATGCCGAACAGGAGATCAAAGGAATGATCTTTTATCTGCTTGCTGTAGGTGGCGGTATTCTCCCACAGCCAAGTGTAGAATAGATTATTGGATTCCTTCGCCTCGGGAATCTGATAGGGAGCCTTATAGATCTCTCCGGAGGTGGAGGGCTTGAACGAGTTCCATTTATTCTGTGTCAAGTCCGCGTTGATGCTGGTCTTTACTTTTAAATCTTTGACCGGCTCTACCTCCAAGAAGGCGTTCGCGATCAGATGGGTGTTCTGGGTCTTGTTCTTGTTGAGGCGAACCACATTATACCAGTTTGGGTTATCGAACAATCCCGGCCCACTGGCCACAAGCGGAATACTGCCATCCTCATTCTTATAGGGGGCGAGAGGTGTTGTCAACATAGCTCCTTGCAGGATGGAACCTTTATCTTCCGTCCAGTTACCGTCCGATTGCGGGCTATTATTGATGGAGAAGCTAGGCGCTAGGTTCACGCCTACCTTGACGATCTTCGAGAATACGTATTCCGTATTGGCTCGTGCGGAGAACCGTTGGTAATTAGAGTTTGTCAACACTCCGTCTTGGTTGAAATAGCTGGCTACGGTGGATGATTTAAACTTCCCGTCTCCATTGCTGTACGACAAGCTGTAATTCTGGATAGCGGCGGGACGGAATAATACGTCATACCAATCCGTGCCTTTACCCAGCGCTTCGGGATGTTGGTAAGCGGGATCGACCGCCAATCCGTTCTCTTCGGCAATCTCTTTCCTGAACCGTGCGTATTCGGAGGCATCCATCATATCCGGCCTCCCTTTCTCGGGTACGTATTGTATGCCTCCATATACGTCGACGCTTAGTTTTTTCCCCGATTGGGCAGTCTTTGTCTGTATCAATACGACTCCATTGGCAGCCCGGGAACCGTAAAGTGATGTGGCGGAAGCGTCTTTTAGCACACTGATACTTTCTATCTCGTCCGGATTGATCGTGCTGATATCGCCTACGATAGGCATTCCGTCCACTACATAAAGAGGCGTGGTTCCTCCGGACAGTGACGCTTGTCCCCTGATTCGCATGGTCATTCCTTGTCCGGGTTTACCGGATACTTGATTGATTTGGACACCGGCGAACTTGCCTTGCATCTTTTGCGAGATCTGGGCTACGGGCATATCCGCCATCTCTTCCGACTTGATGGATTGCACGGAGCCGGTTACCGCCCGCTTGATCTGTGTTCCGTACCCGACTACTACCACTTCATCGAGCTTCTGCGTGTCTTCCCGCAGCTGTACCTTGATATGATTCTCTCCTGCGCCGACCATAACGTCCTTGCTGTTATAGCCGATAAAAGATACTTGCAGGGTTTCACCATCCGATAATTCGATCGAGAATTTACCATCTAGATCCGTGATTGTCCCATTATTGGTACCTTTCACCACTACGTTCGCCCCGATGATAGACTCTCCGTTAGCGTCGAGCACGACACCTGTCACTTTTCTTGTTCTCTGTTGGGTTACGGAATTATCCTTCCGCTCCGTAGACGGGTTCTCTTGTGATGGGTTTGTAGCGATTGCCAATGCCGGCGATACGCAGAGGAAGAGCAAAGACAATGATCCCATCGCCACATTCCAAGTTCTCATTTTACTTTTCATACTTTTCATTTGTTCATAATTGAATAGATAATGTTAACTACATACGATAAGTCTGATAGATTCAGATTAACTAATACATTATTAGATATACTCCATAGGCTATATGTTATAAAGTTATTAAGTACCGTAGGAACTCAATGGGTAATTTTATGTATAGGATATTAGAGGAGAGTGGTTTAGGATTGATTGCCGATCTGTCATGTCATTTATCTAACAAGAAATGTCATTTTTGTAACCATTTGATTCTTATTACTTCCCATCTTTGCCATATCGAAAGAGAGAGATAGTAAGGATTTAGTTCCTACGGAACTGTGGTTTTTTCTTGCGTATTATTTATAGTACACGTACGTAAATTATGTTTATAGCTTCCCTTTTCATAATAGCGACAGCTTACCTTGATTTTTATTAGCCGTTCTTTTGGGTTCTTAATGCATTGTACTGATATTTTTCTGGAGTGGTACCTTGAGTATGAAATGAAAAAACTAAATCATCTACCATATCTGCCATTATCTATATAAGTATCTAATTATAAGAAATTTGTTGAATGGTGGTAGATAATAAACATCTACCACTATCAGCTTGCATCTACCACTATTTACTGCTTTTCAACCACTAAATGCAGCCGTTCACTATTCGCTAACCACATTACTCGTTCTGCGAGGGTATGCCAACAGGTTGCCTGCTTGGTTATTTGTATACCTTGTGTGCTGATTTAATGTATTGAATAATAGGTATTTATAGTTTTTTAGGCATAAAACAAAAGTTTTCATAGCGGAAAACTTTTGTTTTGTGCTTACGAAACTTTAGTTTTCCCTAGAAGAAACTTTAGTTTTCTCTAGGAGAAACTCTTTGTTCCCCTAAGGGAAATGTCTTTCAAAAATAACACGTTTTCTTATCCAATGCAAAGAAAAAGTATCAATGTCAAGTATAAGTGGTAGATGTTGAATGATAATTGTAGATGTCAGGCTATCTACAACCTATATGTAATGCTTTGATTTATAAAGCATACATGGCGTAGTGGTAGATATTGTAGATGTTTTCATAAAATCAATATTGTAGAATTCCTTTTATCTCAATTATGTATAGTTGCAGTCTGATATTTGGTTAGTTATGCTATTCCACATGCTTTAAGAAGAGAATCTTATAGCTTGTGATGATATGAAGTTTTTAGAGTAGAAAAATTTTTTACGTAAAAATCTTTGATCTATAAGTATTCTGTAATAGATAAAAACGCCTAGTCTAAACGATCGTTTATTCTAGGCGTTAAAGATAGGCTATATTTTTGAATAAAACAAAATCCAGAGAAACTTTTAAAAATTGATTATCAACGCATAAACGTAAATATGGACGCTTATGTGTTGAATTCAATAAAACGCCAGAATAAAATGATCGTTTAGACTAGTCGTTTTATAACCGATGATTTCGCATAACTGCTTGTAAATGATGATTATGAGAAGACTGATGTGCTGGAAACTACAGAGTTTATGAATATAGGGTAAATGTTTTAAATAATTGAATATTACTAACTTATAAAAATTAATCGTATGAAAAGAAGACTACTTTTCTTGTTCGCCGTGTTTATGGTGGCAACGAGTGTGGGGTGGGGACAGACGGATTTGTATGTCAGCACTTCGGGTTCTGATGGTAACGGAGGTGGTGTGGAAGCTCCTTTGGCTACAATTGCGAAAGCGATTGAAAAAGCCGCAGATGGGGCTACCATTCGTGTGGCAGAGGGAATTTATCCCCAAGTTTCACCTATTGTTATTCCAAAGTCTATTACAATTATTGGCAGTGATTCGACAAATTGTATTATAGAAGGGCAGCTAGATATTCAACGGGATGAGGAAGAGAGCGTAATCAATGTCAATTTGCGGAATTTACAGATTACAAAAGCTACAACATTAAGCCAAGGCCTTATTAATGTGATGTCTAAGAATGTGAATTTGAATTTGTCTGGGGTCCATCTTCATCAACTAACAGCAGGTAGTGGTGATGGTTGGGGTAAAAGTTCTATGGGCATTGTTAATCTGGGAAAAAGCTATGATTCTAATAGTATTTGTGATAATGTGAATGTATCTCTTACGAATTCTTGTATTTATTTAGAAGGGTCTTACAATCGAGGGTTCTCTTCGTTTGGAAATACGACTAAGGTGAAAAATACTATTGTATTGGATAATTCTCATATTCTTTCTGCGGTATATCCGAAGAATGGTACTTATAGTAGAGGAATAAGTTTCTCAAATATGAATGGATCGTCCATAGAAATGAAAAATAATAGTACTATCAAAGGATTTTATTATGCAATAAATGTAACAGCGCTAAATGATAATCTTTCGATTTCAATTGTAGATTCAAAAATAGATTCATGGGCGGCACTCAATATTTGGTCATCTAATAATAAGTTTAAGATAGCTAATTCAACATTGGAGTCTCATAACTATCAACTTAAAGGATCAAATGATTTTGCTACGATTGTATTAAATAAAGATGAAGAAGACAATGCGATTAACAATTCCTTTGATATAAAAAATACTAATTTGTTTGCTTTTATGGAAAGTACAGCTCTGCAATATCCTATTTCTGTTCGTAGTACGGGTAATACATTTAATATTGGTGAGGGCTCTGTACTGAAAGTGAATAAAAATAATGTAGGGGTTTTGATACAGGACTATAAAACGAATACTTTTAATTGCGACAATACGGTTAAGTACCAGATCGCGGATGAGAAATCAGCGATTACTGTATTCAACCAAGATGGTTCATTACGTAATGCGGCTTGCGATATGTCTGGTCTACTTTCTGAGGTAGATTTGACAGATCAAAATCGTATCGTTTTCCCGGAAGGAGAATATACTTTACCAATGACTCTACCATTAGATAAATCTATCACAATTCAAGGAGCTGGGCAGGACAAGACTATTATAAAAGGTGCGATCTTGGTTAATGGCTCTGCCAATAATACTGCTACCGATGTTAAAATAAAAGGATTGAGTATCGATTATACGCCAACGAAAGTTACCTCTGGAAAATGTACTCCAATTATAGAGGTAACCGGTAATGCGGATTTGTTGATAGATAATTGTATTATGAATAATAATACACAAGGCTATGGTGATCGTAAGAACCCAAATCCTGCGGAAGCATTACAAAATGCGATTCTTCTGGGAGCAACGGCAAAGGGGACTGTACGTGTTGAAAATACTACAATAAATTTGGCGGCTAACGCACAATCTGGAGTTCTTATTGATGGAGAACTGACGGATGTCTCTCTTGTTAATACAAAGATTGAGGGACAGGTGAACGGTTCGAATCAATTTGGTGTATATATTCACCATAAAAAAACGCCAGTGACGGTAGATAGTACGACAATCTTGCTAAATAACCATTATTGTATTTATGCTAATAACGCCGGCGATCAAAAATTGACAATAAAGAATAAATCGAACATCGTAGGGTATGGTGCTCTCTATTTGTATGAGACCTCAGATATGAACGTTCATGTTTCGGGAGGGAGTACCTTAACTGGTAAGACAAAAAATAAGGGTGTTTCCGATAGTTTTGCGGCTATAGCGATATCAACAAATAATTCTACAGTGGGAGCTTCCAATAACGAGATTGTGATTGAAGATTCTTATATCGGGAATAAGTTTGATGAACAAGAGACAATGGCAATGACTCCGATTAAAATAAATGGTAGTTTTACTCCTACTCCTTGTGATAATAAGATTATATTGAAAGGAAAAACAATTGTCTCAACTACTGATAACATAAAGAACCCAACTATAGTGGGTTATGGTATGAATCCTGATGAATATAATAATGTAATCATGGTGGAAGGCACTGATGTGCAATTTCAAGACCAAAACGGGAAGCCTTGTGTGATTATTAATAAACCGGATGGTTCATTTAGGAATGCGGCGGTCTCTATAGTAACAGCAATCGATTTTGGAGAATTGTATGGGAGTACATATTACCATGAAGGCATTGCCTATGCGGGAGATATAATACTGATTCCTGATACGACTATGGCAGAAACGCTTAATTCTTTAAATGCGGCAAAGCCTAATTTCTTTCCGGATGTGGACACATGGGAGCCTTATACTATCCCGGATGGTGTTATTTTTAATTGCAAGGATGGTCGTTTAGTAATAGAGGAAAATACAGCTAAAGCATATGCTATTGCTAATCCATTTAAAAGGGTTTATTGGTTGAATCAAGGTGCGCAGTCATTTTCTATAAAAGAATGTGTAGTAGCCATTGACATAAAAAGTGATACTACGTGGGCCACATCTTTTCAAGATCGACAGGTGAATATTCTAAATGGAGCGACACTGACTGTCTCGGTGCCTATGGCTTTAGATACAGTGATGATGGAAGAGGATGCACAAGTGGTATTTACCGCTACGGAAGGGAAGTTGACGGCTCGGTCTCTTCGTTTCGCTCCACTTTTGTCTGCTACGGGATGGAAGGCGTTTGGAATGCCATTTACCTCTGCCGTGATCAAGAACTCTACGGAGGAGGAGATCTCGGCTCCAAGTACTCAAAATGTTGATAATGGTATCTGGTTCGCTAGGCTGAAGGATAACAAGACTCCGGAGTTCGTGGTGGATGAGAGTGCTTTTGGCATGGCTGGTCTTTGGGCGGCTAATGGCGATACCTATACGATCTCTTCCGAAGGAGCTTTTGAATTCAAGACCTTGGAAGAACCTGCCGCTCCAACTGAAACAGGTACTTTCTTGATGTGCTCGAATCCGAATACATTTACGATTACCTTGAAACAATCCGCTTATATATTGACAGCGGATGGAACCTCTTTCGAGCAAGAGGCAAACCCGGAGATCAAGCCTTTCCAAAGCTTTGTCTTGACAGACGCCAAGACATTGAGTACGCTTCGCTCTTTACGTATCGGCGATGGCGTGGTTACGGGTAACCAGACGATCGAGCCGGTAGATGGTTATTACGTGACTACCGATCGTGGTGCTATCGTGATCCACACGCCGGAGCCTATGGACGTGGTGGTTATCAGAATGAATGGCAAGGTCGCTTATCGTGGCGAGGTTACGGACGGACAGCGGATCATGGTTTCTTCGGGCATCTATGCCGTGAACGGTCAATTAGTAAGGGTTAAATAACGATTAAAACAAAGATAAACATGAAAAAGAGTATATTAGCGATATTCCTTGCTGTCATCGCGATGGCACAGGTACATGCGCAAGATTCAGATTTACGTTCCGCCCCGGATCTTCCGACGTTCAAGGTGACATTGAATTATAGCTCGGCGAATACGGATCAAGGAACCATAACCAGTACGGTAGCCACAGGTTCCAAGGTGGCATATAATAGTAAACCCGTTTTCACGATCACGGCGAAGCCCGGATATGTCCTGTCGGATATAACGATGAATACGGCTACTATTGGCACGTTGCCGAGCGGTACTTTTCAAAATGATAATACGACCACTTATTCCTATACTTCCACCGCTTTAACCGGTAGTACGGAAATCAAGGCGGTGTTCAAGGCGAAAGAGCAGGTGACGGTCACGATCTCTCCTGAGTATGCCACCTTGGATGAGATAAGAGCGAAGGTGAATTTGCCCAAGGTTACTTTTGACCCGGTTATTACGGGGTATAAAGTACAATACAGGGAGGATGGCTCTGCTGCTTTGATGGATGAGCTACCCGAAAAGGCTGGACTTTATTATGTTGTCGTAACCAAGTCGGAGACTGATACGCAAGCCGCCATAAACAAGGAGATTCTATTCAAGGTACAACCGCCCCATACGCTTTCCTACTCGTTTGAGGAGGCGCAAGGATCTGTAACCGCTTCTATGGATGGCTCCATTATCGCCAGTGGTGATGAGATCGTTTATAATAAGCCAGCCGTATTGAAGATTGCCTCCAAGCCCGGTTATGTGTTGAGTAGACTTACCGTAGATAATAATGAGGTGACTTTGCCGAAAGGAACTTTTAATTCTTCTACGAATGAGACTTCCTACGCGGATTATACGACATCGGCGTTGACCGCTTCTACGGTTATTGACGTGCGATTTGCCGCGAAGAAAACCGTATCTGTAACAGCCAATCCATTATCTGCCACGAAGGATGAGGTTTTGGCTGGTAAGAATCTTCCGGTTATTACATTTTCCCCCAATACGATAGCGGGGCAGAAGGTTCAATATAAGAACGCTTCCGGAGCTTTATCCGATAAACTTCCTGCGGCGGATGGTGTTTACACGGTCGTCGCGACCAGTCCCGAGACCGCGGAATATGCCGCCTTGAAGGATGAGAACATGAAGTTCACGGTATCTAAAGCGAATGTATTAAATTATAACGTGGAAACGGCCGGACAAGGTACGGTTACCGCCAAGATGGGCTCTACGGACATGGCAAGCGGTAGCGAGATCATTAACGGGCAACCTGCCGTATTTACAATTATCGCTAACCCCGGATTTCTATTGAATAAGATTGTTGTGAATGGAACTGCGGTATCAGCCTTGCCAAAAGGTGCGCTTAATAAGGATAACACCATCTCTTATACCTATACGACCGCCTCGTTAACCGCCTCTACGACCTTGTCGGTAGGTTTCGCCGCGAAGAAAACGATTTCCGTGAGTGTAACAGGTTCTTCGGCGACAAAAGACGAGATCGTGGCCGGGAAGAATTTGCCGGTTATTAAGTTTACGCCGGAAATAGCGGGACAAGCGGTTCGATATCGTGCGGCCGATGGTTCGGAGACTTCCACGTTACCGCAGATAGTCGGAGCTTATAAGATTGTCTTATTTAGTCCGGAGACCATGGAGTATGCCGCATTAGAAGATTCCTCTAAAACGTTTACGATCCGTAATGCCAATACCTTGGCTTACGCTGTCGATGGTGGACAGGGTACGGTTACCGCCAAGATGAACAACAAGGACATCATGAGCGGTGGTGAGATCGCTTACGGTAAGCCCGTCATTTTCTCGATCGTATCAAATGCCAACTATAGGCTAGGGGCTATTAAGCAAGCCTCTTCGGACGTGGATATCTCGAAGATCAAGGGAACGTATGCTAATGGAAATACCTCTTACACGTACACGACTCCTAATCTGATGAGTGGCGATAGCTATACTTTTGCGTTCGTCTCCAAGGATACGGTGAGGTTCGTGGCTAACAACCTTGTCCAGACGGTCGGCTCCATCAAGCCGGTCACGGTAACAAGCGCTGTCGGGGATATCAAGATCGAATATCAATTGAGCGGTACGGCTTGGGTTACGACATTGCCTTCCACGCTGGCTGTGGGTTCTTATAAGGCCCGTTTGAGCCGTGCGGAGGACTTGACATACCGTAGCCTCTCTGATACGGTTACGTTAGTGGTGGAGAGCAAAAAAGAGGTGGAGAGTTTGGTGTTACCTACTCCGGGTCGTATTGAGGAAGGACAGGCTTTATCGGCGTGTACCTTGATCGATGGAACTTCTTCCGGATCATTTATCTGGAAAACTCCGAACGAGATCGCTTCTCCGGATAAGAAAAAGTACGACTTGATATTCGAACCGAATGATCCTGTTCACTATGCGGCTAAAGACACGTTTATAACCTTGAACGTAATTCCTGTTTATTCTATGAATGTTACCGCCGGTAATTTCGGTACTGTCATCTTGGAGGGGCGTACCGCAAATGATAAATATGCGAGAGGCTCGGTTTTGAAAGCGACAGCCGTCGCAGATAAGAATTACCGGTTTGCCGGTTGGAGTGATGGGAATACATCGGCTACACGGGAGTTGCAAGCGAATGCGAACTTGGATATCGTAGCCCGTTTCGATCCGGTTCTTTATGGCGTGACGTTTACGGATCCGATGAATGGTTCCTTGAAGGTCTTTGCGAATGGCGTGGAGGTGAAGAATGGTGCTGAATTTTTACAGGGGACCTTATTGACTATCACGGCGACTCCGGATGCGGGCTATATGGTTCAGTCCGTGAAAGTGAATGGGGCTTTGGTGAATAACGGTTCTTATACTTTGACACAAGCCGCTGATATATCGGCCGATTTCCTGCAAAAAGAACCGGATAAACATTTGGTCAAGGTTGGGGAGTTGAAGAATGGTAGCGTTAATCTGATCGAGGTGGATACGAAGGCGCCTGTTACTCCCGGTGAGGCTATCTCTGAAGGTGTGAAAGTGAAGGTGATAGGAAATGCGGATTATGGCTATGAGCTGGCATCCGTGAAAGTGGAAGGCGCGAATTATAATGAGGCTGATGGCTCATTTATGGTTGGGACCGGAGATGTTACGGTGAGCGCAAGTTTCCAATTGGTGAAATATCAAATAACCTCGGCGTTGAATATCCCTAATGCGGGTAAAGTCGTATTGAAAGATAAGGCCGGTAAAGAGGTGGCTTCCGGTTCTAAGGTTCCTTATATGACTCAATTGACCGCTTCTGTTGAGACGGAAACGGGATATCGTTTTATGAATATGATGGTGAACTCTTCCGAGATCAAGGATGGAGATGTATTCACCGTTTCCGGCCCTATGGTTGTTACCGCTAATTATGTGGAGAAGAAAGATTTGGCCTCGCTGATTGATAAGACGACGCAAACGGTAGTCTATAATAAGCAATACCGGAATTTCGAGGTTAAAATTACGGGCTATTCCGGTTTGGACTTTAAGGTCGCATATTCCCGGAGTGGGGTAGAAATGACAGAGAATCCTAAATCGGCCGGAACTTATAAAGTTCGGATTACCCGTGGCGAGGATGATTTATTTAAAGCCGTGGATGTAACTGCCGAGCTGATTATCAAGAAGGCTGGTATGGCATTGCTGGAAGTACCGACTATAGGAGGGGATAATTATGAAAAGGTTGATGCTAAACTTACTCAAGACTTCGAGGATGTGGAATGGAATCCTTCTACACAAAAATCGGCGCTTCGTGCGAATGTGACCGGAATCCCGACAAAGGATCAGGTAAATATTCTGCGCTTTACCCCACTTGACAAGAGTAATTATGAATCGGTAGATTATTCAATGCCGATTGGTGAAGTAAAAACGTTTTCTTTAAGTACCTCAAATACGGAGGTTACGAATGGAGGCTTGGTTATTAGCGATTATTCGGAAGTTCCGGAGAATACGGTTTTAAAGTTGCGAGCGGTAGCTCCTAGCGAGAATCAGCGTTTTGATTCTTGGAGTGATAATGTCTCAAGCGCCGATAGAAAGAAACCAGAGATAACGGTTACTTTGGCGGCTGATGCGACATACACCCCGAATTTTGTGGATAAACCTAAAATAACGGCGAATCCTTCAGATTTGGAGTTTGTTTATAATGGTTCCGTAAGGCTTGTGGAATTGAAAGACATTTTGAGCGGTAGTTATCCGACAGATGTAAATATTAAATATTCAAATACGGATGGATCGGTTGCTACCCCATTGAACGCAGGTACTTATCTTGTGACTGTAACACGTACCGGGGATGAGAACTGGCGATCTTTCGAGGCAACCAAGAAATTAGTGATAAAGAAAGCGAAGGTCGTAAAGGTAGTGGCTCCTACCGCATCTACGATCACGGAAGGTCAGTCCTTGTCGGAATCCCTATTATCCGGTGGTGTTGCGAAAGGTGCCGATGGGACTACCATATCCGGTAAATTTGAATGGGCTGATGCGTCAGCTATATTGAAACCCGGCAATAGCCAGAAAAAGGAAGTGATCTTCACGTCGTATGATCCGAATTATGAGGATGCGACTACGGAAGCGGAGGTTACGGTGAAAAGTTCGGATGCGTTAGTTGTCACGTTCGCTCAACCGGAAAATGGTTCTTTGAAAGTCTATATGTTGAAGGGTGAGGGCGAGAAGACCGAGATAACGAGTGGAACCGCTGTGGCGAAAGCGACTAAGCTAACCATTGAGGCGGAAGCCAATCCGGATTATGAATTGACCGTTATTCAAATAGGCGAAGAGAAGTATATGACTTCGCCTGTAGAGATTGAAGTCGATAAGTCCTTGGCTATTATGGCAGAGTTCAAGCCGGTTTCTACACCTCCGGGAACAGATGTGGCTGTTACGGGAGTTTCCTTGAATATCACGTCCAAGGCATTGGCCGTAGGTGAATCTTTTGCCTTGCAAGCGAAAGTTACCCCTAATAACGCCACTATGAAAACCGTCTCTTGGAGCAGCAGCGACGAGACGGTGGCTACTGTTGACGCGGATGGTGTCGTTACCGCTCTGAAAATCGGTACCTGCAAGATTACCGTGGCTACCGATGATGGAAACAAGACGGCGTCTTGTGTGGTAACTGTCTCCGGTACGGTAGGTATCGAGCAAATCATCAACGATCATCAAATCTATTGCGAGCGAGGTGCTATAACCATTCATCCGGCCCGTCCAATCTCGATCCGTATCATAGCGGTGACTGGAGTTAGCCTGTATGGCGACTCAATTATCGGAACTACCCGCATCCCGGTATCGACAGGAATCTATCTGATAGAGATCAACGAGAATGGCAAGCGTATAACAGTGAAAGTAAACGTTCGCTAACAACCTTATTTTAAGAAACTAACCCTTGAGTCTTTAATGTTGGGGAAGGCCGCTAGGAATACTCAGTTCCGGCGGTCTTCTTTTTTATCCTATAAGCTTTACTTTATCTGTTTTTGTTCTGATATAATTAAATAAAACGTTATCTTTGTATCATAGAAAATTAAAACAGAAAGCCTTATGGAAAAAAATGAAGAAAAGAAAAAGGAAGAAAATGCCAAAACTAAAACAACTGTGGCGAAGACTGGAAAAAGAAAGGTAAGTAAGACATGGGAAGCTATGCAGCGGTTAAAGGGAAGTCTGATTGTAAATGACCCTAAATTTTTACTGTAAATGCGATATCTCATTGACACGAATATTTTTGTATATATGGCATCTGATCCCGAATATCTAAATAGGGATATAGATGCTATTATCCAAGAACCGGAAACCCTTCTTTATATAAGTGCCGAGTCCGTACGTGAGCTGATTGTCGCTTATCGAAATAAAGGACTGTGTTCTAAACGATGGAAGTCGGCAGAAGCGATGATCGTCGCCATAGAAAAGGAGTTTTATGTGAAAATATTGCCATTGAAAAAAGAACATATGCAAACGTATGCGCATATGGAGATCAATGAGGCGCAGGGACACAAAGATCCCTCAGACCACGTAATTATTGCGCATGCCATAACGGAACATCTACCGCTTATATCAAGTGATACCCGTTTCGGATTCTATAGAAGTCAAGGGTTGGACTTGGTATTCAATCAGAAATAATCTATATATTGTATATGTACGAATGGCCTTTGTTAGAGTTGTAGAGGTTAAATATTCTAAAACCCTTTCGGCTTACTTATTTTATTCGTTCTTTTGCAAGAAAATTGGGAGGTGTGTTCTCTGTACGCATCTCCTTAATTTATTTAACGTTAATAAGTGAGAGTCTGATGGCTGAAAATAAAAAAGTTAGTTCTGTTTCTTTCTTTAACTCCCGGCTTACGTCTGTTATTAGTATCTCCTTGGTACTATTCTTGCTAGGACTCATTCTATTGATAGGGATGTTGGGTAATAAACTCTCCGTTTATGTGAAAGAGAACTTATCTTTCTCCATCGTGCTGAAAGATAACCAAAAAGAAACTGAGATAAAGAAAATGCAGAAGAGCTTGGATGCTCTTCCTTTTATAAAATCAACCGAGTATATATCGAAAGAGCAAGCCGCGAAAGAGTTGGAAGAAGAACTGGGCGAGAATCCGGAAACCTTCTTAGGCTTTAACCCTTTACAGGCCTCGATTGAGGTGAAACTGCATTCGGAGTACGCCAACCCCGATAGCCTCCAAGTGATAGAGAAGAAGATTAGAAACTATACGTCGGTCTCGGAGCTGCTTTACCGAAAGGATATGATGGAGATGGTCCATAATAATATGAAGCGGTTGGGCTTGATCCTGCTAACCTTGGCTGCGGTACTGATGATTATCTCGTTCGTGTTGATCAGTAATACGATTCGCCTGTTGATTTATTCCAAACGATTCTTAATTCATACGATGAAGCTAGTGGGGGCTACTTCCGGCTTTATACGTAGGCCTTTTGTGAAATATAACATAGTAAGTGGCATTTTCGCCTCTATCTTGGCAATATTGATGCTAACCGGAGCGTTATATTATTTGCAAAATGAATTGAAAGGTTTTATCCAGATATTGGATATGCAAACATTATTATTGGTTTATGTGGCAGTGTTTGCTTTAGGTATTGTCTTGTCCGTGATCGCGACCATTTTTGCCGTGAATAAATATTTGCGGATGGGGGTCGATAAGTTGTATTATATTTAATGTACGAATAATAAAGAGTTGAGAAAGATGGCTAAAAGAGATTTTGCTTTCGGAAAAGAGAATTTTATACTGATTGCGGTAGCGGTTGCCTGCATCGTGCTTGGTTTCATATTGATGAGTGGTGGAGGTTCCGGGGATAATA
>UMCT01016550.1_pt1 | contig 17206 bp, 15 predicted proteins | sample 1964291 | NCBI WGS metagenome assembly UMCT01 (sample SAMEA4835974, study PRJEB28245) | human gut metagenome | biome: gut microbiome; material: fecal sample | place: Denmark | collected 2008 | reverse complement strand
CTTTGCTGTGGCGGGCCTTGGGGGCTCGTCACGCCTCACCGTCGTGCTCGCCGGCATGGCGTTCACGTCAATCTTCACTGCAGGCATGAACACGATCCTCATCGTGAATCCGGACGCCTACGTGGGAGCCTCCGGATTCTTAATCGGCGGCCTGTCCGGCGTCAAACTGGACGAACTCATCGTCCCCAGCTGCGCGATCTGCGCGGTGCTGGTGCTCGGCCTGTTGCAGGGCACGCAGCTCAACCTGCTCTCGCTGGGCGAGCATCAGGCACACTCCCTGGGCCTCAACGTCCGACGCACGCGCCTTGTCGCGCTAGTGTCTGCCGCCGCGCTCGCAGGTTGCGCAGTGAGCTTTGCAGGTCTCATCGGATTCGTGGGGCTCATCGTCCCGCACGCGGTCCGCACGCTGGTGGGCCACGACAACCGCCGCGTCCTTGCGATGGCGCCGCTGCTGGGAGGGCTGCTGGTGTGCCTGTGCGATCTGCTCGCCCGCACGTTGTTCTCCCCATATGAGATTCCCGTCGGCATTGTCTTGTCGCTACTAGGCGGGCCATTCTTCGTCTACCTGATCTTGCGCCGCGGGAAGGGAGGCCTCAATGGCTAGCGTACAGCTGAGCGACGTGTCCTTTGGCTACGGCGAGCGTGCCTTGTTCAGCGAGCTGACCCTCGAGCTCGCTGAAGGCAAGGTAACGAGCATCATCGGCCCCAACGGCTGCGGCAAATCATCGCTGCTTAAGCTTGCAAGCGGCATCTGCAAGCCCTGGAAGGGCAGCACCAGCGTGATGGGGCGCGATGTCAGCGCGCTCTCCTCCAAAGAACGCGCGCGTCTGTTAAGCTTGCTGACGCAGGAGCACGCCGCACCGCCCATGAGCGTGCGGCGATTGGTGGCCTGTGGTAGGTACCCACATCACGGGATACTCGCGACGATGGATGCTGCCGATTACGAAGCAGTGGAGCGGGCGCTTGAGGCGTGTAGGCTGGCAGACCTTGCCGAGCGCCCGGTAGCCGAGCTTTCCGGCGGCCAGCGGCAACGCGCCTTCATCGCCATGGTCCTGGCGCAAGACACGCCCGTTGTGCTCTTCGACGAGCCGACCTCGTTTCTCGACGTGTCCGCGTGCTACGAGGTAATGGAGCTGATGCGCTCGCTCAAAGAGGAACATGGCAAAACCGTCGTCGCGGTGATCCATGACATCGATTTGGCGCTCAGGTACTCCGACGAGGTATGCGTAATGCGAAATGGCAAGCTACTAGCCCAAGGAGCGCCGCAAGAGGCCGAAGTGCTAGCGGCAGTCGAAGACGCCTTCGACGTACGCATTGAGCTGCTTCACGGCGAGCTGGGAAGCTTTTACGCGCTGTGGCGGCGCCAGCAACGCTGAGGATCGCAAGCCAAAGGCAGGCGTTAGGGCGCGCGTGGACACGGCCACGACGCCTCTCATCTGCCGGGACCCTCCTGTCTGCTGCCTCGGCGAAGTCCACAGCGGCCGAGGCCTCGGAGAATACGTGCTGCTAACACCACTGCCCCTCGGCCTCCATGAGACTCGCTCGCGACAGGCGCAGCATCAATTCCCTCGAGCGGAAAGATTGCACGACCCTGTAGCGGCGCTTGATCTCACGTTTGGCACTCTGCTGGACTTTGTCGGCACGGAGCTTGGCAATGTGCCTTGGGGAATGTCGTAAGCGCCTGCGCAGGGTCATCCCTTTCGGAGCCAACCACGTTGCAGTCCAGAAAGTTCTTGCGCCTTTCTTTTGATGGACGCATTTTCTCGAATCGCGCATCTTTGCCCTCGTATTTTGATTCCAACCAAGGCATGAAGGGCGCCATTGCGGTGAATTAGGCTAACTAGCAAGCTCATTAGCCAGAGCGGCAATCTGGGCACGCGCAGCATCATCTACTGAACCACGCACGGTAACAACCGTTTCCGCAAACTCGATACCGGCCAGCTGTTCCATCTGCGCACGCATGGCCTTGGCGGCTACTGGAGCCCAGGTGCCAGATTCGATGAAGGCCACCTTGCGGTTTTGATACGCGTGCTCGGCAAGCGTATGGATGAACGTGGTCATAAACGGGAAGATATCCCCCGCATACGTGATGCTTGCAAGCACCAGACGATTGTAGCGAAATGCATCCTCCACTGCTTCGGCCATATCATCACGCGCCAGATCAAAGAGCGAAACGGTTTGCCCTTTTTCCTTAAGGGCACGTGCCAGCTCTTCTGCAGCCTGCTTGGTATGGCCGTATACGCTGGTATAGGCAATGGTTACGCCGCTGTTTTCGGGCTCGTAATGCGACCAGGTGGTGTACGTTTCCACGTAGTACGCCAGGTTTCCAGAGAGCACAGGGCCATGAAGCGGACAGATGCATTCGACATCAAACGCAGCAACCTTATGCAGAACAGCCTGTACATTCTTGCCGAACTTACCCACGATTCCAAAATAATAGCGGCGTGCTTCGCAAGCCCAGCCTTCAGGATCTTCGATATCGTTTGCTCCAAACTTGCCAAAGGCATCTGCGGAAAACAGCACTTTGTCTTGCGAATCGTAGGAAAACATGACTTCGGGCCAATGCACGTTGGCAGCGCCGATAAAACGAAGCGTGCGACCGCCAAGATCAAGCTCAAAGCCTTCCTTGCATACAATCTGGCGATCGGAGAAATCGGTGCCAAAATAAGCAGCCATCATCTTGAAGGCCATCTTCGAAGCAACAACCTGCGCGTCGGGATAGCGGTCCATGAACGCAACAATGCCAGCCGAATGGTCGGGCTCCATATGATGCACCACAAGGTAATCAGGCGTGCGCCCATCAAGAGCGGTTTCAACGTTACCCAGCCATTCGTCAACGAAACGAGCATCAACCGTGTCAGCTACCGCTACCTTTTCGCCGATAACAACGTAGCTGTTGTACGCCATGCCGTTTTCGCGAACATCGTACTGCCCTTCAAACAAATCGATATCATGATCGTTTATGCCTACATACTTGATAGTTTCGGTTACCTGCATGGATATCTCCGATCCCCGATGATTGTGATCGCTCTGCTTATAGCAAACGACTTAGCTGCGATGCTTGCCCTGCCAATGAAGTCATTTTAAAACGCCGAATGCGTTAGCTTTGAAATGTTAATAACACGATACGCGAATAGGGCATTCTACCCTATTCGCTAAAGGGAAATGCATCATTTCGACCAGTTGAAGCACCAAAACACCAAAAGAAAAGGAATCTGATTAAACCGTTCCCTGAACCGAAAAGCTGTATTTGTTTTTCATTGCAAGATGTTGTTGCTGCAAAATGCAAATCCAGCAAGACTAGGCTTCACGCTCGATTTCGCTAACACATTCGTTTTTAATGGCGCCCACCAAGGCTTGCAGCGCAGCAACTACGCGTGGACGAATATCGCCACCAATAAGGACGTACATAATGTCGTCACCTACCGCAAGTTCACCATTTGCAAGCCAAACGCGCACATAGCCGATGCCGGGCATAGCAAGGGTGTTTTCGATAGCAGCCTGAACCTTAGCGGTATCATAGCTGAACAGCATGCCACCCACCTTTCGGCCAGGAGCCACCCCATCGGTTTCAACACCGCGCACTTCCGCTTTCGGCGTAGCACGCACTACGCCGTTATGCGTTAAGTACATACCACATTCCACGGCGGCAGGGTCGGCCTTCGCCTGACGCAGCCAAGCATCAACAGAGGGAGCCGTTTTACTAGTATCGAGCATTGGTTTCTCCTTAAGCTTTCACAAAGCAATATGCCGACAAAAGCCTTAATCCAAGTTTTTCGCCTTAGCTTTCTTCGACTTTTTCATGCCAGGCTTTAATACCGAAAGGGCAAATAGCGCAACAATGCACACGAGCATTGCGCCCACCGTTGCCGTCGAAAACGGCAGCAATGCAAAGCCAACAATAACAACAATGCTCAGAACCCACTTCGCCACCAGCCAACTATGCTTGGCGAAGCCTCATGAAGTCAGAACGCCATATAGCACTGCCGTTGCCATAAGAAACGGAATACATGGCACGATGAATTGCGAACGAAACGCATCAATAGCCACAGGCGCGTCAAGGCCTGCCAGTCCTAGCGCCGCGCCGTCGCTGAGGGTCAGAACAAATAGGACGGCAAACCCACCGAGCCAAACAGATGCAGCAAAAAGATGAACAAGATCAATGGTTCGTTTTACCGTTCGACTTGCTTTAGGAAGCTCCATGATCACCGATCGTCCCCACCTACTCGTTTGAGCTCAGTAGCCCCTGTTCAGCGTCACAGCCATTCATAAAAGGATGCTACGCTCTTTCGCGTGACAAAGTTTCGATTATTCTAGCATCCACCAATCATGAAACCAGGATGCTTGCACGGAAGGTGTTTTTCGTGCGCAAAGCCTTACTATTTTTTCGAAACCCTGCTTGAAGCCTCAGGGCACAGAACAACACTGAAACAGCTAGATTTCCCCGATGCGTTTCCTAGAAACCGATGATGAGGCCGCCACGTTCGGCATAGTAACTGCAAAGGCCCCTGGTAGGAATAATCTCAATTTCGGAATTACCCCACAGCCGCAAGATGTTTTCCTTCAATGTTTGTGCGACGGCGAGATTATCGCAATGGCTAATGGCAACTCGCCCACCGGCAAATCCCCGTTCCTTCATGCAGTTAATAAGTTCGCAAACGGTCTTTTTCGTTCCTCGGGCTTTGCCCTCGACGACAATCGTGCCCTCTTCGCTTGCAGTGCCAATTCCCCACATGCCTAATGCCCTTGCAAGGAAACCGGTCATTTTGCCCATGCGGCCGTTTTTAATAAGGTTGTCGAAGGAGGAAAGCGCAAAAAGGATCTTGGTTCTTTCAAGGAAGGTATTGGCGCGGGCAACCGCCTCGTCAAAATCAACGCCCTCTCGAGCGAGCCTTTCAAGTTCATGCACGCAAAGAACAAGCGATCCACTCGCTATCTGCACCATAGGATCTCGCCAACACTGAAATCAGCAAAACCGCCTCTTAAGCTAAGGCAAATACCGCGCTGGGGCGCTGGAATTCCCACAAAGGGTACTTAGGCTTACATTCCCTAATGAGTCGCACGATGCAAGATGCATTCCGCTGCAACGCTAACAGCGATTTCCTCAGGCGTTTCCGCCTTAATATCCAAGCCAATGGGCATATGGACCGCGTCCAGTAGTTCCTCGGACACACCTGCATCCAGCAAATGCTGACGCGCTACGGCAATCTTTCGGCGCGAACCCATGAAGCCTACGTATGCCAAAGGCTGGCGAAGCGCCTGCTCCAGGATGGCGTAATCGTACGCATGGCTGTACGTCATAATGAGAACGTAATCGCGCTCATCGAATGACAAAGACGAAGCAATATCTTCGTAATCACCCAAGATAATCTGTTCCGCGTCAGGGAAATCTTCGGATTGGGCAAACTCAGGGCGACACTCAAAAAGAGTGCAAGCGAAGCCTACCTGTGCAAGGGCTGCAATGGTGGCACGACCCACATGACCTCCCCCAAACACAATGGCGCGCACAGGAATGGAGATGGGCATTACGAAGAATCCGTCAATGACGCGCTTCCGTTTCGAGCCAACAAGCTCCCTGCCCGGCAAGCTGCACTCCCCCGCCACAAGTTCGCCCCGCTCATCGAATAAAGCAACGGTACCCTTAAATGGCGAGCCACCCTCACGGCACTCCAATGCAAGATACGCAGGGGTGCGCCGCTCGAAGCACTTCAGCAACTGGCTTGCCACCTGGGTCCAAGCGTCATCTTCCGCACATATAGGAACATACAAAAGAACAGCATCACCACCGCAAACCATACCTATGCTGTTTTCAGCTTGGGGTCTAAGAGCAAGATCTTCCACGCGACAAACGTCCTTGCCAACCATGGTGCGCGCTTCGGCAATGGCATGGCCTTCAATAGCACCACCGCCAATAGTGCCGCAAACAAGCCCCGTTTCAGAAACAAGCATCTGAGACCCAGCATTGCGCGGCGTGGAACCCCTGCTCCCTACTACGGTAACCAATACAACGTCATGCCCTGCACCCAAAGCCTCTGCAATATGTTCTGCGATATCGCGCATGATTCACCTTGCCGTTATTGTCGATTGCCGAGTATGCCGCTTAAACACAAAATAGCTTCCAATACGCCACCTGCTACCGACAAACCTTTGTCGGAAACCAGCCGGCAATAGCAAGCGTCACCGCGGGGATCCACATCACCGCACTTCAAGCCCTTAGAAACACGCACACCATCGGCTATCAATCCTCGAAGCACACCCGTAAGCATAGCCACTACAGGAGCATTTCCCGCATAAGCAACGACTTGCCCCTCTTCGACATGATCGCCAATCGCACAAACACCGCGAAACAAGCCATCCGCCGGAGCGCGCAAAACGCGTTCGCCCGCAAAGCCGCCCACAAGACCAGGCACAGCAGTATTCGGAAGCGCTGAACCTTCGTAATACGTTCGCCCGAGAGTGTGACCGCGCATGGTTTCCACTACCGCATGGCAGTCTTCCCCTGCAGTGAAGCCAGGGCCCACGCCCACTACAACGGAAGCCATGTCCATGGAAGTACCTAAATTACGTTTTGCCAAAATGGCATCAACAACCACATCAGGCATAAGTTCAATGCAGCGGCAATCAGGATCGATCAAAACAGGAATGGCATTTTTTCGTTCAAGAACTTCCTTTGCCTGGACGACATCCCGGACGCGTATTGCCAAAACACCCTCCACCTGCATTTGCCCTAAACGCACCGCTTCACTAAAAGCGACGGTGCGACGTACGGTAAGCGGCTGCTCAATTTCCGTCATAACAACCGAAATGCCGCACTTCCACAGCCGAAGGGCGATAGCGGTAGCGATATCGCCAGCTCCACGGATTATCGCAAGCACCGGAACTCACCGTTCTTAAGACTTCCTGCAACTACAGGCGTTTTACACCGCAAGGCAATACGCTCGGCCAACTGCCATTGGGCGGGATCCTCCACCTTGTTGATAAGCAGTATGTCATGAAGGCTCTCGGCATTCAAAACCGCTGCAACCGCTTCAGGCGTTACCTGGCTTTCTACCGAAATTCCAGCTAGTTCCGCATAGCGGTCAGGGCGATGGCATATTTCCGAAACAGGCAAACCCACACCGTCAACACCTGCTACACATACCACTGAGCTTGCGCACTCGGGAATAACCGGCTCATATTCAGCGTGCGCCTTCAAGGGAAGCATTTTCGCGCCATCGGCTTCCACCAGCACATAGTCGGCCAAGCTTAGCAGCTCGGGAAAAGCCAAGGAAGATTGAGTCATCTTTCCTGTTTCCTCTTGGATAGACCCAACACATACCACAGGGCTGCCTGAAAGAGCCTTTTGCACTTCACCGAGAGAAGGATCGATCAGAGCTGGACACCACTCCGGCGTCATCATCTTTGTGCTGGTAGCAACGATTACACGGGCTTGCGCAGACAGCTCATTAGCAAGCACGCGCAAAAGCGTTGTTTTACCACCGCCACCGATTATGGCTGTAAGGCCAGGTTGGATATGCAAATAGTCGCAAAGGATGGTTATTCCTCCGGTTTCGCAAGCAGGATATGTTCCGGCAAAATCGGTAACTCACGATGCCAAACGCCTGTTGCTCGATAAATCGCTTGAGTGATCGCAGGTGCGGGGGTATTGATGACGATTTCGCCGATGGATTTCGCGCCGAACGGCCCGGTAGGCTCATACGAATTCTCAAATTCCACGTTGATGTGCCCCGTATCCAAACGGGTAGGCAAACGATACGTGAACAAACTCGATTCGCGAATTCTACCTGTTGCGGTCCGGGTTACGTCTTCCATAAGCGTATGGCCGATACCCTGGACGATGCCACCTTCAACCTGGACACGCGCCAAGGCAGGGTTGATGGGAATGCCGCAATCAACCACAGCGGCATAGTTAAGCACTTCCACCACGCCGGTTTCGCGATCCAGCTCGATTTCCGCCATGCCCACCATAAATGGCGGCGGGGAAACGGGCGAAGAGTGCATAGCGGTAGCCTCGGGAGCCTCGCGGTTGCTGCACTGGCTCTTAACAGCAATCTCTTGCAAGGAAACCTTCTTGCCTGTGCCTTCCTGCAATACGCACCCGCCTTCAAACCGCAGCTCCTCGGGCTCGCATTCGAGAATGTCGGCGGCAATCGTGCACAGCTTTTCCTTTAGCTGAGTGCATGCCTTTTCAACAGCCATACCCGTAACGTAGGTGGTAGAAGAAGCATACGAACCGGAATCGTACGGAGAAGCATCGGTATCGGCACCGAATACGGAAACACTTTCAACGGAGCACTCCATATGCTCAGCGACCATCTGGGCAAGAATGGTGTCACAGCCCGTGCCCATATCGGCGGCACCAATAAGCATCATGAACGAACCGTCATCGTTCAGCTTGACGGTAACAGAACCAACATCGATGCCGGAAATGCCAGAACCCTGCATGGACATGCCCACGCCAGCAGCGCGCACTTTGCCATTACCCATTTCACGTACGGGGTACTTTGCTTTCCAATCAAACAGTTCAGCGCAACGCTCCATGCAGCGATCGAGCGCGCAGGAATTGGTAACCTCGCCATAGTAAGCAGGCATGGCCATGCCCTCACGGACCATGTTCTGCTCGCGAATGGCAATAGGATCTATGCCCAGCTTTTCAGCAAGTTCATTCACCGTGGTTTCAACAGCGAACTGACCCTGTGTCGCGCCAAAACCACGATATGCACCAGAAGGCTGCATATTCGTGTACACCACATCAGCGGTGAACTTGAAGGCTTCGAGCGACCCCGTATACAGCGGAATGGATTTGTGACCAGTTAAGCCAACCGTGGCCCAGCCATGTTCGCCATACGCACCTGAATTAGAAAGCGTGTTAACAGCCAAAGCGCGAATGCGCCCATCGTTGTTGGCGCCCAAGCGCACAGAGATTTCCATTTCGTGGCGCGGAGAGCCACAGGTCTGCGCTTCCTTGCGCGAAAAAATACACATTGCAGGGCGTCCGGTTTTCATGGTGACAAACGCAGGATACACCTCACAGACCGCAGTCTGCTTTGCGCCAAAGCCGCCACCGATACGCGGCTTTTCTACGCGGATGCGGCTTTTCGGAATGCCCAATGCATTGGACAAAATGCGGCGTACATGAAATACGATCTGCGTAGAGGAAATAACATGCAAGCGGCCATAGCGGTCAAGCTGAGTAAAGGTACGGAACGTTTCCATCATGGCCTGGTTGTAGGCTTTCGTGTGGTAAGTACGCTCCAGCACAATATCGCAATCTGCAAGCACTGCTTCCACGTTGCCATCGCCATCGGCGGTGCCGCCTACCAAGTTGCGAGTATTGTCTCCGCCCAGGTCGCACAGCATATGCCAGTTGTCTTCGGGGTGCACCAATACTGGGTTGTCTTTGGCTGCGCGGAAATCCAACACCGGTTCCAGCACGTTATACGTAACCTTAATGCGCCCAAGGGCCTTTTCGGCGGCTTCTTCAGTTTCGGCGGCAACGATAGCAACCACGTCACCCACAAACCGCACATGACGGTCGATAATTAGGCGGTCGTACGGGCTGGTTTCAGGGTACGTTTGACCCGCGTTTGAAAAACGCTCGTTAGGCACATCTTCCCACGTGTACACATCCACAACACCAGGAAGCTTCTTGGCCTTTGAGACATCGATGGTTTCAACAATGGCATTGGCGTGAGGGCTTCGGAGCAATTTCACCACCAACGCATCGGGGGCAATATCGTCGGTGTAAACAGGCTTGCCCAGCAACAACTGCAGCGAGTCCTTTTTTCGAACGGACTTGCCCACAGATTGGTATTCGGGTCTATTCACGTTCAGCCTCCTGCGATTTCCTGCTGTTCAAGAAGTTGCGAATACCGCGTTGCTGGCCCACGTAACCCGAGCAACGACACAGATTTCCGCTAAGGTATGCCAGGATTTCCTCATCCGTAGGATCGGGGTTTTCGCGAAGCAAAGCAATGGTGTTCATCACAAAGCCAGGGTTGCAAAAGCCACACTGCTCGGCGCCTTGGTCGGCAATGTAACCCACAAACTCAGAAGCCTCTTCCTGCAACCCCTCCAAGGTATACACGCTGTGACCATCTGCACGAGCCGCCAACGTAGAGCACGACAAAACAGGCTGGTCGTCAAGCAGCACCGTGCACAAGCCACAGCTCGACGTTTCGCATCCACGCTTAACGCTGAAGCAGTTATGAGCGCGGACGAAATCGATCAGAAGCATATCGGCTGGGATATCGTCGGAAACCATCTTTCCATTCAGTTTGATTTTGATTTCCATTACAGCATATCCCCCAAAGTCATAAGGGCACGGCGCGTAAGAACTGGAACCAACGCCTTCCGATACTCAGCGCTGCCCCACATGTTTCCCGACACAGGAACGGTGTTCGCAGCATACTCAGCAAAAGAGGCAGCGCTTTCTTCCGTGATACCGTTAGCCAAGATGCCCTGATCGTCGCGAAGAATCATGGCGCGCGCAGGACGCGACCCCACTACCACGCGATATTCACCGCCCAACTTTGATGCAGCGCAGTTCAGCGAAGGCAAATCAGTGCGCTGTTTACGTACCGCCTGATAGGTAAACGCACCGGGTTGCTTTTTCACAATGAGACGCACCAGAAGATCCTTGTCGTACTTCATGTCCACGAATTCTTCCAAGGGGACTATGCCGCCCTCGAAAAGCTCAACGTAGCTGTCCATGGCCATAAACACAGTAACAATGTCAGAAAAACCCATGCGGCGCCATAAGCTTCCGCCCAATGTGGCGCCATTACGGAACTGCACGCCCACAATATCCTTGAACGCAGCTTCAACCGCACCGCAAGAATAAGCGGCTAGACCAGGGTGCTTTTCCATTTGCCGCAAAGTAGCCATAGCGCCAATGCGGAACTCGTTTTCGGTTTCCTCTATTTCGTCCAAGCCCAAATCGCACAAGTCGATAGCAGTACCAAAGGAATGCTTGCCCATTTTCAACCACATCATGCCAGCAACGATGCGATGGCGCTTTTTCTGGTTCAATTCCCAGGCCTCTTCCAGGCTCTGCGGACGTACGTATTTCTGAAAGGTGATAATAATACTCACCCCATCACTAGAACTTTACATAGATATTCTTATTATACTTTGAACCGATAGCTATCCGCTTAGAGGGCAAATCCAACCACCGAATTCGCAAAGGGAACTATCGCCATGCCATACCTTGCCAAGCAAACAACAATGAAGCACGGATGCATCATTATGGCATCGGGTATGGGCACTCGATTTGGGGACAATAAGCTCATGGCCAAGCTAAACGGCATACCGCTTATTCAATACGTAATTCAGGCAACTGAAAGCCGCTTCGAACAACGTGTGGTGGTTACTCGCCATAACGATGTAACCAAGCTGTGCCACGAACTAGGTGTTGCAGTGGCACTGCACAACAAGCCGCATCGGAATGATACGGTCCGTTTGGGCATGGACGCCATAGGCGAATGCGACACCGTTACCTTTTTCCAGGCAGACCAACCGCTTATCAGCCCAAGCTCTATTACCGCCCTTTTATGCGCCGCAGAAAACACCCCTGAATTCATATGGCGCGCCAGCTTCAAAGGCGCGCCAGGCGCCCCCGTGCTATTCCCCTCCTTGACATTCGACGAACTGCGAACGCTCCCATCCGGCAAAGGCGGCGGCTATGTTGCCAAACAGCACAAAGAGTTAGTGAGATGCATCGAGGTTTCAAGCAGATGGGAACTCTTCGATGTTGATACGCCTGCAGATCTGATCCTTATGCAGAAGCACCTAGGCCTCTAACGGCCGCAAAATTGCACCAGGACAATAGCCCCGTCTTACTTGGTCGTGTCCGCAAAATGGACACGACCAAAGACAGGTCTCAACCGAGGGCCGCACACTCTAAGAAACACCCACCTAGCAACAAGCAGGCACGCGCTCACAACGGCATCCACAAACACCCGTACAGAAACCCCTCCGCCAAACCAAGTGCTATTTGCAAAAAAACGCCCAGATGGATGAATTATCCACCTGGGCGCAAAGTAAACCAGAACAGCTAATACCTAGTTGTCCGAATCTTTCTTAAGAAGAGCCGAATCCTTCGGGAGCACGATATTCAAGAGGATGGCCACCGCAGCTGCAGCAACAATGCCGGAACCACCAAAGATAAGGCTTACCATCTCGGGCGCACCAGCCAGAACGGCAGGATTAGCGCCAATGCCGTAGCCCAAGCCAAGAGCAACCGAAACGATGCTTAGATTGCGAGAGGTGAGCGGATCACGCGTAATAAGCTGAATACCACTTACCACAATAGAGGCGAACATAATAACAGCAGCACCGCCAAGAACCGACTGAGGCATGATCGAAATCACTGCGGCCAGCTTCGGGCACAACCCACACAGAATCAAGAAAAGGGCGCCGCACGCCAAAGCTTTGCGATTAACCATCTTAGTCATGGCAACCAAGCCGACATTCTGGCTGAAAGACGTATTGGGCAAAACACCGAACAAAGCGGCGAACGTTGAGCCGATGCCGTCGCAAACAACGCCACCGGAAAGCTCCTTGTCGGTTGCTTCGCGATCCATGCCACCCTGGGTTACACCCGAGATGTCGCCAACCGTTTCAACAGCCGTGACAATGAACATAACCAGCACAGGAGCAATAGCTCGCATATCAAACACAGGAGCAACGGGCATCAAAGCCGGAACGGCAAACCAGGACGCTTCAGCCACTTTATCCCAATTCAGAACCCAAGCTTTGGTGTACTCAACACCTTCGGCGGTAACGCCCGTAGTTGGCAGAACCAAGCCCATAATGCCCGCAACGATATAACCCACGATAATGCCGGCCAAAATCGAAGAAGCGCTTACAAAACCCGTGGTGGCATGCTTGACCGCCAAGATAACGATCAAAACAACCAGCGCCAAACACAGGTTTTCAAGAGAACCAAAGTCAACCGCGCTGTTACCGCCGCCAAAAGCATTAACGCCAACACTAATAAGGCTCAAGCCGATGGAAAGCACTACGGTACCCGTGACGATAGACGGGAAGAATCTGCGAAGCGGCTTTAAAAAGAAGCCCAGAACAGCTTCGAACAAACCACCGATGAGCGAAGCACCCATAATAGCGCCATATGCAACAAGACCACCGCCCATAGATGCGGCAACGGAATTGAACACGCCGATGAAGCCGGACGACGTGCCCATAATAATAGGTACTCTGCCGCCTACAGGGCCGATGCCGAACAGCTGAACCAACGTTACCACGCCAGCAATCAGCATGGCGTTCTGCAGCAGCGCCAACTGAATTTCCGCGAATTCGGCGGTGGCCAAACCGCAAACGCCCGTCACGATGAGCAGCGGCGTTAAATTACCCACAAACATGGCCAGCACATGCTGCAGGCCCAACGGAACCGCCTGTGTAAGTGGAATATCGCCCTCGAACGAGAAAACGCCCAACGACCTGCCATTACCAGTGGTTTCTTCCGAAGAACCTTCTGCACGCCCTTCTTCCTTTGCGTGCAGCGGATTCTCCTGTTTTTCTTCGACCACTCACATCCCCCTTCCAAAAGGATAGTAATGGAAAAAAAATATCACCCAATTGTTACGTTTAAAAGCTTGATCGTAGAATTCCTACACCGCTGCTCAATCTTTACGACCATAGAACAGAGCCATCATTTTGCAGTGTTCACCGATCTCACCTGCCAAGACCAGCACTTGCACCTGCCAAACAGATGCGTTCGTTGCACGCCTTGATGGTTTTAAATCTGTTCAACCGACCAGAACTACTTTTGAAGCAGCTATCGATTCCCGCCATCATTCCATCTAAATGAACTTCCCCGTAACGCTTTCAGAGCACTTTCGTACAGCCTCTTGTGTGCCGCAGACAACAATTCTGCCACCCTCTTCACCGCCGCCAGGACCCATGTCAATAATGCAATCAGCGGAACGAATGACATCAAGGTCATGCTCAATCACGACAACCGTTGCCCCCTTGGCAATCAACGCATCGAACACCTGCAGCAACGTTTCAACATCCCTAGGGTGAAGGCCAATAGTAGGCTCATCGAATACGAAAACCGAATCGGCCTGCTCCTTGCCCATTTCACTTGCCAGTTTTAGCCGCTGCGCTTCACCACCAGATAGCGAGGGAGTCTCTTCGCCAAGCGTAAGATATCCCAGCCCCAAATCTTGAAGGGTTTCAAGTTTCGGCCGTACGGAATTGAGGTTCTGGCAAAAGACTACCGCCTCGTTTACATCCATATTCATAAGCTCGGGCAAAGAACGCTCCTCGCCCTGCTTGTTTTTGTAACGAACTTGATTTGCCTGTTTTCGATATCTTGACCCACGACATTCCGGACAAGGAATATCAACATCTGGAAGAAATTGAACATCAAGCGATATGGTTCCAGTGCCATCGCAAACGGGGCACCTGAGGCTTCCTGTGTTGTAGGAAAAATCGCCCGCTTTGAGGCCAAGCTCCTTAGCATCTGCCGTTCTTGCATACGTCCTTCGCAACGCATCATGCACATTGGCATAGGTGGCAACGGTTGAACGCACGTTAGCACCGATGGGCGTTGCGTCGATCAGCTCCACATGATTGATGCCTTCCGCCTGGATGGAAAAAACATGGCTTGGCATGGGTTTACCGTAACAAAGCGCCTCCAGGCCAGGAATAAGGCTCTCCAGCACCATGGTGGTTTTACCCGAGCCAGAAACCCCCGTAATTACCGTTAGCTGATGCTTGGGTATGCGCACCGAAAGCGGCTTTACAGTATGGATCGAACCAGTTTCCATGCGAATAAGGTCTTCCGGATCGGCGGCAGTCCGTTTTAAGCATTCATCAACCGCTGCCGCGCCAGATAGGTAGGGTCCTATTACAGAATTCGGGTTGCCTTCGATACCCCTCACGGTGCCTTGGGCAATAACCGTTCCGCCTTCGGCACCTGCACCCGGACCCATTTCGATAAGCCAGTCCGATTCCTTGAGAATCTGAGTGTCATGGTCTACGAGCAAAACGGAGTTTCCGTCCCGCACAAGATCGTGCATTACGCCGTTCAATCCGACAATATTCGCAGGATGTAATCCGATAGAGGGCTCGTCAAGAACATACAGCACACCCGTTGTGCGATTGCGCACTGCTCGTGCCAACTGCATGCGCTGACGTTCACCTGTAGAAAGCGTGGACGAAGCCCTATCGAGCGTTAGGTATCCAAGACCTAACTCCATTAGCCGAGCAGCAACTTCCTCATACGACTCGCAGATACTCTGAGCCATAGCACGCATTTCGTTCGGTAGGGCATCGGGCACGCGCTTGACCCACGCTATGGAATCCTTCAATGTCATTTGACAGGCATCCGCTAACGATATGCCCACCAAACGTGGTGCTCGAGCTTCTTCGGAAAGCCTTGTACCGCGGCATTCTGGACATATCTCTTCTTTCAAAAACTTCTCAACGCGCTTCATGCCCTTGTCGTCCTTGACCTTATTGAGGGCGTTGAGCACTGTTGCAGTTGCGCTGTAGTAAGTCATGTTCAGCTCGCCGGCCGAAGCGCTGTCTTTATTTTTCGGGACGTAAAAGATATGACGTTTTTCCATCGGGCCGTCATAAACGATTTCTTTTTCCCTATCGGAAAGCTCGCAAAAAGGAATATCGGTACGTACGCCCATTTCCCGACAGACATCAGTCATCAGCGACCACATAAGGGAATTCCAAGGCGCAACAGCACCTTCGTCTATGGTTTTGCTCTTATCGGGGATAAGCGTCGATCGATCAACGGTTCGAACCATTCCCGTTCCTCCGCAATGCTTGCAAGCTCCCGCGGAATTGAAGGCAAGGTCCTCTGCCCCAGGCGCGAAAAAATGCTCGCCGCATTCCGGGCAAACCAGTTCAGCATCCATTGCCGCAACAGTAATACTGGGCTCTACATAGTGACCGTTGGGACAACGATGGCTGGAAAGGCGCGAGAACATCAGCCTCAAACTGTTAAGCAGTTCCGTTCCTGTGCCGAAGGTGGAACGAATACCGGGAACTGAAGGCCTTTGATGCAAAGCCAACGCCGCCGGCACATAGAGAACCTCATCAACATCAGCTCGAGCTGCCTGCGTCATCCTTCTTCTGGTGTACGTGGAAAGCGATTCGAGATAGCGCCGTGAACCTTCAGCGTACAGAACCCCCAGCGCCAACGAGCTCTTTCCCGATCCGGATACACCCGCAATGCCAACGATGCCGCCCAAAGGAATATCGACATCAACATTTTTCAGGTTATGAACCCGAGCTCCCCTTACTTTTATGCTAGTTGGCCCCTGTTCAGCATTCATTTGACTGTCCCCATCCATAGTCTTTCGCTCTTATCCGATATATCGCAGCGTTTTCGCCGTATGGCTCCTTTTCAAGTTCGGCAGTGCGAATCCACTATTGCACTCCTGCTCAAACGCAACATCGCTTATACCCGCTGAGTCGAAACGCACAGGCCTGCACTACCTGAACTCTGTTTCCTCGCATAAGCTTACCAACTTCCCAACCAGGTGGACGATCAGCTTATCTATGCTGGAGACAAAAAAAGGCTGGCGACATTTCCGTCAGCCAGCCCCACATTCCTTAGAGCAAGAGCTTTAATTGCTGTGGCCGCCATGGCAACATGCACCATGTTCGTGGCCATGCCCCTGACACTCATCATGAGCCTGTGCGTGACCCTGACATTTCCCATGCGCATGTTGGTGACCATGATGGCATTCCCCGTGGCTATGCCCATGATGATCGCAAGCTGGCATGGTGCTCTTTTCAAGAATACCAGCCAGCAGGCACGATACGGCATCGTCTGCCAATCCAGACAGTCCACCATACAGTTCGATGCCTTGAGCTGCAAGCGCACTTTGGGCGCCGCCACCAATACCGCCGCACAGAAGAACATCGACATCATTTCCCTTAAGGAAGCCCGCCAAAGCCCCATGACCAGAGCCTTGAGTATCGACTACCTGCATTGCCACGACCCGGCCGTCGTCAATGTCATACAGTTTGAATGCCTGAGTCCTTCCAAAATGTTGGAAAATTTCGCCATTTTCGTACGCTACTGCAACCCGCATAAGAGCCTCCTTCTTCTTGGGATTGCTTGCAAATTTAAAATCGGCGCTACCACATGGAGGAAACGCAACGTTACCGCCCTCAATGCACAGTCGCTTACCGTTCACCAAACTGTCAGCAACTT
>UMCT01044779.1_pt1 | contig 17224 bp, 19 predicted proteins | sample 1964291 | NCBI WGS metagenome assembly UMCT01 (sample SAMEA4835974, study PRJEB28245) | human gut metagenome | biome: gut microbiome; material: fecal sample | place: Denmark | collected 2008 | reverse complement strand
GAAGGAAAGTTTTTTAAGAAGAGTGCCGGAAGAGAGAGAAAAGGAACAGGAAAAAGAGATGGATTGTGTTTGGCATAAAATAAGGGCTGAGGAATAATCAATATTGTCATGCATTTATTTAGGGAAGAAAGAATATTGGGATCATATGGATTTAAAGCTACTTTCCCAATAGAGACAGATATATTATGGCAGGAGAATAAAAGGTGAAAAAATAGTTTTGGAGTGGAATTAGGTCTAATTGTGGATGGCTTTGTATTTATCTTATGGAGTTATCGGGAAAGAAACTATAAAAAGTTTTGCGAAAGGGCAATATCAGATTATCCAGACCACAATGGAAATTTTTGAAGGAAATAATAGATTATTTAGTACAGATGTAGAGGATATAAAGGAAAAGACCAGAAAATTTGTATTTTGGGTGAGGATGCGTTGGTTGTTGTATCCTATCATTATCTTAGCAATTGGAATGATACATATAAAATTTTACCAAGAAGTAATTATGATCGTAATCAGATAAAAAATGGGAGAATGATAAAAGTGTCGTTATAATAGGCTCATATTCAGAGTTTACTGTGGAAGAACAAGATGTTTTTAACTATTTAATGGAAGCGGATAGGGAAACTGGACAGATTACGACTTATTTAGCCGTCTTTAAAGGAATCCTATCCAAAATGACTGACAGAAACGGATACACAGGCTCTTACTTCTTATTTAGTTTAGCAATCAGGTGTTAGGGATACAGTTGCGTGGAAGACTACTTATGATATGACTATAGAGTTGTTGGAATTATTGTCAGGGAGATAACTATGAAAAAATATCATACTGGGGAAGTCATAATCGCAGTATTTATTTTATTTGTGTTGTGGGGAGGATGGAAGTTATCTGCGGATGTAATATATATGGATGGATATGAGTCTTATGGATTTTTTCGTTATCAGGCCTACTTGTCGACTTATCAAGATAAAAAAGCAGGTACAGCAGTAGAACCATGGTGTTTTTCTCATGTTTTTTACTCACCTTATTTATATATTTATGGAGTATCAGGATATAGCAAAATTAATGTTCTTCCTTTTGTGGGACATATAGATAAAGTTATAAATAGTGCATATTATGATACTGTTCCAAAGGAGCGAACCAGTGGATTTGAAAATACACTTGATTATTTACAAAAACAATATGATAAAAATGAATTAAGTATAAAGTATCATTTATATGATATGGATGAAAAAGATCAGGAGATTTTCCGGCAATTAAAGATATCCGGAAAGGGGGAGGAAGGACGATATTTTCGGCAGTTTTATCCCAAGCGATGGATTAAAGATGGATTTAATCCTGATAACATAAAAGAAGCTTTAGATTCCTTGTAAAATATAGAATACAAGAAGAACGGCCTTACCGTATCCTTAGGCGGAGCGGCCGTCAATACGGCAAGAGACACAGCCGCTTCCGTAAAGAGAGCCGGCTAGACGGAAAGGCCATGTGAAAACTGTCGCTGAGTGGTATCGATAAATGATGGCAGAAGGGATGGAATTTCTTTTTCTGATATAACCTTGAAGCACAAGGTAATAATCTGGAGAAAGATAATTAATTGATTGTGGAGGCGCGTAAGCAATGAGGATACATGATCATTTTCATAAACTTGCCATATTATATGTTTCAGAATTGCTTTTCTCTTTTATTTTCTGTCCGTCAACGTTTGTATTTCTGCAAGCTATGTTTTTTTCATATAAAGCAGCATTAATTATGTTTGGGGTAATAAGTACTCTATACTCTTTTATCATTTATTTTTGTAACAGAGGACCGTTATTGTTTACTAAATCAGGAGCTATACGGTATGTTAAAATCTTTCTTTTATTTTATGTAGGACTTTTGATTATTGTTTTTCCTGTGGATACACAAAGGTCATATACTAATTTGTTATTTATCTTATTTGATTTTGTTGATAATTTTGTAAGGGTTATATACAAAATTGATGGGATTATTTCTGCATCTATAACGTATATAATATGTATTTGGGGAATATCTACGGTAATCTATTTTATTCAAAACCATTTTTATAAGCATCAACCGCAGATGCTCCCATAAAGGGAGTAGGAGAAGTGGCAGACAGATAACTGAAAGCCCTATATGCTGTGCGGACAGGAATCAAAGTAAATATACTTGTAATTAGGAACAATTTGATAGTGAACTGATTCAGATCTTGGCATAAAAGAATAGGAGAGGGCAAAATGAAAGTTGTAGATATCTCCTTTTATTTCGGAATAATAGTAGTAATCCTAACTTTTATTACTATGGTGTGTTTCGTGTGGGAGGATATACATAGGCAGAAGGAAAAAATCACTCAGAATATAGGGAAATATGGAGTATTTATTTGTATGTGGCTATTATTAGCTTTTTTTGGCTTAATTTTTGTATTGTCATATGGTACTAATATTCTGAGCCTTATGGGTGAAACTGCTATATATGATACAAAAGAGAAAATAGGGGGAGTAATTTTCATATTATGGGCGGTTTTTATTGCTGTAAGATATTACCTTTATGTATTATTTTCGGAGTTTACAAGTGACAATAAAAATGATGTTATTAAAATTCAACGACAAACAATTTTCCTTTCCGTTATGACGATATTAGTGGAAGTATATTTCATATACAAATATATTAATGTATTTGTATTTTGGATTTCAGTTTAAACGCAGCCATAGCAGACAGCATTATCACTGCCACAAAAGAAAAAGCAAATAAAGAAATCAGCTACGACACAGCAAACGTATCCAATACACGCTCCGAAATTTTCGACAAAAAGAAAAACAGGAACTCAACTACATGATGAATATAGGCAGGAAACAAATTATTTATGGTGCTGAAATAAAGGGTATTCCAAAGAGGTGTATAAACTTCTCAAGTAAGATATTATATATAAATTTTATTATGGGTTTTGCCAGAAATCATAGATAAGCGGACGGTTTTGTCCTTTAAAACATGGTATAATATTAAAAATAATCGTTGCCAGAGAACGGCAGAGGGAGATGTCAGATGACCATCACGTATATATTTCAGATTCTGGAAGCTGTGGCAAAAGGCGATGCGGAAAAGTATGGCGTAATTCCTGATATGAACGGAGAATTGCAGAAAGCAGTGCGCCGATCAAGGAGACGTGTTGCCCGGCTTCGGGAACGGGCACAGTACGAGCTTGGGGAGATGGATAAGGCAAAAGTGGCGGCGGCCAATGACAATATGAGGCGTTTTACCAAGTCTCTCGGTAAAATCCGCAATTTGAACCTGGAGGACTGCCGGGGGCTGATTGGCATTGAAGATTTTCTGGAAGATGGAAACCGGATTCATGAAGTCATGGAAATGGCCAAGAAGATAGAGCATATGTCGACGGTCAGCTCTACGGCGTACACGCCCATGTCTCTCGGATTTGGCGTGTTGGAAACATATACGGATGTGGCACCCATTGAAATTGATAATAGGAAGTTCAATGCGGGTGATAAGGAATATTGCCTGCAGATGATTAAAAAGCTGCATGCCTTTCAGGATTCTGTCCGTGAAGTTTGTTCCCGCTTGCTGGATATTACCGAGTGTGCCCGTGAAAGAGGGGACGCGCTGAATGATCTCGCTGATTACTTTGCTGATGGCGTAGACAGCCTGGAGCGGATCCAGATGCAGTCCGGCGGTGACTGGAAACTTTATACTTTGGCGCAGAAGATGCAGATCGGAAGAGCGATACAGGTAGCCCAGCTTATTACGCTTCTTTTCCGGAATCTGATGGATGGCGCGGGACATGTGGATAAACAGAGCCGCAGCGCGATAAAAAAAGCACAGGATGAACTCCTGAAACGTGATGCATGATAATGAAGATTGCCTGACGAACTGACCACCAAAAGTTAGATAAAAACTGATTTGAGGAGGTCAGTTTTATTATGGGGAAATACAGTTTTGCATAAATTCTTTTCTATAAGTATGCTATACTTTATGCATGTAGTTATTTTTATAAACAGGGAGGCAATATGTCTATCGCATTTATACTGCGCATGATTTCCAATACGATCAGCGGTAAAGGCGGACATCCGCAAAGCATTAATGAAGAGATTGAGCGTGCGAAAAAACGGGCGGCAAAAAGGATATACCGTGCAAAAGTACGTGCGGAAGATGAATTGGGAGAATTGGACCGTGTCCGTATCACTCTCATGGCAGGGGATATGAAAAAATTTACCAAAGAATTTTCTGAAATTAAAAATATTGATTTTCATGACTGCGACACACTGACCGGATTGGAGCATTTTAATAAGGAACGGAGAAACTGGAGGGAACTGGAAGCGCTGTCATCCAAAGCGATGGGACTGATGAATCTGTCCGGCGGTATGGATGCCATCGGTTTTGGTGCGGGCGTCATAGACCAGTATGCTGTGGTCCCGGAACTGGATGTGCTTCCTTCCGAAAGTGAAGGTGATGTGGATGCATTGAAAGAAATGAGCGGGCGGCTGCAGAAATTCCAGCAGCAGGTAAAGAAGCTGTGCTGCCGTATGCAGGATGTAAGAAGAGAAGCCCGCCAGGCACAGGATGCCCTTCTTGATTTGTCAGATTATCTGACAGACGGAATTAAGGATATCCGCGATATCCGAAGTGAGAGCGGGAATGACTGGAAGAATTATTCGGAGTCGCAGAAGATTATTATAGGCAGAACAACGCAGGTGGCACACCTTATCAGCGTGCTTTCCGAAGTCCGTTTTCTTACTGATGAAGCGGATCTACGTGGAGAAATAAGGGAAGCCCTGGAGGCGACGGAGGAGCTGCTTGACGAACTTGGCGTGTGATGGGCGAGGAGAGTCTTTCTTTTGAGGAGGACTCTTTTTTATTGACTTGACAATTCAAAGACTAAAAAATAGAAAAGTTGTTTTCATTCTCGTAGATTTGTTAAAATAAACACAAGACGAAAAACATGCAATGGATTTGTATTTTCGGAGAGCGGCTATGAAAAGAAGAAAAGTAAGGACAGCTGTTTTGGGACTAATGGCACTTTTGATGTGGTCCGGCAGCATGGCGGCGGAAGAGATTTATCTGCATGGAGATACGAATATTCCGATGATTTTGAATACCGGCGGTATAGATAATGATGGGAATACAGGCGTGTTTATGGATCTCACCTCTGTCAGCGTGGAAGATGTATTTAAAAACGGCCTGGCTGTAAAAGTGGATTTTTTCAAGTTGGAGAAAGGGATATCTACCGTGTCTACCGCCCATTTCCGTATGACTGATGATGGCGGTGCATGGATTGCAGGGGAAGACGGCTGGCATTCCGTAAATGAAGACGCTGCACAGGCAGAGAAAGAAGCGGTTCGTCTGATTCGGAAAGAAATGGGAAAAGAAGAGTGCCGTGATAAATACATGGGACAAATTACGGCGATTTGGGACGGAAAAGTAAAGGCGGCGGAAACGGCGCGGCAGAAAGAATATGAAAAGCTGCAAAAGGAAACAAAAGAGAAGAATCAGGAAAATAATAAATCCGTGAAAAGTGTGAAATTGCCGGACATGGAAATGCCGGAACTGGAACGAGCCGAGCCTGATAAAGTGGTGGAAATAAAATCACCTGACATGATACCTGAAGTAAATCCTGTAAAAAAGAACGCATCGATAGAAATGCCGATAAAGGCAGAGATGGAAGCGACGGAGGCAGATGCAAAGAAAAACGAATCGAGAAAGGAAGAAACGCCTGCCGAGTTGCCGATGACCGTTTCTCCTGAAAAGGAAAAAACGGAACTGACGGCAGTGAAGGTCAAAGGAAACGTACAGAGGGAAGAAGATGCACAGAAAAATGAAGAAGGGGAAATCACCGAGCAGGTTGAAATTTCCATCGTCTCCCATCCGGTGGTGGAAATCATTTCGAAGAGCGACGTAACATAAGATCTCTGTAATAGTTGGCTCTTTTCCAATGAAAATAGTATAATCACTACGGAGTATTTTCCGGAAGCATAAATCCTCCCCGCAAAATCCGATGGCTGCGCGGAGGATGTATTTTTTTCGAAAGGCGTACCATGGCTAAGAGATATTACGAACTTCATGTATCAGGCTGCACGAGACATCTTCCCGTACTGAATATTTCAGACAAGGTAGCGATTGCGGGATTTGTCATTTTGGGTGATGTGGAAATTGTGGAAAACACGGCCCGCGATTTGGCGGCGAAAGTGCCGAAAGATTGCGAATACGTCATGACGGCGGAAACGAAAGGAATCCCCCTTGCCGCTGAACTGGCCAGAAATCTGGGGCAGAAGACGTACCTGGTGGCGAGAAAGTCGGTCAAGGCGTATATGGATGATCCTATCTGTGTAGAAGACGAGTCTATTACTACGATGGGAAAACAGAAGCTGTACCTGTCTGCCTCTGATGTGGCGCTGATCCGCGGGAAGAAAGTCCTTCTTGTGGACGATGTCATCAGTACCGGCGGATCTATGAAAGCCTTGAAAGAACTGGCGGAAAAAGCGGGCGCCCAAGTCTGCTGCCAGGCTGCCATTCTTGCCGAAGGCGATGCAGCGAAGCGTGACGATATCGTATTTCTTGAAGAACTTCCTCTCCTGGAGGCTGAATAAAAATGAAAGCCGTATACACGAAATGGGTATGACGGCTTTTTTGATGGAGGGGATATTCCTTCCTTTTTACGGGAAATGCTGTAAAGGAGAGCGCTTTTTATGGTATAATATGGCGAATAATTTAGAGTTTGCCACATAGATTTTGAATCAATTCCGACAGGAGGAATGGAATGAAACACCAGGAGACTGTTATCATCATCGACTTCGGCGGGCAGTATGCGCAGCTGATTGCCAGAAGAGTGCGCGAATGCGGCGTATATTGTGAAATTCTGCCGTACAATAAGCCGGCGGAAGAAATTCTTTCCCATAACCCGAAAGGCATTATCTTTTCCGGAGGCCCCGCCAGTGTAAATATGGAAAATGCCCCGCAGCTGGATGAAGGCGTATTCAAGGCAGGCGTACCGATTCTGGGAATCTGCTACGGTATGCAGCTTATGGCAAAAGACCTTGGCGGCACGGTTGCCAGCCCGGAAAAACATGAATACGGCCATACGGAATTTTACAAGAATGGAAGCTGTCCGCTTTTTGAAAACATTTCAGAAAAGACTGCTGTATGGATGAGCCACGGCGATGCGGTCACCGATATGCCTGCCGGTTTCGGCCTGATCGGACATACGGAACTGACGCCTACCGCGGCGATGGCTGATGAGGCAAGACGTTTCTATGCCGTCCAGTTTCATCCGGAAGTGATCCATACCGCTGAAGGTACACAGATGCTGAAGAATTTCCTTTTCCGTATCTGCGAATGTGAAGGCGGCTGGTCTATGGAAAATTATATCGACATCGCTGTCGCCAATATCCGGCAGCAGGTAGGCGATCATAATGTTCTCTGCGCTCTTTCCGGCGGTGTGGACTCTTCTGTTGCCGCTGTCCTTGTCCATAAAGCGATTGGGGATAAACTGACCTGCGTATTTGTAGATCACGGATTCCTCCGGCAGGGAGAAGCGGAACAGGTGGTAGATACATTTACGAACAAATTCAAGATCAAACTGATTCATAAAGATGCGTCTCAGCATTTCCTTTCTCTTCTGAAAGGCGTGACAGAACCGGAAAAGAAACGTAAGACCATCGGCGCTGAATTTATTCATGTCTTCCAGGAAGAAGCCAATAAGTTAGAAGATGTGAAATTCCTTGTCCAGGGCACGCTTTATCCCGATGTGGTGGAAAGCGGTACCGCCACGGCGGCGACCATCAAATCCCACCACAATGTAGGCGGTCTTCCGAAAGATATGAAGTTTGAACTTATCGAACCGCTCCGCGAACTTTTCAAAGACGAAGTCCGACAGCTGGGACGCGAACTGGGACTCCCCGAAGACGTCATCAACCGCCAGCCCTTCCCCGGTCCGGGACTGGCGATTCGTATCATCGGTGAAATTACCCCGGAAAGATTGGATATTCTCCGTAAAGCGGATGCCATCGTCAGAGAAGTCATTAAAGAAAGAGGACTCTATAACGAAATCTGGCAGTCCTTTGCCGTACTTCCTGCCGCGATCCGTAGCGTAGGCGTCATGGGTGATGAAAGAACGTACGATTACACCGTAGGCATCAGAGCCGTAACCAGTTCCGACGGAATGACCGCCGACTACTTCCGCTTCCCCTGGGAAGTCCTTGAAGAAATGAGCAGAAGAATCTGCAATGAAGTCAAAGGTGTCAACAGGGTAGTCTATGATATCACATCCAAGCCGCCGAGCACGATTGAGTGGGAATAAGCATATTTTTTAAGAAACGCCTTATTTTCAAGGGTTATATCCTGTTGGGGCGAATAATTGGGACAAAATTGGGTAAAGATTTCAAAAAGAATAGTCTTAATAATTGTTCTAAGTGACTTGCAATTGAATATAAAAAATGAGACCTTAGCTTAAGGGCATGTCAAATAAATCGACACGCCCACATTCTCACCCAAACCAGCATACAAGAGAAGAAATAGAGCTAATAAAGAGAATGCACCGCAGATATTCATTTGAAGGATTGGCCCAAGTGTATAGAAGCCTCATGGATGCCGGTTATACAAGAACATACCAATCCATGCAAAAACAACTGAGGAACCTGCGTTTAAAGCAGCCTGAAAAGGAAAAATACCCAAAGAGCAAGTACAAGACGATAAAAGGAGAATATCCGGGAGAATATGTAGAAGTTGATGTGAAATATGTACCGTTGGAATGCATAGGATTTTCGAGCAGCCATGCCAGATATTACCAAATTACAGGAATAGACCTGTATAGCAGGAAAAGAATCATAAAACCGGTCAATGAGCTAAGTACATATGAAACATCAAAATTCCTGTACAGTCTGGAAAAAAGAATGGGATGTAAGATAAAAACGATACAAACAGATAATGGGAGAGAATTTTGTAACGATACAGATAAAGCTCAAAGTCTGTTCCAGATAGTGTTGGAAAGACTGGGAATAAGACACAAAAGGATAAGACCGTATTCCCCATGGCAGAATGGAGTGATTGAAAGAAGCCATAGAGTGGATAATGAAATATTCTACGCAAGGAGACGATTCTCAAGCGAAGAAGAAATGTATAAATCCTTTAAAAGGTATGCTGCCAGGACAAATAATATATGTCGTGCGGTATTAAAGTTTAAAAGTCCCAATGAAGTATTCAAAGAGTATCTGTCTAGGGTTGCATAAAGAGTGTTAGGCTTAAAACTATTTTCTAAGAGTGTGACACAAATGTTTGATTATTCCAGACTGAAAGGTTGATAGACTTATATGCATAGAAAAAGAAGATGCAGATGATGCCTGTTAAGATCAATAATCAGAACTTTAAGTTTTCACAGGGAAGCATAATCAGCTTCAGAAAGCGATTATTGAAGAATTTGCACCCCGATTTGCATCAGATTCAGAATGTTTATATGTTGGGGATACTACAGAAAAAGATATTGGAAATCAATGAGATGACTAAGGATGTTATTGCAGGAAACATATTTGTAACGGCGTTTCTGGATTTTGGAACATATAAGAAATTTGCAGATTCACTGGCTTGGGATACAGAAGTGTAGATTGCGGATATGCCGGATCATGTGATCCATCTTAATGGCGATAGATTTATGGGGGCGAGGAAATCGTTAAGATGAAAATATATAAGCATTACAATGATAAATTTCAGAATGTTTTATATAATGGTAATTGTCAAAAATTTTTTAGAGAGTTACCAGATGAATCAGTTGATTTAATAATAACTTCTCCGCCATATTGTATGGGAAAAGCATACGAAAATCCTACTGATGATATAGAAACGTTTAAGAAGCAACATATACAGATATTTCATGATATATACAGAATATTAAAACCAGGAGGCAGTATTTGTTGGCAGGTTGGGTATCATGTTTCGGAGTCATGTGTTATACCTTTGGATGTTATTGTTTATGGTTTATTTACAACATTGAGTCAAGACAAAAATCTTCCATTGATACTTAGAAATAGGATAATTTGGACTTTCGGTCATGGCTTAAATAGTGTCAAAAGATTTAGCGGAAGGCATGAAACTATTTTATGGTTTACAAAAGGCAAGCAGAAAACTTTTAACTTAGATTCCGTTCGTATTCCCCAAAAATATCCTGGCAAGAAATCTTATCGTGGACCTCATAAAGGAGAATTTAGCGGAAATCCACTTGGAAAAAATCCTTCAGATATTTGGGATATTCCTAATGTTAAGGCAAACCACATAGAAAAAACAAGTCATCCTTGTCAGTATCCGGTTGCTTTACCGCAACGCTTGATTAAGGCATTATCAGAGGAGCAAGCTGTAGTTTTAGATCCATTTATGGGATCGGGAACAACAGGAGCAGCTGCGGTGATAGAAAATAGGCGGTTTTTAGGTGCGGAGATAAATAAAGAATACTATAAGATTGCGTTTGACCGTATATCAAAGGCAATGGAGGGCACGCTGAAAATTCGAGAGGATAAGCCGGTCATTAAGCCAAATTTAAATTCAGCAGTTGCTAAATTACCCAAAGAATTTAAGGCGGCGAGAGAGGAAGATTAGAATGCCCAATTCAAGAAAACTGATGTCAGAAAAGCAAGTTGCGTCAGAAAGAAGAGCCAATAGGATTTTTAAGAACAAAATCAAGAGACTATTTGTTTCAGCAGGATTTCAACAGATTAAATCTGAAAATCATCATTTTGATATTGGCTTACGCAGAGTAGAAATAGATTCTTTGTTTATTGATGAAAATATTTTGATTGTCTGTGAGGACACTAGTACAACTAGTGATATAAAATCACACATTAGAAAAAAGCATGAGGCCTTTGATCAGATTGAAAAAAATAAACGTACTTTTATAGATTGGATTGCAACAGAGTTTTCTTATCAAGATATTAAACGGTATGATGAAAACCAGTATATCATTAAGTATTTGTATTTTTCACAGAACGAGCTTAACCTTAGTAAGGAAAAAGCACAGTTGTATCCACTTATTCAATTTGTTGAACCGCGATATCTTGAGTATTTTAATCGAATGGCTCAATGCATACATAAATCTATAAAATACGAAGTTTATCGTTTTCTACAAATAAACAGTAACCAGATAGGCAGTAATACTACAGAAAGTAAAAAGAAATGTATTTCGGCAACAATCATTAGCCCCAAGGAATCAACTGGATTAAAAAATGGGGTAAGGATAGTTTCATTTATGATGTCTGCCGAAACATTAATAAAAAATTCTTATGTTTTGAGAAAAGATAATTGGGAAGACTCAATTACTTTATATCAGCGGTTAATACAGAAAGAAAAAATCAAAGGAATCAGAAAATTTTTGGCTACAAGACAAGAAGCTTTTTACAATAATATTATTGTGGCGTTACCTTCAAATGTTTATTTCCTTGATGAAGAAGATCATCCAATTGATTTAGATTCAATAGGAAGATACGATGTCTGTAAAATGATGCTTCCAGATGAGATGAATAGTATTTGTATAATCGATGGGCAACATAGGGTATATGCACATTACGAAGGGGAAGAAAATGATCCAGATGAAATTGAAATCGCAAATCTGCGAAGGAAACTGCATCTTCTAGTTACAGGTCTGGTTTTTCCCAGGAAAATGTCTGATGTCCAAAAAGCAAAAATTGAAAGTGGTATTTTCTTGGATATAAACACAAATGCAAAGCCCGTACCCCCAGATGTACTTCTTCATATTAAAGGGTTGAAAGACCCACTATCGGATATCGGTATTGCACGTGCTGTAATTGAAAGACTAAATAAAGAAGACATTTTTTTACATATGTTTGAGTTGTCAGCTCTGGATGAGGGGAAAATAAAGATTGCATCAATTATTAAATTTGCATTAAGATACCTGGTGACTATTGAACCAAAAGATAAGAAAAGTTTATTTGATTATTGGGTCGGGGATAAAGATAAGTTAAAAGAATTAAATGACCAGGCATATAATTCCTATATAGATTTTTGTGTACAACAAATTAGAATGTATTTTTCTGCACTCAGAGATAGTCACCGAAAGGAATGGAATGATTCTAACTCCAAACTGTTATCAGTCATATCTTTGAATGGTTTCATTATTGCGTATAATCGTTATATTGACAAAAAAAAATTGGAAGACTTCAACTTTTTTAATATTAGATTCAAAGATTTGCATACAGATTTTACGAGAGAAAAATTCCCATATACATCCAGTCAATACAAGAAATTTTCGGATGAAATTTTGAGGGATGCACTTTTGAAGGGATAGGATGTGTTTGCTGGGCCACACTTTGGCAACAGAAAATCAGATAGCGAGTAGAAATAGTCTAATTTAGATAATAGATATACGTCAGTTGATAAAACTTAGCATATTTGTTTTGGATTCGAGATAACAGGATCGAGTTGGAGTAATAGTAACAAATATGTTTCTGTTATAAAACCGTTGAAAACACAGCGTTTTAGCGATTTGGAAGCATGAAAATTGCCTGAGTGATACTAAAAAGTTGAAAAAGTAGGTTTGCAAGGGAGTTGTTGAATTTAAGTAAATTGTTTAGAAAGCCTTCCGGCGTTTTGGTGGGAGGCTTTTTTGGAAATAGTGATAGGCAAATTTATAATATTTATAAGGAGGAAGATCGTAAATGAGTTACACAATTTCTTTGTTTTCTGTTAAGACAAAACAGAAAGAACAGCAGTCAGCACAACCCGATTTCTTTGAGAAGGAGGAAAATCTGGAAAAATTCACACCGGAGCAGCAGTCAGCATTGGAAAACCGTTTGTTGAAATATCAGTATAAACCGGTAGGGAATAACAGCGATGGGAAAAGATTTGAACATGCTGATTTTGGAGAAGCGTTACTGACAGACAGGGCATTGTATTTTTCAACTTCGAATGACTTTGATTGTATTTTTGAAGTGGGACTGACAGCATCTGAATTTACGGATACCGGTGAGTTTGCAAAATATGATGGGCAGGCAGGAGGATGGGAGGAGATATAGGGGTGCTCCATATCGAGGAAGTAGCGGTATGTTTGTTTACCCTCCCATAAAATTTGTCGATAATCATAAAAAACAGAAAACAAATCACAGTATATGGAAGGGAATGAAAATGGGAATAATAGCAAATTATAAATATTTAAGTGATAAAAATCTAAAGGAGCTTAAAGCTTTCTATTCAGAAGAAAATGAAACTTTTGAGGAGACAGAAGAGCAGAATGGGGATGTAGAAATACTCCTTGATTTAGATAAGATGTGGGATGCACTTCATTTCGTGCTTACAGGAGCAAGCAGCAGTGAGCCTATAAAAAACAACCCTTTTAGTGAAGCGGTTGTAGGTGTGTCTTCTATTGAAGGTGTGGAAGAGTTTATATCTTATACAGAAAAGTCGAGGGTTAAAGATATAGTTTTTGCTCTTGATCATTTTGATATAGAAAAAGCTATGGAAAATTTCAGTATGAAAGAATGCAAAAAAGCAAATATATATCCGGATATTTGGAATTATGAAGAAGAAACGGATGAAATAAAAGAAGAACTAATGGATTACTTTCAAAATCTGAAAGACTTCTACAAGAAAATATTAGAAGTGAATGGTAATGTAATGGTCACTATTTGCTGAAGGAGTATAGATAAATCCCGGTTTATCGGGTGAATTGGATAAATCATATAGATATATCTCTGAAAATATTACAGAGTTTTTAATTCTGCTGAGCATGAAGCAGATGAATTGTTTTCATAGAACTGCTAAGAAATGTATTTGAATGGGCTTTATATTAAGTGACAGAGGGGGGATATGATGTTTGTAGATCGAATTGATGGGGTTGACCCCAAAGAAGTGAAAAGAGTTTTTAAAGAATTAATCACTGCCTATATGAACCCTGCATATGGGTCTATGTCTAAAAGGGATTTCGATATATTGCTTTTTATGAAGCTGCAAGATTTAAAGATTATAGAGAAAGATCCTGATTTATATGACATTGTATCCAATTTGAAAGTGACCAGAGCAAAGGCAAGAAATCTGTTATATGAAGCGAAAATGCGTAACTCATCAGAAGAAATGCTGAATAAAGAATTAAGGGAGTTACTGTCTACCCCTATTTTCTTTAAGGAAAATGATAAAATTGCAATTGAAATTAGTAATCCATTATTATCAGATCATTTGAGGTGGAAACTTAAAAGATTGGGATATATTACGGATGGTTCCTTTTCCGCTGAATTGATTAAATTATCAGAGGAAGCTTATATCACAATATTTGAAGATATGATTCCGAATGAATCACGAAAGAAAATAACGGAAGCATTAGTTAAATGTGGTGCAAGAGAAGAATTGGGATTTAAGGGAATACTCTCTTCCATTCTTAAAAAATTAAGTGGGAGAATAGTGGGGAGAGCCGGAGACGAGTTAGTTGATGGGATTTTTAAATATTTAGGTCCTTTAATCAGTGGAAAACTAAAAGAAATATCCAGCGTTTATAAGGATTTTTTTGTAGAACCACAAGAATAAATATTAGATTATGCGACTGTTTTTATAAACGTTTTCTTCCCCAACGGCTTATAAGTCAAATTATATAATGGTCAGCAGACTTTATATGAAGAGTGGGAATAACGGTAACCAATGTGTTTCTGTAAAAAAACGGTTGAAAATACAGTATTTTAGAGATTTTACAGGACAAAAACTCCTGTCATATAAATTGTTTGGAAGGTCTTCCATCATCTTGCAGGAATGTTTTTGTAGAGAAATAGTGATCGATAAATTTTTGGAGAAGAGAGAATGTCAAGCTGGAGTGGTATAAGAAAAAAGCTGGAAACGGAATATTTAGCCCCAAGTCTGCGGGGGCATATTCAGTATTATGCGACATCATATAGCAGAAGTCCTGATCATGAGGGACGGGCGGCAATAAGGTATGATGGAAAAGAAATTATCAAAGGATGTTATTACAATAATTGGATAAAAGCAGATTTATTTCCCAAAGATGAAAAATATGAAAAACGCATGAAAGAGGAATTTGCCTTTATGGATGATACAGCCTTACGGTTGGGCATATTTGATCAGCGTTGTTTTTATAATGCCTTTGCAGAATTTGAGCAGCAAGGTATCGAAATGAGTTTGAAGAGTGAAAATTTAATCGTACGGATATTTGCTGTGTTAGATAGGAGGGTTGGTAAAAGAAGGTTAGCTTTAATGAAAGAAACGATAGCAGAAGAACCGGATACATTCCGGGAATTTTATGCCATTCGTATGAAGGCGGAAGGTCTGATATAATCCGGTTTGCACAGATAATAGATAATTGAATATTATATAAAACAAAGCACATAACTTTAAGATTGCAAAACCTTTCAGCTATGTGCTTATTTTATATACGCTCAGGTTTTAAATCGTTCAGAAAGCTTTCTGCTTTTGCGGTGAGGATTTTGTGGATATGATGTCTTCGGAAAACCGGACTTGATCGAGCTCGTCAGATCGTGGGACGTTTATTGATATTGACGGTAATAAGATGGATACGATAAAGTGAAATAGAAAGTTGTCATTCAGAATTTCTAAAAGTTTGTAAGGGCAAGATGCTTAGTCAGAAAGTACAAAAGTATATTAAAGATCATTCTTTTTGTTATATAAATTTATAGTACGCATGGATAATATATTGTGAAAAAGTTCACAGATGAGGATGACATCATGTTTTTTGTTTTGGAGGTCATATGTACAAGCTGGAAACTGAAAATTTTTCATTAGAATTGCTGCCTGGAATTCATCAGGATAATTTTCCGTACCCCAAGGCGAATAGTCTTCAGGTTAAAGTGTCAAGTAACTTTTTCTGCGGATTCTATTATGGATATTGATGACATTGCTTTATCTCATTTCGCGGTGAATTTGAATGAGCTTTATGAGACCCTGAGCGGATCAGTAAGACTGGAAGAACCATATAGTATGCACTGTTTTTTAGAATTTACGGCTGTGACAGGCGGACATATTCGCATTAAAGGCCGGATTCATAATAAAAAGGGTATTGGATACGGACATGAACTGACATTTGAAAATGAAGTAGATCAGACATATCTTAGAGGTTTTGCAAAAACATTGTTTGCCGATTTCGGTAAATATGCTGAGTGATCAAATGGTATTGAAGGCAGAAGCGTGAATAAACAGGAGCTGGCAGAAAATAATTAAAATATTTCAAAATTATGGGGCATAGGATAAAAACGTCTGACAGATTATGGAACTGTTTTACTTCATTTTCACAAGCGGGATTGATATAATCATCTAAATTTTTTAACCGAAATGGATTGCCGGATTTTAGAACGGTGGGAGCATGAAAGCTCATCAGTAAAGCGGTAGTAGGAAAATACAAATGAGAAGATATGCATACTTGAAAGAACCGATAAAAACAAACAAAAAAGATTACATATATAAAATCATGCTGTATCAGACGAAAAAAGATGGAGTATATCTGTTTATGTATTGCCAAAAGGATGCCGTTCAATGTTCATTTGACTATTGGTATAAAACGGTTGAAGATGTCTATGAGGATTGGAATGATCTTGTGAATGAAAAAGGCTGGATTCCTATAGATGATCCGCTGCCTTATTGCCAGCACGATGCTTTTTTACCGATAAGAGTAAAGGGGCGTGATATTGGTGAACCCCAGTGGGGAAAATTGGAAATTCTTGAAAATGGCAAATGGAAAGAATACATTCCTGATCAGTGGCGTCCGTAATTGTTTCAGATACGGAAATGGTTTAATTTGACAGCAAAAAACAGCTGTGATGTTACTACTCGTAAGATTCGCAGAAAATTGATTTTCACTAAATGTATGATAAAATGAGGATGAGGAATACATTTTATTATTTTATATTGCATTTTAGCAGAAGAGTGAAGGAGGTAATTGTATGAACAGAACGCTGAGAATGTGGATGATCTGGGTTATGGCAGCTGCTGCGCCTTTCTTTATTTTTCCGTCGGAAGCCGCTGTTTGGGACGGTCCCCGGTCTCATCCTGCCGCTCAAAAGGTGGAGGATGCTTATGTGTATATAAAATATGTGGATATTCACGGACGCGATATTTATGCGACACAGACAATCAAGGGCGTATCCGGTGATTATGCCAATGGAAATGATTATATCCGCAATATCACAACGTATCGTTTTGTGCGGACGGAACCGGGACGAGTCCAATTTGACGCAAAACGCAGGGGAACGATTAAAATCGTTTATGAAAAGGAGCAAAA
>UMCT01009578.1_pt1 | contig 17369 bp, 10 predicted proteins | sample 1964291 | NCBI WGS metagenome assembly UMCT01 (sample SAMEA4835974, study PRJEB28245) | human gut metagenome | biome: gut microbiome; material: fecal sample | place: Denmark | collected 2008 | reverse complement strand
CAGACAAAACCGATGCGGCCTTTTCCATTTTTGTTCCATGCCTTGAAACTCACAGTTTCATTACTTGAAACCAACAGTTTCATGCCTTGAAACTGCGAGTTTCACGCCGAGAAACCAGTAGTTTCACACCGAGAAACTAACAGTCATCCCAGACTATCAGAAATTATAAGCCAATCCGATGCCCAGTATCTCCTTGAACTGTACCTTCGGCCCTCTTTCAACGCCCTCATCATTAAAGGTTTTCACATCATTATCATACTTCAGTGTCATATTCAGGGTTGCTGATAGCACTTTATTGATCTTCATACTGATGAGCACATCCCAGTTGACATCCACATTACCAAAGTCTTTATTATAAGGAGTGAAGAAATCGGCTGTAGTAATCAGATTCACATTTTCCATGACAGGCAGCTCTGCACGGGCTTTCAGGAAAGCTCCGGCTTCGATCTTAAAGTGATCCCCCGGATCAACACCGAAAGAACCTAAATCAGAAAGATAATCATCGCTCACAAAGGTCATCTTTGTGGAGACAGGTGAAAGGAATATAGAATAATTACTCTTCGGACGATATTCCATACCCAATGCCACATTAGAATAGGCGGGAGCAAAGAAGTTAGATATAGAGTGACTCTTGTCCGGATAATTATATCCTTTGGCAAATTGAGTATTCAAATCAGCCATAAACGTATAATACCAAACTTTAGTGGCTGCATAGCCCAACTGGGTAGATAATCCTATTTTATCGGAACTCTTCCTCATCCCTTGCGATTTGGTTTTCGAAAGACCATAATCCAGCACCAGGTTCGTCACCCATAGCCAGTTTCCGCTCTTATGTGTCAGTGCCCCATTCAGGTAAGCATTCCCGGCAATAGAATTCTCACCACCGGCCGACCAGTTTGTCATTGCAGTTTGCGACATATTTATACCTGTCACACCCTTCAGTACCCAAGCTCCTTCTTTATATCCCTTATCGTCCGTTTGGGCAGAGACGATTGTTGCCAAAGTGGCAAATAGTATCATTAAATATATACGTTTCATACTGTTATTCGTTTTAATTGTTCCGCAAAACAAAGACGTCTTTGTATTTCAAACAGAGTAAACTATTTTTTTGTTCAGAAACAAATAAAAGAATGATTGTACGGAAATTACAGGATGATACCTCCTCCCAGCAACAGACCTGCCTCATCGTAAAATGCCGCAGCCTGTCCGGAAGCAATGGATTCCAGTGGTTCGCGCAATAGCACATGCAAGAGATTCTCATCCGTTATACTGACAGTACAGTGATTAGCTTGCTTCCGATAGCGAATCCTGACAATGACATCCTCGGAATTCAGTAAACGGGAAGTATCCACAACATTCCAGTCTTTCAACAGCATTTCCTCTTTGTAAAGAGAAGCCAGAGGCGCAAGTATCACTTCGTTCCTCTCTTTATGTATCTCTTTTACGAAAACAGGACGGTTCAGATGAATACCCAATCCTCTGCGCTGACCAATCGTATAGAAGGGATATCCTTCGTGCCAACCTAAAAAAGTCCCGCTTTCATCGAGAAATTGTCCTTTTCCCGGCAAAGCATCCTGCGGAACTTCACGCTGCAAGAAAGAGCGGTAATCCATCGGGCAGAAACATACACCAAGACTATCCTTTTTGGTTGCTGTCCGTTCAAAGCCCCGCTTAGCAGCATAGGCACGCACTTCATTTTTAGTCCAGTCACCCATTGGAAGGAGCATACGTTCTAAAATGTTCTGTTGCAGTCCCCAGAGGAAGAAAGTCTGATCCTTATCACGGTCGGCAGCCGGGGCTATAAAGTAATAGCCATCCCGGAAAACTTTACGTACGTAGTGTCCGGTAGAAATCCAATAAATGCCCATTTCATCGGCAATCTTTGCCAGCAACGGCCATTTCAGTTCATTGTTACAGAGAGTACAGGGAACAGGGGTATGGGCGGAAAGATATTCATCTACAAAATAGCGGATAATGCGTTCACGGAATAATTCGCGGGCATCATAGATGATGTGCGGGATATTCAGACGGGAAGCGAGATTACGGGCATCATCCAAAGATTCTTCAAAGCCTTCCGAATCATAGAAACGAAACGTTACACCGGTTACTTCATAACCGGCCTCTTGCAACAGCATGGCGGCAACAGAACTATCTGTGCCTCCGCTCATACCTAATAATACACGCTTAGCAGACTTCATGAGTACAAAAATAAGAATTATTTCTCTGGCAAAGAATAAACATATATATGAATCTGTGGTGAACTTACACCCATCAGTAATATGAAATAAGTTCAGCCGCTGTCGCACTTATTATACAATAAAGAAGCGGGAGAATGTTCTTTCCAGTCTTTCAACCTTCCAGTACATCTCCCGCTTATGATGAAGAGAATCTCTATCTTATTCTTCTTTTTCCAGTTTTCCGGCTTTCACTTCTTCAAAAGTAGGATTGAAAGCATTGCCAATTACTTCCCACGCTTCAGCATCGTTCAGCCCCGCAATAACTTTTGCCAATCCCTTATAAGAAATCAGTCCCATCTGTTTTTCAATATACACCGACTCGGCAGATTCCAGGTTTTCAAAGCAATCCAGATTGGTAATCACTGTATTAGGATTGCTTCCGGTAGCACCACCTATTGTTAGTTTCAGAGTACCCACACGCTTCAAAGCAGGCAGATTAATACTTTCCAGCATAGCAGGAACTCCATTTGTAAAACAAGTACCGATGCTGCACACGCCTGTTACTTCCTGCAAAGCAGGCAAACTCAGAGTTTTAAGTACTCCCCCATAAGTAAAGCTACCTACTTTGGCCAGCTTCGGAAACTGAACAGGTTGCACTACATTGTTCACATAAGAACCTTCCTGAAGACTCATAGCCCCCGTTACCTCTTCCAGATCTTCAAAACTGATTATGGCAAGGTTGGCATTATAACCTTGAGTAACCGTCAGTTTTTTAGCCTTCTTCAGACCTGGGAAGGTAAAGTTCGCCTCCTCTTTCACAATTGCAAATTCCAATGAGATCTCTGCATTCTCAAGTCCTTCGAAACGCATTCCTTTACTACCTGACACTGACACTTTTCCCGTGAAAGTGTCATCGCCTTTCAATAGCAGACCTTCAGGAACAGAGCTCAATTTCAGTTCGTCAATGGTCAAGCCTGTAACATCCATTTCTTTCAGAGCAGCCACATTTCCCAAAGATAAATAAGAGAAATGCGCTCCTTTCAGATTCTTCAGGAAAGATATTTTCTCCAGCTTAGGCAACTGTTCCATTGAAACCCGACTGACAGAAGTCAATGAGCCCAAACCTGTTATATCAGTAACCCCTGGCATGGATGACAAAGAGAATGTCCCTCCGATAGTCTTCAGTGCATTGAATCCGGATAAAACAGTAGCCTCTTCACTATAGCCCCCCAAAGAGAATCCGCCACCTACGGTCTCCAATTCGGGACAGGCATTGTCCAGTTGTTTCACATTCGACAATGTGGTCAATTTCAGATCTCCTCCTACACTCTTCAACTTTTTCAACGGCTCCATATCAGGAATGGCAAGATAAGATATAGTAGCGGCACCGTCTACAGTAGTCAATGAAGAAAGATTAAGTTCTCCAAGGCTTTGACAGTGTTCTATGGTCAGTCCGTTTTTACCTACATAAGCAAGCGAGCCTAAATCCAGTTTTTTGACACCATTATTATAAATGCGCATACTGTTGGCTTTCGTCAGTTTAGGGAGACTCACTTCATTCAGATTGTTCATTGGATATTGCAATGAAAAGCTGTATGATATTTCTTCCAACGAACTAAAGAACACGTCCTCCAAATCCGAAAGCGATTCAAGCGAGATAGTAGCCGCGGAAACCAAGGCAGGGAAGTTTATTTTCTTCACCTTCTTGTAGCTTTTCAGAGTCAGCTGATTACCCAGCGTTTTCAGAGCCGGGAAGCTAACTTCTTCCGTCAGTTCAAGCGTTCCGTTCTGTCGTCCGGTAAAGGTGATATCCTTTCCTATAATCTCCAAAGCCGGGAATTCCAATTGTTTGAAGTGGATTGCCTGTAAGGTCAACGTACCGCCCACACTTTCCAGTTTTGGCAGATTCAGTGTGCGAAGCGTATCAGCCGAAAGATACAGATCGCCACCTACCATCTTCAGTTGAGACAGTTCGATGTGTTCCAGTTCCTTGTTACCAAATGCTCCGTTCGTACCGATACGGCCTGCAATCTTCAGTGCTCCTGCCCTTTCCAGATTCTCCAGTCCTGCAACTGAAGTACCTTTGTAAGTAGGATTGATAAGCACCGTTCCGGATACTTCTTTCACACCACTCAGCGCAGCGAAAGAAAGTAACGAATCTTCCTTTACGCTTCCCGTTTCCTTACCGATAATCAGATTCCCTTCTATGCGGCTGATACCACGTGCTGCAAAAGCTTCTACGTCTTCAGCTGTTTCCAGCAGCACATCCCCTTCACCGACAATCAATGTGCGGCTCAGAGAGTAATGATATGTACGTTCCTTACCATTATAAGAGGTTACAGTCAACGTCTGATTTCCTTCCCAATCTGTTATATTCGACGGATCCGGGGTAATCGTGGCAAGCTCACTACACAAAACCTCAGCTTTAGCTCCCTGCACCGAAACACCTTCGGGCACAGACAGAGTCAGTTCATCTTCAGTAATAGTGGCCGCATAGGTCTTTCCATCCTGTAATTTCAGGCTGAATGAAGTGATATAGTTTTCGCTTCCGGAGAAAGCAGAGTCTTCGTCATCGCAACCGGCCAGCAGCGAAATGAAGCCTATCATCAATATGTATGCTAAACTTTTTAGTTTCATATTTTCTTTATTTTATACTTGATTATTCTTCTTCGGCAGGCAGGGTCCATAGTCCATCCTCTGCCAGCTGCTTGTACGTCGGATTATACAGGTTATCCTCAACAATCCAGTTCGTTTCAGGACAACTCTTGATGGCTTTCTTCAATCCCTCATAAGAGGCCAGAGCCTTGTGGTTCACTATTTTGAAGCCACCAATACTCTCCAGAGATACAAGGAAGTTCAAGTCCGTCAGTTTAGTGTTCTGCATATTCTGGGTTTCATTATAACCATAAGGGCGAAGATACAACGTCCCGCCCACCGTTTTCAGTAGAGGATAGTAAAGAACCGGTTCATAAACATTGCCATATTGCTCATAACCTGTCTGAATAAGCAGATTTCCACCTACCTTTTCCAGCTTGGGGAACGAACGTTCATCAGTGGTATTGACACATATCCGAGTATCTCCACCAATTGTTTTCAGTTCGGGGAAATGGAACTCTTTGATATTAGAGTAAAGGTCGAATATACCACCCACTTCTTGCAAGTCGGGCATAATGATCTCCTGAATATTCGAATTATTCCAATAAGAGAAGTCACCAGTGATTTTGTTGATACCAGCTATATTCGTTGTTCCACCATTATTGCTAAGATAGTTGAGCTTTAGAGAACCGATTTCCTTAAAACCCTGGAATTGGGGAGAGAGACCGGACATGACTATGCTTCCGGCAAACACATCATCACCCTTCACGACAGTTGTACTCATGTCCGAACCCTGCAACAGTAATTCTTCCATTTCTACACCGCGCAAATCAATCTCACTCATACCTGAACCTAAAGAGATCTTTCCCACCTTCTTCAATTTAGCCGGCATCTTCACGCTACCGGTAGCTGTCAGACTCAGAGTTCCGCCAATACTTTCCAGCGAAGCCAACTGCTCGGGATTGAATCCGGCAATGGAAATACTGGCATTACCGTCTATCGCCTTCAACAGAGGCATATTCATCTGATTCACTTTCGGGCAACTAAGCGATAATTCACCTAAATGAGTCAGCGCCGGGAAAGAAACTTCATACAGCGGGTTATCTGCAATGCTGAGTTTCCCCGAAATATCCTGTAACTTCGGGCAATAGAGCAACAGAAGAGTTTTTCCGGTCACATTCAAGTCCTTGCAGGACAACAGTTCGCTGAAGTCCAGACGAATGGCTGACATACTCACTTCAATACTTCCTCCTACATGCTTCAAAGACTGGAAAGACATTTTCTCTACCGATGATTTACCTTTCAGCGAAAGGTTACCGCTCACCTGTTGCAATGCGGAAAATTCCGTAGAGACAAAAGGAGCTTCCATCGAGAGGTTACCGCCCACACTCTTCAGTGAAGAACAGGAAATATCACCCACAGCCGCGCTCTTTATGTCCAGATCACCCCCTATATGAGTCAGCTTATTCAAATCCACGGTCCACAAACTGTCAGCCGAAATAATCTGGAAAGAACCACCTATCTCTTCCAGATTCTCCAGCCCGGCAAATTCATGCCCACGGTAACGGGTATTAATGGTGATACTACCGGACACCTGCTTCAAGGTTGACAATGCTGCCAGAGACTTAATGGAATCTGTACCCAACTGCTGTCCGATAATCAAACTACCATCCAGATACGAAATACCTTTTGCACCGAAAGCATCCAATTCTTCCTGCGTATTCAGCAAGATGATACCAGTTTCGGGTACACTGCTTCTGCGAGGCGTATAGAGGTATTTGCGTGACTGGCCTGAAAGGGAAGTCACGGTAAAGAACATTTCCTCCTCCCAGTTATACACTGTAGCGGGGTCCGGCTTGATTGTAGCGTTCTCGCTGCACACCACTTGAGCCTTAACATCACTGAGTATCACTTCTTCCGGAATGTTCATCACAATGGTGTCTCCCCGGAAAGAGGCTACAAGAGATTGGTCTCCCTGTTTCAGGGTAAAGGAAGTGATAAAGTTATCAGTTCCCTCAAAAGGATCATTGCTGTCATCGCAGCCCGTGAGACAGGCCAATACGAACAAAATGCTCCCAAGGATATATTTATTCATGATTCTATTTGTTTTAAATTACTAAATCAAGGTTTCAATCGCAAGTCCATAGCAGCAGAAGATTCGGTAGAAATCTCACCTACAGCTGCTCCTTGTCCCATTTGTGCCGTATGAACTTTCACAAAGTCGATGTATTTCAGATTAGCCGGGCTGCCGTCCTGCTGAATGGCGTTCTCAATACGGAATCCGGTCGGATCATTTATATTGTCCACATATCCCCAGTCAAAGCCCCAATTAGTTTCAATACCTTCCGTTTTAAACTGATCGCCCAAGCAAGTTCCTGTCAGGATATAGTATTCCTCTTTCATGAACCAAGGGAAATAACCGCTATTCGGATGGTAAGCATTTCGTCTCAGGAAAGTCAGGTTACCATCATTGTCAATCGAAAGTACATCCTGCTTATCCTGCGTAGGACGATAATACTTCAGAGCATAACGTTGAGTGATTCCGGGCTTTCCTGTTTCACTGCCTTTAAGTTCATACCAAGTATCATCAGCAATACCGTTTCCGTTTTCATCCTGGCTTACCCATACGACACCACACTCACACCAATATTTACCAAGCGGATTACCAACAATATCAAAGTCTGCTTCACCCTTACCGTCATCCTCTACACTGTGGTCAAAGCCCAAAATAAAATAACCGCCCCATGCGCCAAGAGAAGCGATCCAACCGGTTCCACCACCATTATTCAGTGTATTCTGTATCGTCATTCGTGCATCTTCGGCAGTCTTGTCCTGAGAGAAATTAACGAACTGCCCCGGAGCAGGCGTGAACTCAAAGCAATGATTGGATATCCAATAACTCTTTGCGGTCGGTGCCCTGAAATAGGTACCTTCTTTGGGAGTACACTCCACCTTAACCGTAGCCTCAGCTGTTTTACCACCGTCGATAGCCTTCACTTTTATTTCATAAATCTGGCCTTCAGCAGAAGGCGTAAACTTGAAATGAATGGAAGTTTCGCTCTGTACACTCCCGTCCACGCTCCATTCGTACACCGCATCATCGCTGATTGAGAATCTTACAGGTGCCAACACAAGGCTTCTGCCAATAGGACAAGTCATAGTTCGCACATCATGTATGGTGGAAGGTTCCACATAGCGGCCGTTATCAAAGAACAACACCGGCTCTTCTTCCGGTATCACCGAGATATTAATGTTCTTCACATCCACACCATCGGCATTGGTTACTTTCAGAGCAAGCGTATAAACATCTATCTCCTTCTCTTTAAATTGATAGATGGAGTCGTGGCTTACCACACGTCCGCCATAGCTCCACTCAAAAGTGGTACTCTCGTCCGTGTATTTAGTTTCGGCAGCCACCTTCAGAGCTACATCGCAATAGCCCACAGCCGAACTACTCACCGTAATTTCAGGCGGCAGACGGTCTACGACTGTTATTTTGGCTTGTTTTTCCACACTTCCGTTATCAGCATCCAGGCGGAAATTCACAAAGAATTCTCCTAACTGATCACCTTTAAACTGATAGGTTTCCTGCTCAGACACAATCTTACCTGCACGTTTCCAAGCATACACAGGATTGATGGCATTCTCCGCAGTCACCTGCAATGTCACCTCATGTCTTATCTTTACTTTATACTCTCCGGTATCGGAGTTTAGCGAACACTCGGGAGCTCCAACCAGCCCCGCTTCGTCATCATCATCCGAACAGGCACCCAATGCAAACAGGCACAGTCCGACAAACGATAGTTTTAAATACAAATTTTTAAACATACTATTTATTGATTAGAAAATGTTACTTGCAATCGTTTCGTTGTAAATACAAAGTGCGCAGGGATATCCCCTGTCGTAACGCTCCACTTCTTTTTTCCCTCGGGCGTGAAGCAATAGAGTGTTCCGGGGGTAACATAATTTTTGGCATCGGTCACGAAGATCTCTTTGGTATCGGGATTCACAGCCAATCCATAAGGTACCTCGATACTCTTTTCCGTACCGTCCGTAATGAAGTTCGTAGTCACTACACGTTTCTTCCGCGTGTCATAAATGCCATAACTGATGGTATTCTGCCCGGTGTACTTACTATACTCCGTACTGTAATAGAAGAGCGAGTCCCCACTCAGACAAAACTCACTGGCCGGAAAGTTCAGCACATCAGTCACCATATCATTATGAGAGTTTATGACATATACCTTGGAGTGTATGTCGTAATAATCACCACGTGATGAAACATAAATATTTCCACGCGCATCAATTGCCATCCGATGAAGGTTGATGCCTACCGTTATTTTTTTGATTTCGGTAAAGGTGTTCAGGTCTATCACAGATACGGTATTATCGTAATTGGGTACACGATAACCTCCGGAATTGGCTACATAGAGTTTATTCCCTACCACTACCATCTCTTCCGGCTGATAGCCGACATCACAAGTGTCCACCACCTGCAAGGAATTCAGATCCACTTTAGCCACATACCCCAGTCTGGCATTGGGATCAATCACCACTTTACCCGCATAAGAACTGACGTAAGCATAGCGACCGTTGAAAACGATATAGCGACAGTTAGGAATAGGGATGGCAGCCAAGTGCCTTGCTGTATTGACATCCATCACCTCCACCAGGTGGGATACATTAATGACAGCAAACAGTTTATCACCATTTATCTGAATATCATTCCCCACATCGCCCAGCGCTTTTTGTACGGTAGGATTCAATTCCGGATAAATGTTCTTACAGTAATTACCCGAAGCGTAATCAAAATAGTCCAAAGAAGCCTTGTTACTTCCCATATTCCCCTCATTCAACAGGAAAAATCCCTTGACCGGACCTGTCACCTGTACGCCCGGTGTCACATTCGTCACACTGGAAAGTACCAGTTCTTCGTCGTCGCTACGGCACGAGGATACCAACAGTATCAGCATGCCCGCAAGCCACATCAGTAATAATTTACTTCTTTTCATAAGCCGTGTATTTGGTTTTAAAGTTCTACATTTATCACAAAGCGGAAATTTATTCCCGGCATGGGATACCATTGTACCACCTCGTACTGCTGATTGAAGACATTATTGACTTCGGCGGTCAGTTTCCACAACATCTTTTTCCAATGCAGGCGGCGGGAAAGGGAAAGATCGTTCGTATACCATTCCTTGGCATAATTCTCCGGAATGTTGGCACTCGATTCATAACGCTCGCCGGTATAGATAAAACTGTAATTCATGTCCCAATCCCTATAACTCAAATTAAGGACAGCCGAACCGCTGTGCCAGGGAATATAAGGTATCTGTCCACCGTAATAGTCACTTTTTGCATCGGTGAAATCCTGCGCTTTCTCATACGTATAGTTCACCCGCAGGTTGGCCTTCAGGTCTTTCAATAAATGCCATTCGGTTTGCAGAGCCACATCCACCCCGCGCATCTCCACATAGCCCAGATTTACCATTGTCCAACGGAACTGGTTAGAAGTAGGCATGGCTACAATCTTGTCGGTGACCTCGTTATAGTAAGCATCTGCCTGAAACTCCAGCCGGACAGGATAACCTCCACGGAATTTGCGGGAATAAGTTACACCTATATCATATTGTGTGGTATATTCTGGATTCAGGTCAATGTTTCCTATGAAGGTATAGTAAAGGTCATTCAGCGTCGGCATGCGGAATATCTTTTTGTAAAAAGCACGCAGATTCAGATCTTCGTTCTTGAAAGGTTGCCAAGATGCCACGACGATAGGCGTATATTTGTGTTTATCACCCGCTGCGGCGTTGGGAACCTTCGTAGTCTCGTGTACAAATGTCCCCAGCAGATTGGCTTGTAGTTTGAATCGCTCAAAATGCAGTGCCGTAGCTGCCGCCACAAGTGCCGTGTAACGGCAGGGATAGACGAAGTTCACCAGGTCGGCATTTAATTTATTCCACTGAAAATCCACCGAAACGTCCGCACTCCAAAAAGGAAGAATATTCAGCATATTCGCTGCCGAAAAATAGAGCTCATGCTGGCGGTAATGATTGTTCACATACATTGTAGTAACATCCAAGCGCGGATCGGACAGATAATGAAGATAATCGTAAGCATACTTACCATTCGTCTGTAAACTGTAGTTTCCCCAATGTTTCCGGAAAGAGCCCTGCAAAAAGAAGTTCGTATCCCATTGGCGGTCTTCATGCACAAAGTCACCCGTCTCACGCACAGCGGCACCGGGCAATCCCCGTTCGGAATTATATAAATAAGCTTTGGCTTTCCATTCTCCCCCTTGCATATCTCCGAATAAGCCATACTCTGCACGAATGGCCTCCACATCACCGTTCTTACGGGTTTCTGTTATATCATATCCGTTTTTCTGCCGGTAACGGAATTTATATTTTCCGCTGGTGTACATATACTCAGCACTCAGTGAACCGCTCACCTGCTTGCTCAGCCTATGCTCCAGCAGGACGGAAGGATTGACCAAACCGAAAGAACCGGTTTTGAAAGTTCCTTTCAGGCGATAGTTCTGTCCTTCGCCAAAAGAAGGATGACGAGCTGTCATGTAGATGGAACCGGCTGAAGCAAAATCCTTTGCCGATTGAAAGATAGCGCTCTTCTGGCCATTGTAGAGTGAAACGGCCTCCATGTTATCCAACGAGAAACGTCCCAGATCGATTTGTCCGTTCTGAGCATTTCCCAACTGAACGCCGTCATAGAATACGCCCACATGTTGAGTGCCAAGTCCACGTATGTTGACGGTTTTCAAACCACCGATTCCTCCATAATCCTTTATCTGGATTCCGGAAAAATAGCGGATTGCATCAGCCACAGAATGGACACTCAATTTCTGAAGTTCTTCTCCGGCAAGCATTTGTACCGGAATCACTTCTTTACGGATGCGTTGCGCTGATACAGAGACTTCTTCTATATGATAAGTCTTTGTAGAGTCTACCGTTTGAGCATACAAATCCACGCAACAGCATACTAATGGCATTACCACTGCCAATAAAATGCGATGATACATTCGATTTCATGTATTAAAGAGAGTATCAAACCTCTGCCAAGAGTAATTAATGATAACCCTATAAAAAATAAGTACGACCGGATTTCTAATCCCAGAGAACTCCTGATTCCAGATCATGGCAGGTCTTCTGACTTGCTTCATCTGATGACTCCCTTCCCGTTCATGCAGAAAACAGTGGCGTGAGTATCGTCTTCAGACTTTGTTTGAAGCTTACAGCAGCGGGTCTGTTCAGGATTTACACCTGATTCCCTTTTCACCACCCGCCACGAAAGTGACGGGTGACACCATAATCAATGGCAAAGATACATATTATTATTAAAGTTAACCTTTTTACAGATACTTTTTTATCCGATCCATATCCGATACGTATCTGGGCCGTACCTGCTCCGTACGTTCTCCATGCAGAGGTACCTCTGACCGAAGAAAGTACGGCTTTGATACGGAGCAAGTCATATATCCACGCACGTTCACAGGCCACTATCAGCGAAACAATATATATACCCAAGAAATCATAAAGCAATATGAAGTAAAGGAGAGACCGGGAAACTATCTGAACCTGAAGTTCGGACTCAGTATCCGGCTTGGAAAGAAATAAGAAAAGAACCTCTTCATTACTGTACTAAAAGCCATTAAATCCGACAACAGAACCGTTTAATAAATTATTTGTTGTAACTTTGTGCTCTTTAAAAAACTAAAACTCAAACGTTATGGAACATCAACTGACAATTTACAACACCTTAGATAGGAAAAAGGAGCTATTCGTGCCACTGCACGCTCCACATGTAGGTATGTATGTCTGCGGTCCTACCGTTTACGGTGACGCGCACTTGGGACATGCACGTCCTGCCATTACTTTCGACTTGCTTTTCCGCTACCTTACCCACTTGGGATATAAGGTACGTTATGTCCGCAACATCACCGATGTAGGCCATCTGGAACATGACGCTGACGACGGAGAAGACAAAATAGCCAAGAAAGCACGACTGGAGCAACTGGAGCCGATGGAAGTAGCGCAATACTACATCAACCGTTACCACAAGGCAATGGAAGCGCTGAACGTACTTTCACCCAGCATCGAACCGCACGCTTCGGGACACATCATCGAGCAGATAGAGCTGGTGAAAGAGATCCTGAAGAATGGCTATGCTTATGTCAGTGAAGGCTCTGTCTACTTCGACGTAGAGAAATACAATAAGGATTACCATTACGGAAAACTATCCGGCCGCAATCTGGATGACGTGCTGAACACCACCCGCGAACTGGACGGACAAGCTGAAAAGCATAACCCCGCCGACTTCGCCTTATGGAAATGCGCCCAACCGGAGCATATCATGCGCTGGCCTTCTCCATGGAGCGACGGTTTCCCGGGATGGCATGCCGAATGTACGGCCATGGGTAAGAAATACCTCGGCGAACATTTCGATATTCACGGTGGTGGTATGGACCTTATCTTCCCTCACCACGAATGTGAGATTGCTCAATCGGTTGCATCACAGGGCAATGACATGGTACATTACTGGATGCACAACAATATGATTACCATCAACGGACAGAAGATGGGTAAGTCTTACGGTAACTTCATCAATCTGGACGAGTTCTTCAACGGCACACATAAGTTGCTGACACAAGCATACAGTCCGATGACCATCCGCTTCTTCATCCTGCAAGCTCACTATCGCAGTACGGTAGACTTCAGCAACGAAGCCTTGCAAGCAGCGGAAAAGGGATTAACCCGAATGATGGATGCCGTGAACGGACTGGAAAAGATCACTCCGTCCGCCACTTCCAGCGTAGATGTGAAAGCAGTGCGTGAAAAGTGCTATGAAGCCATGAATGATGACTTGAATACCCCGATAGTCATTGCTCATCTTTTCGACGGAGCCAGAATGATTAACAACATCATTGCAGGCAACGACACCATCACTGCCGATGATCTGAAAGAGCTGAAAGAAACTTTCCATCTTTTCTGCTTCGACATTCTGGGACTGAAAGAAGAAAACAATTCCAATGAAGAGCGTGAAGTTGCTTTCGGTAAAGTAGTAGATATGTTACTGGAAGAACGCATGAAGGCCAAAGCCAATAAAGACTGGGTTACCAGTGATAAGATTCGCAATGAACTTACAGCACTCGGTTTTGAGATAAAAGACGGTAAAGACGGTTGCGAGTGGAAGCTGAATAAATAAGCTCCACCACCCTATAAAAAAGCTGCCTCCCTCTGATCCAAGCGAATCGAGAGAGGCAGTTTCATTTAGAAAAGAGAGTTTTAGTAAGGTATCATGTCGGAAAGAATACGTTCCTTATACCAGGGATCATCTATCGCCTTCAACTCCTTGCCCATCTCACGGCAAAGTTCTGCAACGATTTCTTTATTTTCTTCCAACGGAAGATTATTCATCTGATAAGGGTCCTTTTCATCATCAAACAACAAGCTTTTCTTCAGCTTATGGTCTTTCTTATCAATATAGAAAGCCAAAGTATAGCGTGCCGTCTTATATCCTCTTGAAGAAGGGAAATAAGTCTGCACTTTACCATCCGCATCCTTTTCTCCGTCCAGATTCTGGATATACAAAGCACCACCGGGACGTTCAATTTCCGCCTTTTCATCGAAGAAAAGAGGTGCCCAGTTGCGTCCCTGCACATTAGACGGAATGGAATCGCCCAAACCACACAGCCCCAGGACAGTCGGCATAATATCCGGCGCGGACATCAGAAGATTGTCCACCCGTGGCTGGATATGACCGGGATAACGTACCAGGAACGGTATATTCATAGATTCGGAATAAGGAGAATTCTTCGGATCATCCGTGAACTGGCTACACATTGTTTCACCATGGTCGGAAGCAAAGATCACAATCGTATTCTTATCCAAACCCTGCTCTTTCAGTGTTTCAAGGATCTGTCCGAAAGCACGGTCTACACCGGTAACAGAGGCAAAGTAGTAGCGAACGCTCTCTGCTTTTTCACGCTTCTTATCTGCATTGGGACGGATAAGAAGGCTGTCCAGAGGTTGATCTTTGTACAGATTGAAATCTTCTTCCATACAATCATCCAATGAACGGTACGGACTGTGGGGCGGATTCATACCCACCATTATAAAGAAAGGTTTCTTCGGATCACGTACATTCCCTTCGTTCTTCAGATAAGAAACCACCATCTTGGATTCATGCAACGGTGACCATTCTTTTGGATCGTGACGATTTCCGTCCGTATCCCAGTAACGGGGATTCTTATGTTCATCAAAAGTACCGTAGGAGTACCAGTAATTAAAGCCGTGACGGCGTTCTTTCGGCGTATAGGCATCCCAGGCAGGTATTCGATCTTCTACATAGTGACCGGGACGTTGCGGATCGTTCGGTGTAGGGAAGTCAGCGTGTAACTTACCAAAATAAGCGCAGTCATATCCGGATTTATTAAATACGTCACCTATGCAATCCACGTCGGCACGCAGGGAACTGATAGGCCGGTTTGAATTACAGTTCAAAGGTATTCCGCTTTTATTGGGATACATCCCCGTCAACAGCATACCCCGATGAGGGCTACTCAACGGACAGTTACTTTGGGCAGAACTTAACACCAACGCTTCACGGGCAAAGCTATTCAAGTTAGGAGTATGCACCGGATCATTGCGGAAGTTCACCTTGTCGCGAAACCCATCCTGTCCCCAGAACTCCATAGCCTGATTACGGTACTGGTCGGGGAAGACATAAATTACATTCGGAAGTTGTGCCTGCTCTCCCTGCTGAGTTTTGCAGCCTTGCAGGGCAAACAGGCCCAAGCCTCCCAAAAACAAACTAAACCGATTTATCATTTTATTCTTATTAAATTACGTTGAAATTATAAATGGGAATTTATCGGTGAGATACTGTTGCTATCACACCGAATGGAAACTTTGCCGGGGTGCTACGCCCCTAAATTATCATTTATAGTTTCAGCATGTGAATTAAAACAGCTTCTTGTTTGATTCCAAGTCTCTTTTGCGCATAATTCCTTCCAGGAAGTAATAGTCCGCATAATTCAACGGAACATCAATCTCAGCACCATGAGGGATACTGCCTACAGAGTGCATCAGAATGAAATTACCGTTTGTGCCCACTTCTGCACGATAAGCCGGAGAAGCGAGATTTTCCATAATCTTATCTGCTGTTTCCTTATAATTTTTGCCGGGAATGTATGTACTCAACTCGTACAAAGCAGATGCCGTACATGCAGCAGCCGAAACGTCACGGGGTTCGTTCGGAATATTGGGAGCATCAAAGTCCCAATACGGTACAAGGTCCTCCGGCAAGTTCGGATTATTGAAGATAAAGTTATAAATCTTTTCAGCCATATCAAGATACTTCTGATCGTGGGTATAACGGTAACACATGGTGTATCCGTAAATAGCCCATGCCTGTCCGCGTGCCCAGGCAGATTCGTCAGCATACCCCTGTGCGGTTTGTTTCTTACGTACCTCACCGGTTACGGGATCATAATCCACTACGTGATAACAGCTGTTATTGGCACGGAAATGGTTCTTCATGGTGGTATCGGCATGCTTCACGGCAACATTATAATAAGTGGAATCGCCTGAAAGCTTGGAAGCTTCGAACAATAGTTCCAGGTTCATCATATTATCTATAATAACCGGGCATTTCCAACCGCGTTCTGCCTGCCAACCTTTATCGGCATCCCAAGACTGAAGTACGCCTGCCGCCGGACGGAAACGGGTAGAAAGAGACTTAGCCGTCTGAATAATCACAGGCTTGTATTCTTCTTTACCGGCAAAACGATATCCGTTCAGATAGCTGCAACCAATCATAAAGCCCACATCATGATGCCAGGTCAGGTATTGCACGGAATCCAGCGCTTCTGTATACTTCTCAGCCAGCGGCAACCATTTCTTATCACCGGTCAACTCATACATATGCCAGATATTACCGGGGAAAAAGCCGGAACACCAGTCATCAATGGGTACATAAACAATGCTACCGTCTTTGTTGATAGTTCTTGGATTCAGAATTTTCCCTGACTTTTCGATAATGTCGGTCTGAATGGTCTCCTGCGCCACCGCATTATCAATATTCTCTTGGATAAAGTTGCTCTCGGTCTGCTTCTGACTTGTGCAACCCGCCAAAACTAGGAGGGATATTCCCAATGTCGTGAGGATTGTTTTCATAATAATGATTTGTTTATTAAAGTTTCGTATTCTTTCGTCAGCAAAAGTAGCGCAGGTTTACAGAAAAGACCCTCCTAAATTATACAGGAAAAGAGCAAAATTGTTACATTTGCACATAAATCATACAGATTGAACTTTTTAATCATATTGAAAACATGACTCCACAAGAATTTTTCAAGAAAGATCTCTTTGCAGAACAAACCGGCGTAGAACTACTGGAAGTACGCGAAGGATATAGTAAAGCACGCCTCGTTATCACGGAGAATCACCTTAACGCAGGACATCGCACCCAGGGCGGAGCCATCTTCACTCTTGCAGACCTGGCATTGGCCGCCGCTGCTAATTCACATGGTACATTGGCTTTCTCCCTGTCTTCCAATATCACCTTTTTGCGCGCCAGCGGACC
>UMCT01003628.1_pt1 | contig 17839 bp, 10 predicted proteins | sample 1964291 | NCBI WGS metagenome assembly UMCT01 (sample SAMEA4835974, study PRJEB28245) | human gut metagenome | biome: gut microbiome; material: fecal sample | place: Denmark | collected 2008 | reverse complement strand
GCTTCTCTTAAGGAAGTTGAAGGTATCGTTGGTGGTGCTGGCGCAAGAGTTCAGAGATAATTAATTTAATTCATATTTGGATTCAGACCAAATAAAGAGTTGCCCGTGAAACCGGACAACTCTTTTTTATTTAATAATCTATAGTTCTTTTGCTTCACTATCTATAAGAGATTGTAAACACAAGTGTATCTGAATATGAACCCGCATATGCCTTATCCCATTCAGACTTATCTATTGAAAGTGTCAGATTAGTACTGTTTCCACTCTCTGCATATGTAGCTGTACTGAATTCTTTGTTACCATCCATAATCTTATATGCAATTGTCTTACTCTCATCTTTACTGTTCTTAAGTTTTCCACTTGCACTTACAGATACATTTACATTCTTGTCTGGCTCTAATCTTGCATTATCAAGAGAAACACTTCCAAGCTTAACAGACTGTTCTCCTCTTTCAATTGTTGTATTTGCCGGAATAGTCACTGTATAGACCGGATCAATTGATACAGATATTGTTGACTGTCTTGTCTGTGTCTCTTCTGCCCCCACAGGAATAATACTTCCCAATATAAACATCATACTCAATGCCATAGCTGTCAATTTTCTCATAATAGCCTCCATTCTTTCATCCATTAATGACTATTTATTTATTTTGCAACTAAAACTGTCTCAACATTAGCACCATTCATTGTCTTTCCATCTGTAAGCGATGCTGTGCTAATCTTAATAACAGCATTATGTTCTCCTGTTGCAAGCGGATGCTGCAGTTTTACATTAGTTATAGCTTTTCCAGGTTCAACCATATCTGACTTGTATATAGTCTCGCCCGTATCAGATAAAACAATTTCAAATGTAAAGTAGCATGGATTTCCTTCAGGGTTAAACAGATTCATTGTAACATTATCTTTTCCTGCATCTACAGTTATAGATGGATATCCTGGTATCCTTATTCCCTTCTGTCCGCCACTGTAATTACTTCCTGTACCAATTTCACCAGAATCAGAATCAATCGTTGGTGTAAATTTATCATCATTATCTTTATTCTTATCTTTTCTGATAACAAGCACTGCAGCCAGAACAGCAACTGCTACGCACAGTACTATTATTGCTGTTATCATAATTTTGTTTTTTGAAATCTTCATTCCAATCCCTCCTGACATTCCGTACAGACCGGTTATAAAACCAGTCTGTACGAATTACTAATTAATCAAACCTTACACTGACCTTAATATTGCTCAAATCATATTTATCAGAAAATGAACCACTTGCATCAAATCTGTAGCATATAGCATCTATATCTTTGCATCCTATGCTGTATGTGTGCGTGATTGTCTGTTTATTTTTCTTCTTGAGATCAAGCTTCTCTCCATGCCATCCATTCCATGACTTGTTAGAATCTTTTCTATATGTAGTGTCTACCTCTGCATATCCGTCATCTACCATTTTAATATAATAACTGATTGTAACAGTCATCGTATTGCAATGCTTCTTTATCTCATTCAGAGATATACCTTCCATATAGATGGAATTAGTTCTTGTATAACCACTTGTTGAAGTTCCTGATGCTCCATCTATGAAGAAATGCAGCTTGACTGGTTCTTCCTTTGAATCATCAGTTACACGATATGAATATGGGTGGCTGTAAGTAAATGTCTTATTAAGACTCCAGCTTGCATATAATGTAACCGTTCCTTCACCCACAAGATTATCAGCAGAAGCTCCCGGTTTATATGTAACCGTTCCGCCATCTTCTACACACCAGCCAAGGAATGTATATCCATATCTTGAAGTCTTTGGAAGTTCGTATTTCTTGTCATATGTAAATACAAGGTCGTTTATTGCATCTCCATCCTTTGTATCAAAATGTACTGTATACTCATTAGCAGTCCAAGCTGGATACAAGGTAATTATTTCATTATCTGCTGTTCCAAGTCCACTGATAATTTCATTATCATCATATAACTTGTCTGCTCCTGCCTTTTTTGTCCATCCTGCAAATGTATAACCTGTTCTCTTAAACTGATTAGCACTTAATGCTGCTTTATCTGTATACATAAGCTGCATATCCTGCATAGAACCAGTTGTTCCGTCACCATATGGAATAAACCGGATAACATAACTGTTTTCCTTCCAGTTTGCTGTGTAGCTTCTGTTACCTGTAGAACCTGTTGTAATTACTGGATCCATAGCCGTTCCATCTATACCAGTTCCGCTCCAGCCTGTAAACGTATAACCTGTACGCTGTGGTCTCTTAAGAGTTATAACGCTAGTATCAACCTCATATGTTTCAGGATTGTCAGCCTTTCCTCCATCAAGATTATAACTTATAGTATATATATCTTTCTTCCACTGTGCTGTTATAACAATATTACCAGCAGGCATTACATCCGGGACAGCTTTATCCCATCCTGTGAATGTATATCCCTTCTTAACCGGAATCTCATTAAAATTAACCTCAGTATTATAATCCTGTGTTATAGAAGCAATTTCACTGCCACCATCTGTATTAAAACTGATTGTGTACTGGTTTATCTTCCAGCTTGCAGTATAAGTGACGTCTCTGTCTGGCATTGTACCTGCAACATCTTCATCCCAGCCTGTAAATGTATAACCGGTTCTTTCCGGATTAATAATATTAATCTTAGTGCCATATTTATAATCGTATACAACATCCGGCTGTCCATTATTCAGCTTGAGAACAAATCTGTGTACATTTCTCTTGTAGAAATATCTTATAACAGTCGAACCATCGCCTTTTACTATGGCAGTTTCTGTCTCTGGTGAACTGAATCCTTCCATATACTTAACATATGGCGTTACCTGGCTGTCAGTATCAGATGTAAAGGCCTGTCTGTCATACAATTCATATGAACCGTCAAGCTTTTCAACAAGATGTTCAACAGTATAATTAACCTTATCTGCATCCCACTTTGCATATAAAGTAATATCATATGCCGGCATTGTACCGTCAAACGCTTCTGTACATGCCCTGTCAACATACCAGCCTGCAAATGCATATCCTGCTCTTACAGGAACCGGTGCAATAACATTGCTTCCCCATCTGGCTGTTTTCTTTTCAGTACTTACAGTTCCTCCCATAGAATTAAATGATATGCTATATGTATTTCTATCATAATGCACCCGGAATATAAGGCTTCCATCTGCCGCAACAGTACCAGATGGCAAATCATCTGTAAGATGATAAAGCCTGTTGTCATACTGTTGCTTATCTGCAGTTACATTCTGTCCTGTTGTTCCTTTATTAATTCTAGTCTTATCAAGTTCATATTCTCCTGATTCATTTTCAAGATAATATTTTGTTGTGTATACAACATCATCTGCTTCTTTCCATACGGCTGTATAAGTTGTATCCTTTGCAGGAACTGTCTGTGTGACAGCTGGTTCCCAGCCTTCAAATACATATCCTGCCCTATATGCAACCGGTGTCGGCATAAGAGTTCCATATGTGTATCTTCCTTCTGAAACAACACTGCCTTCTGAAACAAACTTAATATTATATTTATTTCTTGCATAATAATAATTAATCGTTGTGCTTCCATCAGCACTTACTCTCTGTGATAAAGCTGCTGTATACACACCATCCGTTCCTTCCACATAATCAACAACATTATAAATCATATCAGCTGCTTCCCACTTCGCATATACAATTCTGTCCTCATTAGGCATTACTGACGGAATAGTATATTTCTTTGTAAGTGCTTCATCTGTATACCAGCCTGCAAATGTATAGCCCTGTTTAACAGGATCTTCAGGCTTTGTAATTTCTTTATTGTACTTAGATATTATAGCATCTACAACTGAACCACCGTTAGTCTGGAATGCTATATAATATCCATCTCTTAAATTATCCCAGTGCAGAGATATCTTTCTTGTTATCGGCTTAGTATTAAAAGAACCCTTCTGACTCTTCCATGTTATTATCATCTCACCATCCTGCTGAGGTTCACTACTAGGATTAACCTCAACTATATTAGTTTCAGGATCATATGAGAACGCCGGATTAGTCATTGTTATAGAAAAATATCTGTCACTGTCATCATAAACCTTAGTAAAATACTCATTATTATCGTCAAGACCTTCTTTCATATCAAGATACTGCATTTCAAAATATGTATCAGGAAGTCTTACAGTCTTAACATCTCTCTTCATCTTGATATCTTTAACAGAATCCTGACCATATGCATAATCGCACACATTTTCAACTACACCAACACTATACAACGGCCATTGCTTCTCAAAAAGTGTAGGATTATAACTAAACGTTCCAGAAAGTGCCTGTGCCAGGAAATTAACCTCCATATACACGCCTATTTCCATGTATATAGCGCCCATTGAGCTTGCTGTTCTGCCCTGCGAAGCTGCGTATTTCAACTGATAGTACAGATATCCCCATACCTGGGCGTATCCACCAACCTCTGCTGTAAATCCAACACTTGCAAGTTTTGTTGATATAAGACCTACAGCCACACTTAGTCTTATTCCTGCCCGTATTCCTATTGTTCCTATTGCATATACCGAGAACTCATACTGTTCTTCGCTTAAATCAATAGAATCACTTGTAACCTTTCTGTCAAATACCATAATGCTGTAAACATATCTCTTGGCATTCTTATACCAGTAAGTCATGCCCATTGATATATTAACATTGGCAGAAACAACGAATTCAACCTTAAACTCGATATCAATAATTCCAATAACCCTTACATGTGACTCTGTTAATGACTTACTGTATAATTCAACCCAGTCAGCCTCATCATCAAGCATATCAGAATATCTTTCAGCAAGACTCTTCGCAACAGATATCTCGCTATCATCATCAGAATCCTTCATATCTTCAAGCCTTGTAGATAAATCCGACTTGTCAGATATATAAGTAGTTCCGATTTCCATCATATTCTTAAGTTCTTCTGCTATTCCATTAATCACTTCATCAAGTTTAGAAGAACTTTCGTCATCATCATCTTCTTCAGCAGTTCTTACATTAACATTAAAATTAATTCCAGTGTAATCATACAGATCTAATGAAACCGCAACACGGTAGTCATCAATATATGGGAATATGCCCCATACTTTCCATATAGCCTTACCACTTACATTAATATTAATCTTAACTTCCTGCTCAAATGTTGCTGATACAATTACCTTCATATTAGAGAATGAAATCTCTACACCAATATCAAGAGCAAGTCTTAATCCACTTACATTCTCAAAATGTTTTAAATCAGTTGAAAGGTTAGCTCTTACATGCTCAAGCTTTACTTCTGGTTTCTTGCTGCTATATAATGCAACATTGCCCTGAGCCTTATCTGGAAGATAAGTTATATCCTGCGGCACAATGCTGATATTGGCATCCATAGTATCAGACAGATATTCCTGAAGTTCCTGATAAGAATTCGTTCTTACAACAGCCTGTGCAACCTCATCTACAACACTCTGTGCAAATCCACTGTCAACAGCCTGCTGCTCAACGCTCTGTTCAATGCCACTGATATCCTGATTCTGTAATATACTTTCACCACTCACATTATCAGTCTGATATACATCCATGGCTGCCTGAACTTCATCCCATGTCACATTCTTATATGTGATTACATAATCAGCATTATTAGTTGAAACATTTGTTATAACAGCATACTGTATATCATCATTTCCTGTTGCATACAGAGCAAGATAATCGCCTGTATCAACTGTTGTATCTTCATCAAGTCCAAGTCCTGCTCCAAGACTGTCACTGCCATATGACATTTTATTCTTTGTAATTGTTATGCTGTCATTATCAGGATTATTATCCTTATCATCAGCTACATTAACAGGAAGAACATCAGGAACAAAGAGTATCTCCTCTGCTGCCATACCCCTGTAGGAATATTCATTTCCCTTAGCTGATGTAATCTCAAAGAACGAAACATCATCATCAGATATAACACTGCCATCTAACTGTGGCACAACATCTCCGTCATATACTGCAATCTTATCTCCTGCATTAAGTTTACTGTCCGAATATGTAAAGCTTCCTGTAGTTTTAACAGCTTCCTGACTTATTGTACCATCCTGTCCTACAGTCATTACCGTCACAGATATTCTATCAGCCTTCTCTCCGTTAACATAGAGATTACTTAAGCTTCCTGACTTTATGTACTTAATGTCATCCCTAAGATTCACATTAGTTACATCCGGCTTATAAACTGTAAAATCATATTCTCTTATTGTCTGGTCATAGCCTGTGAAATACAGCCTGTCATCTGAAAGTTCAAGACGGTAGCCACAGCCTTCCTGCCATGTGCCATTGCATTTTATTATAAATGTATACGCTCCATCATCTAATACACTTCCGGCTGTAATATCTATTGAAGTATTCTCAGAAGAATCGCTTACATTCTTAACTGATACTTTATTCTTTACTTCTTCTTTAGTTAACCTTCCGCTCTTATCAGTTACCGTAATTGTAAAATCATTTGCATCAACATCATAACTTCTTGCGTATGTATCTATACTGACTGTCTTAAGCTCCTGACCGTCAACCCATGATGCATATAATACAACATCACTTAAAAGTCTGTCTGTACTGGCAACATAATCTGTACAGTCCGCATCATAACACCATCCCAAAAATGTCGAGCCTGCCTTGCCCGGAACCGGAAGATCTGAAAGCTTTGTTCCCGCCTCATATACCGAATTATCAAGCTCTGCTGCACGCCCCTGTTCATCATCATCAGTATAAAGTGTTCCGCCATTAGTTTCATACTTAATGTTATATTTTGTTGTTTCAAATGAAATATCAAAAGTAAGATTATCTGTATATATTCCTGCATATTTAGGAATTTCCTGTAATCTTGTCATATATTTTCTTGTCTTGTCACTGCCTGTTGCTGTAAGCTCTGTTATTACTGAATTATTAGTAAGAGACAGTTTATTCTCTTCATTATATAATTCATATCCAAGCTTTACATCTCCATTCAGAAGATTCCATTCATTCTTAGAATAAACAGATACACTTACTTTATCTTTCTCATACAGTCCGCCTGCATGTCCCGATACTGTAAGATTCGTCTTATCAGCATCTACGCTTTCAGGTATGTCAATGTAATAATAACGTTCAATCCATTTTGCATAAAGAACTACAACTCCTGTGTAATTCTCTTCTGAAATCTCCGTTACAGGACTACCTGTCAGCTCTTTATTATCATACCATCCTCCAAACTCATACCCCTGATTGACAATATCATCCTTATCCGGTAATTGCCCTGCCGGATATTTGTCTGGTGCATTATAGCCACTGACATAATGACCACCGTTAAGCTGATAATCAATCTCCTTTAACTGGGACAGCTCATCATATGATGACTGATTCCCTTCTGCGTAATACATGCCCGGTATAGCTGCAGCAAGAATTGCAGAACATAAAAGTATACTCAAAAACCTCTTCATCCGAACGCCTCCTTTATGTTATAACCACATATACTGATATTTAGTTTTCCGTCTGCTATATATTGTAGTTATAATACCTGATTAAAAGACATTTGTGATGCTAAATGCGTGAATTACAATTTTTTTGATATGAACGATTAGATTTATATATAGAAATTTAGTCTCATGCAATATATAATTAATCAAGAGATAATTTACATACTAAGCTATAATGAGGAAAATACTATGAAAATTGCTATATGTGACGATAATGAAGCTGAATTAAACAGAATTAGAGATCTGTTAGAAATATACGCCTGTGATAAAGGTCAGAAATTTTTTATAAAATGTTTCACAAGCAGTGTTGAACTGGCATCAACTGCTGAATTTGAGAAATATGACATATATTTTCTCGATATAATTATGCCAGTAATGGACGGCATTAATCTGGCAAGAGAAATCCGTGCCTTTGACAGATTTTCACCTGTAATCTTTCTGACATCATCGCCTGAATTTGCTGTAGAAAGCTACACAGTCAAAGCATTTAATTATCTTCTTAAACCTATAATTAAAGAAGCTTTATATGATACGCTGGATGATATCCTTGATACATTTCATAAAGAACGCAATGATACATATATTATAAAGAATAATTCAGGTATACATAAAATATACTTATCAGATATTATGTACGCTGAAGCTCTTAACCGGAAAGTAATATTATACCTTTCAGACAACGAGCAGGTAATGTCGACAGACGTATTCTCATCTATATGTGATACACTTATGACACATAAAGAATTTACTCTGCCACACCGTTCTTTCATTGTTAATATGAATTACATCAAGACAATAGATGCAGTCAGGATTGAATTAACTAACAGCAAAACTATCCCGGTTGCACAAAGACGCGTTTCGGACATAAAGAAACAATATCTGGATTTCCAGATGGAAGAATAATCTATAATATACATTCGGAGGAGAATTTAATGACAGACATAGTCTCAGTACTAAACCTTATTAATTATGGTTTTGTTTTAATATTCGGAATTATTGTATCTTTCTATTTTGCCGGAATACAATGGGAGGACAATAAGCGCCTTTTTATACTTACTACTGTATTATTTGTTCTGTTTCAGGCATTATTCTACGTGCTTTTAGGCGAAAATGTCCTTTTTAAATGTTATCCTGTACTGATACATATTCCTTTAATTCTTATTATCAGATATATATGTCACCAGAATATATATATATCATTTATTGCCGTTATGTCCGCTTATCTGATGTGTACACCCAGAAAATGGTTTGGAACCCTGGCAAAATATATATTTCCTGAAATCCCTGTAATTTCAGATGTTGTAACAATTGTAATCACTATTCCGCTTCTGATTGTGGTAATTAAATACATTTCGCCTTACATAATAAAACTCAAAGAAGAATCAAAAAACATTATTTCCATGTTTTTCCTTCTCCCTCTTACATATTATATACTTGAATATGCTCTAACCGTATATACTAACCTTCTATATACCGGCAAAGCCGTAATAATTGAATTCATGGACAGTTTTATTGTTGTATTATATTTTTTCTTGTCAATAGTGACACTCAGTATGTCCAACAAAAAAAATACAGCAGAGCGTGAAAACATCATACTTTCCGCAGCTGCAGCTCAGGCTGAAAAAGAAATATCTCAGCTTACAGATTATCAGAAACAGGCTGCGATATACAGACATGACTTAAGACACCATATGAATTTCATACAAAGCTGCCTTGCTGGTAACAATACGCAGCAAGCTCTTGAATATATAAATGAAATTAATAATAATCTGGATAACACAAGAATAACAAGATACTGCAGCAACGAAGCAATTAACCTAATATTATCTTCATATATAAATAAAGCCCATGACGCAGACATTTCCACACAGATATCAGTAACTGCCACTAATTTTTCAAGTTACAGAATTACTGATTTGTGCAGTCTCCTTGCAAATGCTTTAGAAAATGCAATAAATTCCTGTATAAAGCAGTGTGATAACGCTGTCTCAAAAGACAATAAGCGTCTTATAACAATTAAGTTGTTTGAAAAAAATAACAAAATATGCATCAACATAGCCAATACATACTTTAAGGAGCCCCGATTCCACAACCAGATTCCTGTTACTGATGAACCTGACCATGGCATTGGTGTCCGCAGCATAATTTCAGTAATAGAAAAATATAACGGCATATATGCATTTTTTACTAAAGACGGTACATTCTATTTTCAGGCTTGTATATAAAAATGGGGACTGCACATACAGTCCCCATCTTTTATATTATTGTATTAATTATAATGTTACACCCTGCTTAAAGATTGCAAGATCATGGAATCCTGCTATCTCGGCCTTAACCTTCTTACCAGAAGCAACATCTAATACGAGCTGGAAGAGCTCCTTAGCTGCATCTTCAAGTGGAAGATCATCTGTAACAATTCTTCCTGCATTAAAGTCAATCCAGTTACCCTTATTTCCTGCAAGTCTTGAGTTAGTTGCAATCTTAACTGTAGGAACCGGTGATGCAAATGGTGTTCCACGTCCAGTTGTGAAAAGAACCATCTGTGCACCTGAAGCTGCACAAGCTGTAGCAGCAACAAGGTCATTACCAGGTGCGCTGAGAAGATTAAGTCCCTTAGTATTAACTGGCTCTGCATATGCAAGAACACCCTTTACTAATGAGCTTCCTGACTTCTGTGTACATCCTAAAGACTTGTCTTCAAGAGTTGTAATACCGCCATCCTTGTTTCCTGGAGAAGGATTCTCGTAAATCTCCTGGCCATTCTTAATGAAGTATTCCTTAAAGTCATTAATAAGGTGAACTGTCTTCTCGAAGAGTTCCTTGTTAGCACATCTGTTCATAAGAATTGTCTCTGCACCAAACATCTCAGGAACTTCTGTGAGGATAGTTGTACCACCCTTAGATACAAGCATATCTGAGAAAAGACCAACTGTTGGGTTAGCTGTAATACCTGATAATCCATCAGAACCGCCACACTTCATACCAATGATAAGTTCCTTGGCATTAACCTTTTCACGCTTAAATGTTGCAGCATAAGCCATAAGCTCATTCATAAGCTTCTCAGCTTCTTCCTGCTCATTCTCAACATCCTGAACCTGAAGGAACTTAACTCTGTCTGGATTAACCTCTCCAATATAGTCCTTAAGAACTTCTATACGGCTGTTCTCACATCCAAGACCAAGAACAAGTACTGCACCTGCATTAGGATGATTAATTAAATCAGCAAGAATCTTTCTTGTATTCTCCTGATCCTCTGTTGTCTGTGAACATCCATATGGATGAGTAAATGCAACTACTTCATCTACTCCTTCTGGCTTGTTAGCTCTTGCTGTTGTTTCAATTGCTCTTGCAATTGAGTTAACACATCCAACTGTAGGAACAATCCATACTTCGTTACGGACACCAACCTTTCCGTTCTCTCTCATATATCCATCGAAATAAGCTGGCTCTGTAGGCTCAACATCCTTATGTCCCTCTGGTTCATATGTATATTCAAGTAATTCACCGAGACCAGTCTTTAAGTTATGAGTATGAACCCATGCTCCAACTGGAATATCAGCCTGTGCAAATCCGATTCTGAAACCATATTTGATAACCGGATCACCATTCTTGATAGCCTTAATTACAAACTTGTGTCCCTGTGGAATATCTTCTACAGTTGTCACATCAATTCCTGCAACATTAAGAGTTGTGCCTTTAGCAATAGGCTTTAATGCTACAGCAACATTATCATCTTTATTAATCTTGATAAAATCCTGCATATATCCTCCAATTCAATTTGATTATTATATTAAATAAGAGCGGATGAATATAAAAACATCCGCTCTATAATCATTCAAAGAGCTATTAATTAGTCAGCTAAATCATTAACTACTGCTCTCATACCTCTTTCTCTGATATCTGTGATGTACTCAGTAATAACTTCTTCAAGGTTAAGAACCTTAGAAAGATCCTCGCCGCCAAAGAACTTAGTATTGCTTAAGTAAGCATGTGTGAATTCCTTAGCAGACTTTCCTGAATTATCTCTGAAGAAATCAAGAACAGCCTTGTCATCTGTGATGTTGTACTCTTCACCGTTTCTGTTACCCTTTAATACAATACCGCCGTTAAACTCAGCTTCTGTCTGTGATGTATAGAAGCTCATAAGTGCAGCGATAGAGAATGTAAGGTACTTAGGAAGCTTGTTAAACTTGTTAACATATCCTAAGAATGAAGGTAAACATCTAGCTTCCCACTTAGATACTGAGTTAAGTGAAATGCTTAATAATCTATGATCTACGAATGGGTTAAGGAATCTGTCAATAACAGCCTTAGCAAACTCTTCACAATCTTCCTTAGAAAGTGAAAGTGTAGGAATAACTTCATTGTAAAGTGTCTCTTCCATGTACTTTCTGATTACAGGATCCTTCATAGAATTCTCTACATTGTCATTACCAGCAAGGAATGAAGCTAATACAAATGATGTATGAGATCCGTTAAGGATTCTTACCTTTCTTTCCTTGTATGGATGATGATCCTTAGTAAATACTACATTAAGTCCAGCTTCCTTGAATGGAAGTTCCTTCTCAAGCTGCTCAAGTGGAAGATTAGAATCACTCTCTACAACCCAGAGACCGAATACTTCAGCTCTGTCGATAAGCTGATCCTCATATCCCCATTCCTCGCAAAGCTTAGCTGCGTCTTCTCTTGGATATCCTGGAACAATTCTATCTACGAGTGTTGGGCAGAATGAGCAGTAATTGTTAACCCAATCCTTGAATCCATCTTCAAGTCCCCAAAGCTCGATAAACTTCATGATGCACTTCTTTAATTCAATACCATTATCAGCGATAAGCTCACATGGAAGTAAGATAAGTCCCTTATCTGCTGCTCCGTTGAACTTCTGATATCTCTTGTAAAGGAGCTGTGTAAGCTTTCCTGGGTATGTCTTAGGAGGACGTGCATTAGGATCGTTATCTGTCTCGTCAAATACGATACCAGCCTCTGTTGTATTAGAAACGATGAATCTAAGAGTCTCGCTTGTACCATACTCAATGTACTTGTCATAATCCTCAATAGCTGCAACTGCATCTACTACTGATGTAATCTGACGTGTGATTTCCTTAGGCTTTCCATCAACAAAACCTCTTAACTGAAGTGTGTACTGGCATTCCTGATCATGGAATCTCTCAAGTGTACCGAACTCGATAGGCTTAACGATAACAACACCACCGTTGAAATCTGTCTTCTCATTAGTTACATCGAAGATATAATCAACGAATGCTCTAAGGAAGTTACCCTCACCGAACTGCATAACCTTAACAGGTCTGTCAACTGCATGTGTAATACTCTTGTTTAATCTCTGCATCTTAAATCTCCTTTTTTCATTGGGAATAATCCGTTTTACGATAACGGTCCCTAATTATTAACCAGTAAATGGTATGTAAATAAGTGCATGTAAGCGCTTTCATAAATAAAATATACTTAAAAATGCTCTAAGTCAATACATTTTTCTGCTTTTTAAAAAATTCTTACATTACACTTGTTTTTATAATAATACCATTGTATAATTCATTTATCAATATGTAAGCGCTTACATTTATTCATTTTTTATCAATTTTTGTTAGGCGATACATTTACATTCGTCAAGAGATGAGGTCGCACATGAATATTAATATATATGATGTTTCTAAAAAAGCTGGTGTATCCATAGCAACAGTTTCAAGGGTTCTTAACGGCAACACCAGGGTTTCTGAAAAGACAAGAGACAAAGTTATTAATGCAATGAAAGAATTAGACTACACTCCTAATGTATTTGCAAGAGGATTAGGTCTTAATACTATGAAGACAATTGGCATTATGTGCATAGATTCATCTGATATATACCTTGCCAACGCTGTTTACTATCTTGAACAGGAGCTTCGCAAATACAACTACGACTCTATTCTTTGCTGCACTGGTAAAGATTATAATAATAAGAAGAATTATCTCGAGCTTCTTTTGAGTAAAAGAGTTGACGGAATTATTCTTGCCGGTTCACAGTTTGTAGAAAATACCAGTGAACATAACAACGACTACATTATTAATGCAGCTAAAGATGTTCCTATAGTTCTGGTCAACGGCTATCTGGACGCTGCCAACATTTATTCAGTAATGTGCAATGATGAAGAAGCTGTATACAATGCGACAAAACTCTTGATAAATAATTCACATCGTAATATAGTTTACTTATATACGAGTACTTCATACAGTGGCATGAATAAGTACCACGGCTATCTTAAAGCAATTAATGAAGCTGGTATTACTCTCCCGGATGAATTCCATCATCTGTGTGGCAAGAACATATCTCATGCCAGGGATTATCTTACATATCTATATGATAAAGGAATGAAGTTTGATGCCGTTATGACATCTGATGACTCTATCGCTGCCGGTGCTGTCAAGTTTGCACATACTCACGGAATCAGAATTCCTGAGGATTTAGAGGTTATTGGATACAATAACTCTGTTCTTTCATTATGTACAGAACCTGAACTTACCTCTATTGACAGTAAGGTTGAGGAACTATCCTCATGCGCGGTAAGCGTGCTAATGAAGGTTTTATCCGGTGAAGATGCTGACAATCACAGTATCATCGCCGCTGATATAATAAAACGCAACACAACAATATTTTAATTCACAGGAGGATTATGAATCATGAAACAGTTCATGGACAAAGACTTTTTACTTTCAACTCCAACAGCTCAGCATTTATTCCACGATTATGCAGCTAAGATGCCAATACTTGACTATCACTGCCATATCAATCCTAAGGAAATCGCTGAAGACAGAAAGTTTGAGAACATCACACAGGTATGGCTTGGTGGCGATCATTACAAGTGGCGTCAGATGAGAACTAACGGTGTTGATGAGAAGTACATCACAGGTGATGCTTCTGACCGCGAGAAGTTCCAGAAATGGGCTGAGACTCTTGAGATGGCTATCGGTAACCCACTTTATCACTGGAGCCACCTTGAACTTCAGAGATACTTCGGATACAACGGTATTCTCAACGGCGATACAGCTGAGGAAGTATGGAATCTCTGTAATGCAAAGCTACAGGAAGATTCTATGTCAGTTCGTAACCTTATCAAGCAGTCAAATGTTACATTAATCTGTACAACAGATGATCCTGTTGACTCACTTGAGTGGCATCAGGTTCTTAAGGATGATAAGACATTTGACGTACAGGTACTTCCTGCATGGAGACCTGACAAGGCTATGAACATCGAAAAGCCTGAATATCTTGATTACCTTGAGACATTATCTAATGTAAGCGGAATTAAAGTTAATTCATTTGCTTCATTAATGGATGCTCTTAGAAACCGTATGGATTTCTTTGCTTCTATGGGATGCTCAGTATCAGATCACGCTCTTGAGTATGTAATGTACAAGCCATACACAGAAGAAGAAATCGAAGCAATCTTTGCTAAGAGATTTTCTGGTTCTGCTATCACTACAGAAGAGATGAACAAGTTCAAGACAGCATTCATGGTATCTGTAGGTAAAGAATACAACAAGCGTAACTGGGTAATGCAGTTACATTATGGTACAATCCGTGATAATAACAGATTCCGTTATGACCAGTTAGGTCCAGATACTGGATTTGACTGCATTAACACATATGACTGCTCTGCTGAGATGGCTCAGTTCCTTAACGCACTTAATGCTACAGATGAGCTTCCTAAGACAATCATTTACTCACTTAACCCTTCAGTTAACGCTGCTATCGGAACAGTTATCGGATGCTTCCAGGATTCTAAGGCTGTTGGCAAGATTCAGCAGGGTTCAGCTTGGTGGTTCAACGATCATAAGGTTGGTATGACTAACCAGATGACAAGCCTTGCTAACTTAAGTCTTCTTGGTAACTTCATCGGAATGCTTACAGATTCAAGAAGCTTCCTCTCATACACAAGACATGAGTACTTCAGAAGAATCATGTGCGAGCTTATCGGTGGATGGGTAGAGAATGGTGAATACCCAGCAGATGAGAAGGCATTAAAGAAGATAGTTGAAGGTATCTCATACAACAACGCTGTAAGATACTTTGGATTTGATCTTTAATTAATACCTAAAAAGACAAAAGCCGCTGCCACAACATTTGTGGTAACGGCTTTTTTACTACTTATTCTGTTCTGCTAATAACTTCTTTAACCTTTCAACTTCTGCCTGTAACTCATTATTCTTTATTGAAAGTTCATCATTCTTCCCTGAAAGTTCATCATTCTGTTCCTTCTATGCTTCTCTCTGTAATAAACATTTTCTTCATTTTGTTCTCCTCATTTATCCTTATTATATGTATCTATAGAAAAAACCCGCTGGTTAATCTCTTAACCAACGGGCTTTTACTGTTCTTTCATTATTATATTGTTCTTATCTTTTATTCCTTGTCTTTTCCATTACATCAAGAGTATGCATCTTACCATATGCATCTCTCTTATGCTTTGGAACTTCTCCTGCTTCAGAATTAAATATACCGACATTCTGACCTTTGTTATGCTTTGCTGCACATGCCGGACAATATCTTCCGTATCTTATCTCTGCTCCACAGTCCTCACATTTGATATAGCTGTCCGAACCGTCAGGAATCTCTATTCTTCCTTCTCGCAGATACCTGTTAATTGTTGATACAGGAACCCCTGTTCCATCTGATATATTAGCTGCATTAGAAGGACCATGGTCTTCTATATATTTTCTCACCTTGCCAAAAGATGTCAGTTCCTCTGCTCCACAGTTGTCACACTTAAACACTTCTCCAAATGCATAACGCATAAGTTCCCCACACTTTGGACATATCTTGGCACGGTCATATTTAATCAGCGTATCAATCTGGCGCTTTTCCTTTTTCTGCTTTTCTCTTTCCTCAATCTGCCTTAAAGTAGGTTTCATAATCATACCTTCTTCCTTTCAAGTGTATCTCTGAATATATCTCTTCGTTCAGTTTTACCAACTTTATTAATATCTCTTTCTTTATATGTTCCGTCATTCTTGATCTGCTTTTTCTTATAATTCTTATCATCCGGTTCTTGTTCCTGTGCTGTCCTGTCTGCCCTGCCCGGTTCCTTAAGAGCTTTCTCCAGTATCTCCTTATTCTGAAATGCAAAATTGCCATGGTTCATTGATAACATCTGTCTCTGCTTCTGGCTTATATACTGTTCAAGGTTAGCATTACGCACGCCTAACCTGCATCCATATACTATCTTGTTCTCACCGATAACAACCTTCCTCACAATAATCCCCATAAGACTGTAATTCTGATTAAAGTCAGCAAACACAAGTCTTACCGGCATATTAATGACATTGTCCATATCCTCCGTGCCAACAAAAGAGAATCCACTCTCACTCACATCTTTAACAATAACATCAACTGCCTTACGGTTAGTTCCTAACTGTGCAACACCGGAGATACCTATAAACAGCCTGAAAGCCCCTCGTCTGTTAACTTCAAAGCCTTCTCCATTAGCTGAAATCTTATATAATGTTCCTTCCTCTTCTCTGATTGAATTAACTGCAACACCTTTCCACAACATTGGAGGCTTACCGTCTCTTATCATATATATACTTACCGTTATACCGCCACCTGAAGAATTAAAGCTTAATATCTTACCATTAATTCTTATTGGCTCAACCAATACGCCCTGATTAACTTTTCTTATAACCTTAGATGGAAACTCATATTTCTGTCCATTCATGCTTAATTCAATTATCAGGTTATTATCCTCGGTCATCTCCTGTAAAAGCATAGTTTTTCTCCATTACACGCAATTAATGATATAATGATAACACATTTACAGCAATAAAAAAAGACTCTCATACCAAACTCGCATGAGAATCTTCTTTCATAATTAATTATTCTTCATCTTCTTCTGGTTCATTCCAGTTATGATATACATTCTGAACATCATCATCTTCATCTAAAAGTCCTAAGATTCTGTTCATCTTCTTAATATCATCCTCAGATGTAAGGTCAACAGTTGTCTGTGGAATCATAGTAACCTCTGCTGAAGCAAATGTTACTCCGGCATCAGCTAATGCCTGGTTAACAGCATCAAACTCCTCTGGTGAAGTAAGGATTTCATAACAATCCTCTTCTTCATTGAAGTCATCTGCACCAGCATCAAGAGCTAACATCATAAGCTCATCAGCATCTCCGGTATATTCTTCCTTGTCTACAATCATCTGTCCCTTGTTGTCGAACATGAATGATACACAGCCTGGAGTACCAACATTACCGCCACCCTTAGTGAAAGCACTACGGATATTAGAAGCAGCTCTGTTTCTGTTATCAGTAAGAGCCTCTACGATAATAGCTGTTCCGTTAGGACCATATCCTTCATA
>UMCT01061205.1_pt1 | contig 18064 bp, 10 predicted proteins | sample 1964291 | NCBI WGS metagenome assembly UMCT01 (sample SAMEA4835974, study PRJEB28245) | human gut metagenome | biome: gut microbiome; material: fecal sample | place: Denmark | collected 2008 | reverse complement strand
ACGCTACGGCGGCTGAGATATGCCGCGCGCTTTTCGAGCTGCTGGACGAGATGGAGATGTCGAAGCAGATATACTCGGCGGTAAAGGCGGCATCTGACGAAAACGAGCTGGAGGTAACGCGCGCTTTCAAGCAGATATGGCTCGGCATAGTCGGCGCGATAAAGGCAATATACGAGAACATGGGCGGCGAGAAGATAAGCCTGCGAGCATTTTCGGAGCTGATACGGCTGATGCTGGACGGCATAAAGATAGCCGCGCCGCCGCAGAGGTCGGACTGTGTACGGTTCGCGGACGCGGAAAGATCGCGCATATCGGGAGTAAAAGCGCTTTTCATCATCGGAGCGAACGACGGCGTTTTCCCGCGCGGGGCGAGCGCTTCGGGGCTGCTGAACGAGGCGGAAACTGCGGCGCTGGCTAAGGACGGCGCGGAGCTTGACTTTTCCCCCGCCGTACAGCTTGACAGCGAGCGGATGAACGTTTACGAAGCCGTTACCGCGCCGAGCGAGCGGCTGTACATCTGCTGCCACAATGCGGACAGAACGGGCACGGCATGTGCAAAGTCGCAGCTTTTCGCTATGACGGCGGAGCTTTTTGAGGACGACATTTCGGTGAACGCTTCGGCGCTGGGGCAGGAGTTTTACTGCGCGACGTACCGCAGTGCGTTTTACAGTTGTTTACAACACTCAAAAGACAAAACGCAGGCGGCGGCGAACGTGCGGCTTTCGCTTAAAGGCTCGGCGGAGTACAGCGAGCGGCTGGAGTACGCGGCTATGGCGGCAGCGCAGAGGACAGACAAAATATCGCAGCAGACGGCGAAAACGCTGTTTTTCCCGAAAGACCTGAACATCTCGGCAACGCGCGTTTCAGACTACTACAAGTGCCCGTTCTCGTACTTCTGCAAGCACGGGCTGAAGCTTTTTGGCACGGACAAGGTGCAGATGGACGCGAGATACTTCGGCAACATAGCGCACGAATGTCTGGAAAAAATAATGAGCCAAGAGGAAAACGGCAAGCGAGTTTACGACGAAAACTTCACGAAAAAGACGGACGAACAGCTCGCGGCGGAGGTTTCGGCATGCGCGGACGAATACATCGAGCGAGAAATGGGCGGAGCTTTCGGCAAAACGCTGACCTTCAAATTTGCGGTCGAGCGGCTGAAAAAATCTGTGACGTACATGGCGGCGTATTTCCGCGAGGAGATGAAACGTTCGCTTTTCCTGCCGATAGCTTTTGAGTACGACCTCACCGATGAGAACGGCAGGTCGGCGCTGGCGATACAGCTAGCAGACACGCGCATACAGATACGCGGAAAGATAGACCGCGCTGATATTTACAAGTCTGACGCGGGCACATGGCTGAGGATAGTGGACTACAAAACGGGCAGGCAGAGCTTCCGTGCGGAAGAGGTATACCACGGGCTGGATCTGCAAATGCTGATATACCTGCTGGCAGCCTCGACAGGTCTGCGCGGCGAATACGGCGAACTTCGGCCCGCGGGCATAATGTACTCGCACATACGCTTTGTGAAAGCGGAAATGACGCCTTACGAGCTTGAAAAAGCGGAAGCCGAGGGAAAGCTTGCGGAGAAAACATCGCTGGCGAGGGCGCGCGAATACAAGCCGGACGGACTAATGCTCGGCGACGAGATAATGCCCGCGCTTAACACGGACAGCGAGGGCATCTTCACTATATACCGACTGACGGCGAAAGGCGCGGTGCATGGAGCTTCGACCGCGAAGCCTGTAAGCGAAGAGCGGCTGAAAGCTATGGAGCGGTTTGCGCTGAACAAGGTCAACGAGATGGCGGAGAAGATACACGGCGGCGAGATAAAGGCAGACCCGCTTGAAACAGGCGGCGTGCTGCCCTGCACATACTGCGATTACAAGTCGATGTGCCCCGAGCCTGACCCGAAAAATCCGCGCGTGGTAAGCCCTGCGGACAAGGAAAAGCTAGAGAGCGCGCTAGAGGAGATAGAAAAAGAGATCGGCAAGGAGGAGAACTGATGGCGGTAAAATGGACTGACGAGCAGCAGCGGGCGATAGAAACTACCGACCGCGGAGTGGTAGTGCCTGCGGCTGCGGGAAGCGGAAAAACTGCCGTACTGATAGAGCGCACGGTGCGCCTGCTGGCAGACAGCAGCGCCGACTGCCCTGCCGAGCGGCTGCTGGCGGTAACATTCACAAAAGACGCGGCGAACCAAATGAAAACTAAGCTGCGCGGGGCGCTTACCGAGCGCACGGCTGCCGAGAGCGACCCCGAAGCGCGCCGCTGGCTGGAGCGGCAGTGCGAAATGCTCTCGCTAGCGAAAATAAGCACGATAAACTCATTTTGTCTGGAACTGGTGAAGAGCCACCTGAACGAATTTGACTACCGCGCGGGGATACGCGTGGCGGACGACACGCAGACGGCTGTCATCACAGACGAAGCTATGGCGGCGGCTCTGGAGGAAACGCGCCGCGAAGACCCGCAGGGGGCTGAGCTGCTCATCGACGCGCTGACGAACAACAGCGACACCGAGCTTAGCAGACAGGTGTATGATTTTTACAAATTCTTATGTTCGCTGCCGTTTCCTGAAGACTGGATAGAGAAAACGCAGGCGGGCTTTACCGACGGCGAGAAGCTGCGGCGCGATGTGGAGATATTCATGTACGAGGTGCAGGGCGCGGTGGACAAAGCCGTGCGCTGCCAGCAGCAGGAGGCGCAGCTATGCCTGAAACTGGGCAACAGCGACAGCGCGCTGAAATCCGCAGCGGCAGACCTCGACTCGCTTGAAAGCGTGCGGGCGGCGGTGAACGCGGGCGATTACGAGCTGCTTTACGACGCGCTGGAAGGGATAAAATTCGTGACTATGCGCAAGCCCTCGGAGAAAAATCTCACCACCGAAGAAGTTATCGCGCAGCAGGAAGTTTTCGAGCAGATAAAAAAGGTGCGCGAAACGATGAAAAACAGCATAAAGCGGCTGACGACGAGCGTACACGCTATGGGGCGGGACATCGGCGCGGCTATGGCGCACGCGGGCGAGATATTCGCGGCGCTCTGCGGAGCGACCATGCGTTTTCAGCGGATACTGAACGATATAAAGCTGGAGCGCGGGGTAGCTGACTTTTCGGACATTGAGCGAATGGCTATGCGGCTGCTGGTAACGAACGAAAGTGGGCAGGCGCGGAGAACGCCGCTGGCGGAGGAGATAGTGCGCAGCGGGGCGTACAAGGTCATACTCATCGACGAATACCAAGACGTGAACAACTTGCAGGAAACGATATTCCGCGCGCTTTCGACCTCGCAGGACATGGCGGCGCTGGGCAGCAACATTTTCGTGGTAGGCGACGTGAAGCAGGCGATATACCGCTTCAGACTATCGAACCCGCGGCTGTTTTTAAAAGCTGCCGAGCAGGCTGACGCAGACGAAACGGGCGCGCTCTGCAAGATACGGCTAACGAGGAACTTTCGCAGCCGCGCGGGGGTCATCGACTTTGTAAACAGCGTTTTCCGCGCGCTTATGAGCGAAGAGCTTGGCGAATTGGAGTACACGGAGGACGAGGAACTGCGGTGCGGCGCGCATTACGGCGGCGAGGACAAGCCGACCGAGCTTATGCTGATACGCACGGCTGAGCAGGAGAACGAGGAGCTGAAATACTACATTTTCGGCGAGGAGGAGCTTTGCATAGCGCGCAGGATACGGCAGATGATCGAGAGCGGCGAGCAGGTATGGAAAGGCGACGAAGCGCGCGCCTGCACGGCGGGAGATTTCTGCGTGCTATCGCGCGGAAAAGAGGGCTGCCGCAGGATAGCCGCGGCGCTGGAGTATGTCGGGCTGAAAGCGCAGAGCGAGCAGACGGACGGCTACATGGGCGCGAAAGAGATAATCACGATGGTGAACCTGCTGAAAATAATCGACGACCCGATGAAAGACCTGCCGATGGCGGGGGTGATGATGTCGCCGATATTCAGCTTCACGGCGGAGGAAACGGCGAAGCTGCGCCTGCTCAGCCGCGCGGACGACAAGCCCTTGCGCCTTTACCAAATGATACTCGCCGCCTCAAAGACCGAGAGCGCGGACGCGAAAGAAGCGGAGCGGATAGAGCTGAACGACGATGTGCTGGAGGAGAAGTGCCGCCGCGCCGCCGCGCTGATAAAGCGGCTGAGGTCATATTCGGTAAGCATGAGCCTTGAAGCGCTGATCTCGGCGATATACGACGAAACGGGATTTTTCGCGGTAGCGAGCATTTACGAAAACAGCGCGCAGCGGCGTGCAAATCTGCGACTGCTGACGCAGAGAGCAGCGGAGTACGAGAAAGACTCTACAGGCGGCATAGCGGGATTTCTGCGGTTTCTCGACAGCCTTTCGGCGGCGGGCGGCGACTTCGCGCAGGCGCTTACGGTGACGGCGGACGGCAGCTGCGTAGAGGTCAAGACGATACACAGCTCGAAGGGTCTGGAGTACCCGTTCGTATTTCTCACGAACATCGACAGATCGTTCAACAGATCTGACCTTTCACAGAAGATACTGCTGAACGAGCGGCTGGGCGCGGGCATAAACTATATGCGGCACGACAAGCTGCTGAAAGTGCGCACCATCGCACACGCCGCGCTGGAGTCGATAACCGAGGGCGAACAGCTCAGCGAGGAACTGCGCCTGCTTTACGTTGCGCTGACGCGTGCGAAAGAGCGGCTTTTCATACCCATAACGATAAAGCACAACAAAAATTCGCAGTACGACACGCCTACGGTGCTGAGCAACTTGGCGCTTTCGATAATGCGCGAAGGCGGCGTTTCGGCGAAGCTGCTGCGTGGTTGCAAGAGCTATCAAGAATGGCTGGCGGCTGTTATAATGATCTCAGACCGCAACCGTCCGCTTTTGGAAGAGTTAGAACTCGGCGACATTGCGGGCGATCTTTCTATGGGCAGCGGGGTGCGGCTGAAAGCGGTATGGGGCGAATATTCTGCCGACGGCGGCGATGCGCCTGCGCAAAAGCGCCTTGAAACGCCCGAGGGCGACCCTGCCGCGGCGGCGGCTCTGCGCGAAAAGTACGAATTTGTATACCCGAACGCCACGGCAATGGCGGCGGCGAAGCGCACCGTTACCGAGATAGTAAGCGAACTGCGGCGAGCTAAGGAGGGCGACGCCGACCCGATGTTTTACCCGCAGCTAGGCACGCTTGACGAGGAAGCGAAGCGGCTGACGGCGGCGGAAAAAGGAACGTACACCCACCTTTTCATGGAGCTGGCGGACTACGAGAACGCCGAAAAGAGCGTAAGCGGCGAACTGGAGCGGCTGGTGGAAAAAGGCATTTTCAGCGAGCGCGAGAGCAAGGGCGTTTACAAAGGGGCGGTGCAGAAATATTTCGAGAGCGATTTTTACCGCCGCGTGAAAGCTTCGGAGGACGTGCGGCGCGAGATGCAGTTTATGGTGCGCGCGGACGACGCGGGGCTTGACAAACAGTTTCCAGAGCTGATAGCGCCCGACGGAATGTTACAAGGCGTTTGCGACTGCATTTTCAAGGACGGTGAGGGGTATATACTCGTTGATTACAAGACGGACAATTTCGCGGAGATCTCAGAAGCGCTGAGGTACAAAGTGCAGCTAAAGCTGTACAAGGCGGCGCTCGACCTGATACTTCCGCTGCCGGTAAAGGCCTGCTACATCTACTCGTTCAGGCTTTCGCAGGGCATCGAGATAAGTTTATAAAAGCAAAAACCGCAGGGCGAAAAAGCTCTGCGGTTTCTTTATGCTTTGATATGTTAGGTCTTATTTCCTGCGAACTGGGTCTGATAAAGCTTGTAGTAACAGCCGCCGAGGGCTATAAGCTCATCGTGGCTGCCCATCTCGGCTACCCTGCCGCCGTCTATAACGACTATCTTGTCCGCGTCGCGGATAGTGGAAAGGCGGTGGGCGATTATCAGCGAGGTGCGATTTTTCATAAGCGCTACCATCGCGGACTGAATATGCATCTCGGTGCGGGTATCTACGCTGGAGGTCGCCTCGTCAAGGATAAGTATAGGCGGGTCGGCGAGCACGGCGCGGGCTATCGCAAGAAGCTGGCGCTGACCCTGCGAGAGGTTAGAGCCGCCCTCGCTGAGCTGAGCAGCGTAGCCCTCGGGCAGGCGCTCTATAAACTCATCAGCGTTGGCGTGAGCGGCGGCGGCTTTAACTTCCTCGGGGGAAGCATTTTCTTTGCCGTAGCGGATATTATCCTCGATAGTGCCCGAGAAAAGCACGGTATCCTGCAAAACTATCGCTATCGAGCGGCGCAGCTCTGCCATGCGAATATCCGTTATCGGCACGCCGTCTACCGTGATGCTGCCGCTGTCGATGTCGTAAAAGCGAGTGAGCAGGTTCACTACGGTGGTCTTGCCCGAGCCGGTAGCGCCGACTATCGCGATCTTCTGACCGCGCTTTACATCAAGATCAAGACCTTTGAGGACGGTCTTGCCCTCTTCGTAGCCGAAAACTACGTCCTTAAAGCAAATATCGCCCTTGACGTTTTTGGCGGTGAAGTAGGAAGTGCCGTTATCAGTTTCGTGCTCCGCCTCCATTACCTCAAAGATACGCTCTGCGCCTGCGATAGCGGTCTGGATATTTGCGTACTGGTTCGCTATCTCGTTTATCGGGCGTGAGAACTGCTTTGAGTAGAGAATGAAAGCCTGTATAGTGCCGACGGTTATCATGCCGCGCATGGTGAACCAGCCGCCGAAAGCAGCTATCAGCACGAAGCCGAAGTTTGAGATGCAGTTCATCAGCGGGCCCATAACGCCGCCGCATATCTGGGCGCGTATACCGCAGCGGCGAAGCTCGTCGTTCATCGAGCTGAATTCATCTATCGCGTCCTGCTCCTTAGAGTAGGCGACTACCGTGCGGTAGCCCGTAACCATTTCCTCAACGTGGCCGTTTATCCTGCCGAGCAATATTTGCTGCTGCATGAAGTATTTGCGCATGAATTTCGTCATAACGCTTGAAACGATTATCGTGAGGAAAATGGTGGAAAGCGAGATAAGGGTGAGCAGCGGCGAGTAGACCATCATTATCGCGAACGAGCCGAGCACCGTCAGCACGCCCGAAATGAGAGAGCCTATAGACTGCGAGATGGTGGTGGAGATATTCTCGACATCGTTTGTCATGCGGCTCATGAGGTCGCCGTGGCGGTGGGTGTCGAAGTACTTTATCGGCAGGTGCACGAGGTTATCGAAAAGGTCGCGGCGCATGGTCTTTACCGTGTACTGCGAAAGCTTCGCCGAAAGTATGCCCTGCAAATAGGTGAACACTGAGGAAGCGGCGTAGACTACGCCGAGCAGAACGAGCGACCTGCCCAGTCCGCCGAGATCAACGTTCAGCCGCTTTTCAGTTATCGTGATGAAGTCTATCGCGCGCTGCTGGATAGACGGCGCGGCGAGATTCAGCCCCGTGATGATGAGCATTACGGCCATCAGCGCGAAGAATATGTACTTGCTCCTGCCTATATAGCGCAGCAGCTTGGCGAGAGTTTTTTTACCATTTTTCGGCTTCTCGCCGTTTATGCTGGAATGTCTTCCCGGAGGACCTCCAGGCCCACCCGGTCCTTTAGGCCCCATTGGCGGCATTGGCGGCATTATTCCTCACCTCCTGCATTTCTCATCTGCGAATTACAGATGTCTCTATAAACACCGCAGCTCTGCAAAAGCTGCTCGTGCGTACCGCTGCCCGCGAGCCTGCCGTGGTCGAGGACGAAAATACGGTCGCAGTTTTTAACGCTTGCTATGCGCTGGGCTATCGTGATGACGGTAGTACCTTTCAGCCCCTCGCGCAGACCCTTATGCAGCTTTGCCTCAGTACCGAGGTCGAGGGCGCTGGTAGAGTCGTCGAAAATAAGTATCTCGGGCTTTTTGAGCACCGCGCGCGAGATAGAAAGGCGCTGTTTCTGACCGCCCGAGAGCGAAGCGCCTTTTTCCGCGATGATACCATCGTAGCCGTCGGGCAGGGTGGAAACGAACTCATCTGCCTGCGCTATCTCGGCGGCGACCTTTACTTCTTCAAGCGAAGCGCCCTTTTTGCCCCAGCGGATATTGTCAGCCGCGCTGCCCGAGAAAAGCTCGCTTTTTTGCAGCACAATGCCGACCTTACCGCGCAGGTCTGATAGCTTCATATCCTTGACGTTTATGCCGTCTACGAAAATATCGCCCTGAACGGGGTCGTAAAAGCGGGGTATCATGCTGACGAGGGTGGATTTTCCCGAGCCGGTAGCGCCGAGTATCGCGACGTTCTCGCCCTGCTTTACATCGAATGAAATATCTGAGAGAACAGGTCTGCCGGAAGCGGAGGGGTAAGAGAACGAAACTCCGCGGAACGAAACTGTACCTTTTTCTGTACAGTTAGCGCCTGCACCGTCCTGAATAACAGGCTCGGAATCGAGCACCTCGCAGATACGCTTGGCGGAAGCCGAAGCGCGGGACATAGTTTGGAACATCATCGAGAGCATCATAATGCCGTTGAGCACCTGCGTGAGGTAGGTTATAGCCGCCATTACCTCGCCGACCTTCATATCGCGCGCCTGCACCTGAAAACCGCCGATGAGAATTACGGCGATGACCGAGATATTCATGATCATCATTAGCGCGGGCTGGAGGACAGCTACCATCTTCTGCACGCGCAGGTTTGCCTGCATGAGGTCTTCGTTCGCCTTGCCGAAGCGCTGCGACTCGCGGTCTTCGCGCACATACGCCTTTACGACGCGCGCGCCGCTGACGTTTTCCTGCATTACGGTATTTACCGAGTCGAGCCGCGCTGCGACTATGCTGTAAAGCGGGTTAGCCTTACGCATAACGAGCACAACTATAAGTATCTCGATAGGCATAGCGACAGCGATAACTATGCCGAACTTTACGTTGAGCGTCAGCATCATTATGATACCGCCGATGAAGAGGATACCGTCGCGCACCAACATTCTCAGCATGAAGTCTACCATCTGCTGAAGGGCGGTGATGTCGGTGGTAAGGCGGGTGACGAGCGAGCCGGTGGTGAATTTATCGGTCTGCTCAAAAGAAAGACCCATTACCTTTTTAAAGACATCGCTGCGCAGGTCGCGCGCGAAGCCTTGCGAAGCCACGCCGCCCAGTGCGGAAGAGCCTACTCCGCAAGCGCCGCCGATGATTATCAGCAGCATCATGAGCAAGCCTGTGTGGATTATCAGCCCCATATCCTGCCCGAGCACGCCCTCGTCAACTATTTTAGACATCAGCTTTGGCTGAAGCAGGTCTACCATTACCTCGCCGACCATAGTCAGCGGGGTGAGCAGCGCGAACAGCATATACGGCTTTAGATATTTGGAAAGTTTCACTTATTCTCCTCACTTTCTATCATATTTTCGAGTATTTTTCGCAGCGCCGCTGTAAGCCCCTCAAGCTCCTGCTCGGTAAGCCCCTCCTGCATTATCTGCTCTACCTCGCGGCAGCGGGCGCGCATAGAGTCGTCCACTGCCCTGCCCTTTTCGGTGATATAGACCTTCATGCGGCGCATATCTTCGTCGTCGCAGCGGCGCTCTACCAGCCCCTCGCTCTCCATTTTCGCGAGCGCAACGGAGATAGTCGGCGCAGTAAGGCGAGTCTTTTGCACAAGCGTGAGCTGGCTTACGCCATCGTCGTGCGAGAGGAACATCAGCACCTTGCGGTAGCTTTCAGATATGCCGCGGCGCTCGTTTTCGCGGCGCACCATGTGCGAAAAGAGGTGCGAAATATCGTTTATAAACATTGAGGGGGAAGCGTCGGGCATTTCAAGCAGGCGCTTCGGGCGCTCGATAGCGCAGTCTTTATCTTTCAAAGCACATCTCACTTCTTTCATATGATATAATTAGTTTACTAACTAATTATATCATTCATCGCCGAAGATTTATACAGATATTTTGTGAAATTTTGTGGGGAATTCGATTATCTCAGCGGAATTAGCAGAAGCGAAACATTATTAACACATTATTACAAATATTTAAATGTAAGATTTGAAAAATGTCACATAAATTCGACTCAAACGTTTACTTTACATGAGTTTAGCTGATATTTTACACAATTTTCACAATTAAAGTCTGAATATATGGCAATTGGGTATTGTAAAATACGAAAAAATATAGTATAATAAACTTGAATTTGATTTTTTATCAGATTTGCATAAACAAAAAACCATGCGGGCAGCCAAAAGCCGCTCCGCAGCGCAAAATTATAGATTTCGGAGGTAATAGATCTTGAAAAACAGCAGTGAAAAGAAAGGCAGAAAGATAACGATACTCGGTGCGGGCAACGTTGGCGCTACCATCGCTTACACCCTCACACTCAAAGGCGTTTGCTCTGAGCTGGTGCTCGTTGACATCAACAAGCCCAAAGCTATGGGTGAAGCTATGGACATTCGTCAGGGTATAAGCTTCTGCCCTTCTGTAAACGTATATTCGGGCGACTATGAGGACACCAAGGATTCCGACATAGTTATCATCACCGTAGGCATTGCAAGAAAGCCCAATCAGACGAGAATAGACCTTGCAAAGACCAATGTAAACATAATGAAGAGCGTGCTTCCCGAGATCACAAAGTACTGCCCCGACGCGGTATATGTAATAGTAAGCAACCCCGTTGACATACTCACCTACACTGTACACAAGTACGGCGGCATACCCAAAAAAAGGATAATCGGTTCGGGCACTATGCTCGACTCAGCAAGACTGCGCTCGATAGTAGCCGACAGACTGGGCGTTTCGGCAGACAGCATACACGCTTACGTTTTCGGCGAGCACGGCGACACATCTTTCGCGCCATGGTCGCTGACCACCATCGCGGGAATGAGTATGTTTGACTACTACCGCTCTATCAACCGTCAGGTGAACCCCGAAATGCTCAAGCAGATAGAGGTAGACGTAAGAAATGCGGGCGCGCAGGTAATTGCCGCAAAGGGCGCTACATTCTACGCCATCGCGCTTTCAGTTAAGCGCATCTGCGAGTGCATACTCAGAGATTCAAAGACGGTAATGACGGTATCCTCTATGACCGACGGCATTTACGGCACTGAGGACGTTTGCCTCAGCCTGCCCTACATCGTAGGCGCTGACGGCATAATCTCGCGCATAAAGGTAAACCTCACCCCCGACGAGGACGAAGCGCTGAGAAACAGCTCTAAGGCTCTGAAAGCCATCATCGACGAGCTGGACATCTAATAAGAGCAAAACGCACGCAATAGTTGTGCGGTGCTGCCTTAACAACTTAGTCTTTTATCGCGGCAGTTGGCCGCTTTAAAGAATATATCATGAAAGGACATGAAAAGCATGGATTACGCAAAGGAATCATTAAAGCTTCACGAGCAGTGGAAGGGTAAGATAGAGGTCATCACACGCGCACCTCTCGAGACCCGCGACGATCTTTCGCTGGCATACACCCCCGGCGTTGCACAGCCCTGTCTGGAGATACAGAAGGACGTAAACAAGAGCTACGACCTCACCAGACGTTCTAACCTCGTAGCAGTTATCACCGATGGTACTGCGGTACTGGGTCTGGGCGACATCGGCCCTGAGGCAGGTATGCCTGTTATGGAGGGCAAATGCGCGCTCTTTAAGGCATTCGGCGATGTTGACGCTATACCGCTCTGCGTTCGCTCTAAGGAAGTTGACGACATCATAAAGACCGTAAGCCTTATCGCAGGCTCTTTCGGCGGCGTAAACCTTGAGGATATATCCGCCCCCAGATGCTTCGAGATAGAGAGAAAGCTCAAAGAGATCTGCGACATCCCGATATTCCACGACGACCAGCACGGTACTGCCGTAGTTACCCTTGCCGCTATGATGAACGCTCTCAAGCTCACCGGCAAGAAGATCGACGAGATACGCGTAGTTACCAGCGGTGCAGGCGCAGCAGGAATAGCTATCATCAAGCTGCTCATCGCTATGGGTCTTAACGACGTAGTGCTCTGCGACAGAAAGGGCGCTATCTACAAGGGCAGAGATGGTTTAAACAAGGAAAAGGAAGAAATGGCTGAGATCACCAACAAGCAGATGCGCAAGGGTACTCTTGAAGAAGTTATCAAGGGCGCTGACGTATTCATCGGCGTTTCCGCTCCCGGCTGTGTAACTCCCGAGATGGTAAAGAGCATGGCTCCCGACCCCATAATCTTCGCTATGGCTAACCCCACTCCCGAGATCATGCCCGACCTCGCAAGAGAGTCCGGCGCGGCAGTTGTCGGCACCGGCAGAAGCGACTTCCCGAACCAGATCAACAACGTTCTCGCATTCCCCGGAATTTTCCGCGGCGCTCTTGACGTTCGCGCAAGCGACATCAACGACGAGATGAAGATAGCCGCTGCTAAGGCTATCGCAGATTTCGTTAAGGACGACGAGCTTACCGCCGAATACATAATCCCCTCTGCGCTCAACCGCGACGTAGCTGCGGCAGTTGCAAAGGCAGTAGCTCAGGCTGCAAGAGATACCGGCGTTGCAAGGATCTAAGTTCCAGACGCTGAACATCTTAATAAAAACACAAACGGACGGATCTGATTTCCGTCCGTTTTTTGTACCCGTTTGCTTAACTGCACAAAAAAACGGACAGGCACGCGCGTACCTGTCCGCCAAAATTTATGTGGAGAAGTTTATTTGTAGCAGCTTATCCTCTTCATGCGCTCATGCGCCACCATGGTATGCTCAGCTTCGCTTCTGCCGCACTTGGGGCACTTGTCGCCGATTATACCTGTGTAGCCGCAAACGGGGTCGCGGTCTACGGGGTGGTTGATAGAGCCGTAGCCAATACCCTGCTCTTTCATGAAGCGTACCACCTTCTCGAACGCCGCAAGGTTGTTCATCGGGTCGCCGTCAAGCTCGATATAGCTGATGTGGCCTGCGTTTGTAAGAGCGTGGTATGGGGCTTCGATAGCGATCTTGTCATATGCGCCGATCGGGTAATAAACGGGCACATGGAAGGAGTTGGTATAGTAATTTCTATCGGTAACGCCCTTGATCTCGCCGAATTTCTGCTTGTCGATCTTTACGAAACGTCCCGAAAGACCCTCGGCGGGTGTTGCGAGGAGCGAGAAGTTCAGACCAGTGCGCTTCGACTCTTCGTCCATGCGCTCCCTCATGTGAGTGATTATCTCAAGACCAAGCTGGCGGGACTCTTCCGACTCGCCGTGGTGCTTGCCCGTGAGCGCCACAAGGCACTCAGCAAGACCGATAAAGCCGACCGAGAGAGTGCCGTGCTTGAGCACCTCGCCGACCTCATCATCTGCCGAAAGCTTATCGCTGTCGAGCCAAATTCCCTGACCCATCAGGAAAGGATAATTCTTGACTTTTTTGCTTGCCTGTATCCTAAATCTGTGCATAAGCTGGTCGATGCAAAGATCCATGTATTCGTCAAGGCTGTCGAAGAACGCGCCTACGTTGCCGTCAGCGAGTATGCCGAGGCGTGGCAGATTGATCGTGGTGAACGAGAGGTTGCCTCTGCCCGTAACGATCTCGCGGGTGGGGTCGTAGACGTTGCCTATAACGCGGGTACGGCAGCCCATGTACGCGATCTCGGTATCGGGATTGCCGGGCTTATAGTACTGGAGATTGAAAGGCGCGTCGATGAACGAGAAGTTCGGGAACAGCCGCTTTGCCGAAACGCGGCAGGCGAGTTTGAATAGGTCGTAGTTCGGGTCGGTGGGATTGTAGTTCACGCCCTCTTTGACCTTGAAAATATGTATCGGGAAGATAGGCGTTTCGCCGTTGCCCAGACCAGCTTCCTGCGCAAGCAGAACGTTTTTGATGACCATTCTGCCCTCTATCGTGGTATCGGTACCGTAGTTGATAGAGGAGAACGGGGTCTGCGCGCCGGCGCGGGAGTTCATGGTGTTGAGGTTGTGGATAAGTGCTTCCATCGCCTGATAGGTAGCGCGGTCGGTCTCCTTAACGGAGGTCTTGTAAGCGAACTGCTGTATCTTATTGGCAGTTTTTTCGTCGGTGAAAGCGAGCAGGTATTCCTTTTCAGCTTCCATATAGCCGTTATCATTGGCAAGAGTAGGTTCTATGCCCATTTCTTCCTTTATTTTTTCATTTATCTTCTTAGCGATCTCAAATGAGTCGGAAAGATTAGCTTCGAGAGCGAGCGCGCGGTGGATATTATCGCGGTATCTGTGCGCAAAAGTCTTCTTTACGCCGACAGCCATGTCGTAATCGAACTTTGGTATCGACTGACCGCCGTGCTGATCGTTCTGGTTTGACTGTATCGCAATGCAGGCGAGAGCAGCGTAGCTGGAAATATCGTTAGGCGTGCGCAGGAAGCCGTGGCCCGTTGAAAAGCCCTTGTTGAAAAGCTTAGTGAGGTCTATCTGCGTGCAGGTGGTGGTGAGGGTATAGAAATCGAGGTCGTGGATGTGGATAAAGCCCTCAGCGTGCGCCTTGGCGTGCTTGGGGTCGAGCACATACATCTCGTAAAATTCCTTAGCGCCGACCGAGCCGTACTTCAGCATCGTGCCCATAGCGGTATCGCCGTCGATGTTCGCGTTCTCGCGCTTCAGGTCGTTCTCCTTTGCGGGCTTGAACGTAAGATCCTCGTATACCTTCATAAGGCGGGTGTTCATCTCGCGTGCGCGGGTTCTCTCGGAACGGTAAAGTATATAAGACTTGGCGGTAGACGCATGACCTTCTTCGATCAGTACCTTTTCCACGCAGTCCTGTATCTGCTCAACGGTGGGGTAAGTGAGCTTTTTCTCCATCAGCATATCGCCGACCTTGCCCGCAAGCTCTAGCGCTTCCTCGTAATTCGTGCCGCCGACCGACTGGGCAGCCTTGTAGATAGCGTTGGCGATCTTCTCTATATTAAAGGTGACCTTTCTGCCATCGCGTTTCTGGATCTTGATTATCATTTCTCTTCCTCCGCTTTCGTATATCTCAAAATATCGCTTATTATCAATAAATCGTACCTGCCGCCCTACTGAGCGGCTGCGACATACTATATCTTGTGGTTCAAAAACCACCGTATTCAAGTATATAGTATTTTGCGTATTATGTCAAGTGCCGTTTTCACCAATTGAAAGCAACCTTTTTGTACAGTTTGCACAACCGCAGATTAACAAATTAACTATTACGGCAAAAGGCGATTTGCGTGTGTGTAAGATATGCCCGTCAAGTGGTCAGTCAGCATGTTATAAAGCTCATCTACTTTACAGCAAATGTCCGCTTTAAACGCTGCAAATCGCAATTACCCGCCGTCCACTACTGCGCTAAAAGTACAAAAAACCGCACTATTACTGCGTGTTCTGCACATTGTAAGAAATTTCATGCAAGTTATGTTTTTACCGTGTACTTGCGCTTTGCTTTACATCTGGGCGTACCATATAAAAATTATATGACATATATGTAAAACTAGAATACGGTGCGTGGGCGCAAAAAAAACCGCCCCGTTTTTTTGACGGAACGGAAGCGGCGGCACGCTCAGTTCTCAGACTCGGTATGCGTTATCACAACGCCCTCGCCGCGCTGTTTTGTCAGCACATCTTCCAGCGAAGTGTTGAGCATATACGCGAAAAACGTTATCAGCAGTACCATAACTGAGAAAATAAGGATAATATCTATTCTAAATCCGCCTTTGCGTTTCTTTTGTGCCATTTTAAGATCAAACCCTTTTTTGATTTTCGGCGATTATAAAATTTCCGCCCACTTATATTATACACCATAGCGCTGATTTTTGCAAGTGTTATTTTAAAAAAACTTGACATAAAAAAAGATGGCTGTGTTTCAAGCCATCTTGCTTTACAGTATCGGTATCGCAAACCGCCTGCAATCGCAGGGTTTTTACATATAAGTAAAGCTACTTTACTTTACTGTCTGAGATACACGCCGTTCGATTCAATATAGTCCTCCATATCGTCTTTATAGTCGAGATCAAGGGGGTCTACGTCCGCTTTCAGCGCGCGCTGACCTATATCGTGGCGGTAATGCACGTTTTCCCAGCTAATCTTTTCAACAGCCGCGTAGGACTTTTTCAGCGCTTCCGCCAGCGTGAGAGCCGTGCAGGTAACGCCCAGAACTCTGCCGCCGTTTGTAAGGAATTTGCCGTCCGCAAGCTTTGTGCCCGCGTGGTAAACGAACGCGCCGTCTACCTGACCCATCTCGTTCAGTCCGCTGATCTCCAGACCCTTGGGATAAGAGAGGGGGTAACCGCCCGAAGCCATTACAACGCAGGTGCAGCTTCCCGACTTCCATTTGATGTCAACGTCAGCGAGCTTGTGGTCGTATATCGCTTCAAAGATCTCGCAGAGGTCGGCGTCGAGCATGGGGAGAACTACCTGCGTTTCGGGGTCGCCGAAGCGGCAGTTGTACTCGATGACCTTCGGGCCTTTCGGGGTGAGCATGAGTCCGAAATACAGGCAGCCCTCAAAAGTTCTGCCCTCGGCGTTCATAGCCTCGATGGTCGGCTTGAAGATAGTTTCCATGCACAGCTTCGCCACGTCGTCGGTATAGTAAGGGTTGGGGGCTACTGTGCCCATTCCGCCGGTGTTCAGACCCTCGTCGCCGTCGAGAGCGCGCTTATGATCCATCGAAGAGATCATCGGGACTACCGTCTTGCCATCGGTAAACGAAAGCACCGAAACTTCCGGGCCAGTCAGAAACTCCTCAACAACTATCCTGGCGCTTGACTTGCCGAATTTCAGCTCGTCTATCATCTCGTGAACTGCGGCTACCGCCTCGTCCTCATTCTGCGCGAGGATAACGCCCTTGCCGAGCGCAAGACCGTCCGCCTTTATAACGGTCGGATAGCTGTTCTGCTCTTTGATGTACTTTATCGCCGATTCGCTGTCGGTAAAAACCTCGTAGCCTGCTGTCGGGATATTGTACTTTTTCATCAGCTCTTTCGAGAAAACTTTCGAGCCTTCGATTATCGCGGCGTTCGCCTTAGGACCGAATGTTTTGAAGCCCTTAGCCTGCAAAGCGTCTACCATGCCTAGCACGAGCGGGTCGTCGGGGGCAACTACCACCATATCGGGGTGCAGCTTTTCCGCGAGCGCCACTACGCCCTCTACATCTGTCGCCGCAACGTCGAAGCACTCGGCGTACTTTGATATACCGCCGTTGCCGGGCGTGCAGTAAAGCTTATCTACCTTAGGCGATTCTGCGAGCTTCATGATTATTGCGTGTTCTCTTCCGCCGCCGCCTACTACCAGTATTTTCATAATGTATCGGTCCTTTCTATACAGCTTACGGCGCAGGCTTTTACACCCGCGCCCAGCCTTATTTTGCTTTTATCAGATGAACTTGAAGCTGTCCAATACCTTATTGAACTCGCTGTCGAGCTTGCTCATTACGCTGTCAGCCGCGCCGTAGCTGATGGCAACAAGGGTATCGTCCTTGTTTACAACTACCTGATGTATCTCCATAGTAACGTCGTCGCTGAGCTTGTAGCTGATGGTGAAGGTGTAGCTGTCAACGCCGTTGAGGGTGCCGGGTTCAGCCGCGGTAACTTCGTAGCCGTCGGTAGATTCGTAAGCCGAACGCATATCCTCTGCGTACTCGGAAACGGAAGTGCCCTTGAGCGATTCGTCAGACATGGAAACTACATTGAAGTTAGCGGTAACTGCCATCTTGTCGTCAAGGTCGCCTGCGTATGTGAACTGGCAGTCAGTGCCTGCGCCCTCGCCGTAAGTCCAAACGCTGGGGTCTGCCTCGATGGTGTACTTTTCGCCGGTGTAAACGCCGTCAGCATAGCCGGTATTTGCGTTGGAAGCGGAATCGTCAGCCGCGCTCTCATCAGCAGCGCTTTCGTCAGCAGCGCTCTCAACTGCTGCGCTCTCGTCAGCGGTGCTCTCTTCAGCAACGCTCTCAGCAGCAGATTCCTCAGCCTTAGACTCTTCAGCAGCGGTGGTAGCCGCAGTAGTATCAGCCTTAGACTTAGTGTCCTCCTTAGAGGAATCATCGCTGCTTCCGCAGGATGCCATTGCCATTACGGTCATAGCTGCAAGCAGTGCAGCAAGTGTCTTTTTGATCTTCATGATCTCTTCTACTCCTTTTCTATCAGTGGTGGAACAGTCTGATGCCTGTAAATGCCATAGCCATTCCGTATTTGTTGCAGGTTTCGATAACGTTGTCGTCGCGGA
>UMCT01074345.1_pt1 | contig 19004 bp, 14 predicted proteins | sample 1964291 | NCBI WGS metagenome assembly UMCT01 (sample SAMEA4835974, study PRJEB28245) | human gut metagenome | biome: gut microbiome; material: fecal sample | place: Denmark | collected 2008 | reverse complement strand
CAGCCGTCGTGCGGAGTCGATGCGGCCGAGCCAGTACGTGTTCGCGGGCAGCCAGTCGATGACGGCGAGGATGAGCGCCAGCGCCGCGGGATGATCGTTCCCGTTGGCTTCTGCGATCCGGGCGATGAGCCTTCCGGTCCTGTCAAGGTCTCTTTTGGTCGGTTCCGCGGTGGTCAGCGACAGCTTGGAGCGGACGGACGCGAGATGGCTTATCACGGCCACGACCTCGGAGGCCCCAATCGAATCGTTTCCTCCATCCTTCCCGGCGGGGCGCTTCCCGCTTGCGGGGAGCTCTCCCGAAGGGAGAGAGGGGTGTGGTTCACATGGAGGGTTTTCATGGAGGGTTTTATCCTTATATAGCAGCCCTGCGGCATTTGCAGAGCCAGAGGTGCGAGATTTGCAGTGCCGGGGGTGCGAGATTTGCAGTGCCGGTTTCGAGTCGTTTTCCAGCCCTGCGAGATTTGCAGTGCTGGAAATCGGCTTCGTTCCAACGTTTTCCGGTAGCACGTCCTTGGATTCATCGTTTTCCGGCACGATTCCGGCCTCCGGGGCCACGGTCTCGCTCATGGTCGAGATGTCCTGTTCCGCGGCGTGCGTCTCCTTGATCCACGTGAGCGTGGCCGGATCGGATTCGACCGCGAGGTCCCACACGATCTGGCAGTATTGAGGCAGACGGGTCCTGCCGCCTTTGCCGAGACGCGCGTACCGTTGGTCCCCACGGCGGATGAACCCGCGTTCCTGGAGGAGCTTCAGGCTGGAACGGACGGTGCGTTCAGACAGTTCCGTGACGTTGACGATGGTCTCGATCTTCGGGAACGCGGCGGTTCCGTCATCGGACGCGCGGTCCGCGAGATAGACCAGCACGGCTTTCGCGGAGGCGTTGCCGACATGGCACCGGAAGGCCCACGACAATGCGATGTTGCTCATCTCGATCCTCCGATCAGTCTGATGAGACGGCGCAGCAGGCCGGCGGCCAGCGGGAGGACCGTCGCGGCCGCGTACAGGAGCGGCGACAGCAGACCCAGGCAGACCAGTCCGGCGAAAACGAATACGATGCACATCGCTTCCATCACAGACCACTTCCTTTCCCCTTGAGGGAACGGCTCTTCGAGAGCCGGTCGGCGATGGCGTCCCCGGCCGCGGCGGCGCGGCACAGAGCCCAGACGGTCAGAAGCACGGCCACGGAGGCCGAAACGATGATGAGGGCGATCATGGCGTTCACCTCGGCTCCGATTCGGAGACGGCCGGGAACTCGAGGTCCCGCCTCATGGCCGGACGGTCGAGCACCGGATGCGTGAGCATCGAGGCAATGCGCCCGTCCCTGTAGACCATGGCCCCGATCTCGTCGATGGCGATGGCCCCGTCGATGGCGGAATCGACGAAGGTCCGCCTGTCGACGAGCTTCCGGAACTCGTCCAGCGTGTCCCCCACGCCGCAGAGGTAGGCCCGCCGGACGATCTCGCCAACGGTCATCGACGAATCGACGGAATCCGCTATGGTTCCGATCCTGGACAGCGTGTATTCGATGTCGGACGGGATGACGCTTTCGTTCCCGTTGAAATCATGGTCTGTCATTTTCTTTTCCCTTCTTTTTCACATGGACCAGACGGACAGGTCCCATGCGTCCTTCGCGTTCCGGCGGCACCACCAGCCGCGCCCCGCCAAAGCCAGGCCCATGAGGACCATGGCGATGGCCGGAGCGGCTGCCATCGCGACCATGCACGACAGCGCGGCGCACAGCAGGATGGCCGCCGTGACGAGGCAGCGGCCGGCCCGGCGCGAGTAAGCGTCGTGCTGGAGCATCCAGTACTCCGCCTCCGACTGCTCCGATCGGGCGGAATATGTAGACGCCGTGCACCGTTTGTCGGCGTGTCGCACCGTATAGTCAGAATCAGAAACGCCGTTAACGGCGGTTTCGACTACCATGTTCATATTGCTGGCCTTCCTTTGGTTTCCAAGGGACGATGGCGGAGGTTCTGGCAGGCCCCGTCGTCGTGGTTTGCATGTCCACCCTGTGTTCCGCGGGTTTTTCGGTTTCCGACGGGACACAGGGTCTTCTTTTTCCGTTTTCAGTTATGGAGTGCCGGACGTCGGAATCGAACCGACGGACGGGTTCTCGGTTGCAGAGAGAAGGAAGCAAGGAGAAGGGAAAGATCCCGTCCAACCGTTTCCGGCATTGTGGCCGTTCCGTGGAGTCTGCGTTTGTGCCGGAGCGGCCAAGTGTTCAGTTTTCGTCAGGCGGCGGTCAGCAGCAGGTTCGCCGCCATCCGTTCGCGGGCGGACAGTTGGGCGGAGACCTCCTGGTCGGCGTGCGTGTAGGAGCGCACCGGGCGGATCCAGCAATCGGCAAGCGTCCGAATCTCGCCGAGACGCAGCGCGCGTGCCGCGCAGTCGGGGCAGAGATCCAGCACCCGGAGGTCATCGCGGAGAAAGTAGTGACGCCAGCCGTTCCTGGCGAGGAAAGCGTCGAAACCGTCCGATGTCTCCTCGTTCCAGCGGGTCGACCAGATCGCGGTGTGGCATCCGTCGCACACCTGGACGTAATCGCTCCGGCTATCCGGCCATTCAGACTGCTCGTAGATTCCACCAGCCATCACGCAACCTCCTCTTTCTGGCACTGTGGTGCACCGTCGATAACAAATTCATAGGACAGGCCGTAATGTTCCTTCAGCCAAAGCAAATCGTTGAGGCTCCAGGGGGTGTGGCCGTTGACTTTGTTGGAAATGCCTCCAGGAGACTGATTCATCTCTTTCGCCAGGCGGCGATATGAGATGCACTCCCGTCTCAGCCATTTCTTCATCGCGTCAGCCATACCGTCTCGACCACTTTCTATTTACTTTCAGTCGTTTTTGTTTATCTAGAATATACTATATCGTTTACTTTGACTAAACGCAAATCGACGTGTTAGATTTGGTTTATTCAGATGACACAAAGTTTGAGGAGAACATAATGGACGAACCGGAAAGCAGCTCCTTCATTGGCGCGGAAGAGGAGGCTATGCACATGGAAAAAGTCGTTGCTTGGAATGTCAAGATGCTTTTGACCGCGCGACGGGCGTCCCAACTCGCTCTTGCCGAGGCGCTGGGGATCAAGAAAGCCGCAATGTCGAGGAAGATTAATGGCTATATCTCATGGTCCTTGGCCGATGTGGTGAAGGCCGCACGATTCCTTGGGACCACTCCTGAGGATCTCATGGACGACACACTGATGAAGAAGATGACCGACGCCCCAGACCATGCGCACCAAGGTGCTTTGGTAGGTGCCGGTTCCCCCAGGTTCCTTGTCAGTCCCTTCAACCCCGATGCGCCGATCGAGGGTGGAATCTCGGGTGCAGCTAAAGGTGCCTTGGCCGGTTTCATACCGCCCGTAGTCCCGTCCGGTACGGATTCCCCGTCCACCCCCTCAAAGCATGACGGGATTGGGGTTTCCGGCCGGTCTCAAGCCCATGAGACACTTGGAGCCATGACTACAGTTATCATGCGCACCTCCGAAGGTGACATCAAAATCAACCTGTTCGACGACGAAACCCCGGAAACCGTGGCCAATTTCCTCGGCCTTGCCACCGGCGAGAAGGAATGGATCGATCCGATGACCGGCCAGCCTTCCCATGAGCCGTTCTACAACGGTCTAACCTTCCACCGCATCATCAAGGATTTCATGATTCAGGGTGGCTGCCCGCTGGGCAACGGCACCGGCGGCCCGGGCTACGACTTCGACGATGAAATTGTTCCTGATCTGAAGTTCGACCACCCGTACCTGCTGGCCATGGCGAACGCCGGCCTGCGTCGTGGCATGGACGGCAAGATCCACGGCACCAACGGTTCCCAGTTCTTCATCACCACCGTGCCGACCCCGTGGCTCGACGGCCACCACACCATCTTCGGCGAGGTTGCGGATGACGATTCCAAGGCAGTGGTCGACAAGCTCGAAGCCGTGAACACCGATCGCATGGACCGTCCGACCGAGCCGGTCGGCATCGTGTCCGTGGAAGTGCTCAAGTAAGCGTTTCCCGCACAGCCGTACAATATAGGAAAGCCCCTCGATTGAGGGGCTTTCTTCATTTTATTTATAGAGGCGTTTGCTTGCAATCACCGGCTTATGTGATTCGTCAACATCACATTTTGCGCAGTCGCGGCTCCGCGGAATCCTTCGCGCCGGTGATACGGTACACGTCGAACACGCCTTCGATTTTACGCACGGCGGCGAGCAGAGTGTTCAGATGCTGCGGATCGGCCATTTCGAAGCTGAATTGGCTGGTGGCCACACGGTCGGTGCCGGTGGAAATCGAGCCGGAGATAATGTTCACGCCGTGATCGGACAGCACGCGTGTCACATCGCTCAGCAGATGCGGACGGTCAAGCGCCTCGACCTGGATCTTGACCATGAACACGCCCTTGGTGCTGGTCCACTGCACATCCACCACACGTTCGGGCTGGCGTTTCTCCAGTTCGAGCATGTTCTGGCAGTCCACGCGATGCACGGACACGCCTTGGTTGCGGGTGATGAAGCCGATGATCTTGTCTCCAGGAACCGGCATGCAGCATCGGGCCAACTTGACCCAGATGTCCCCCACGCCCTTGACGGAGATACCCAACGAGCTGGTGGTCTTCTTGGTACGCTCCACCTGCTTGAGCGGCAACGCCTCCTGCTCGACTTCCTCATCCACCTCGTCGCTGCCCGCGTCACGGACCAGATGCGAGATGACGTTCTGCGTGGAGATCTGGCCATCACCAATCGCCACGAACACGGCTTCCGCGTTGGCAAGGTTCAACTCGTCGGCGACACCCACCAATGCTTCCGGAGTCAGCAGCGTGGTGATTGGCAGGTTGCGCTTGCGCATGGCGCGCGTCAGCTCGTCACGGCCTTCCTCGACGGCTTCGGTACGGCGTTCCTTGCTGAACCATTGACGAATCTTGTTGCGTGCCTTCGGGCTCTTGGCGAAGCTCAGCCAATCACGCGACGGACCTGCGGATTCGGACTTGGATGTCAATATTTCAACGGTATCGCCATTCTCGAGCTTGGTATCAAGCGGCACCAATCGTCCGTTCACGCGCGCACCCATGGTACGGTGACCGACTTCGGTGTGCACCGCATAAGCGAAATCAATCGGAGTGGCTTCGGCGGGAAGCGAGACGATCTTGCCTTTCGGCGTGAACACGTAGACCTCTGCCGCGCCCAAATCCTCTTTGAGGGAGCCAAGGAATTCGTCGGAATCCGGCGTTTCGCTCGTCCAGTCGGCAAGTTGCTGAATCCATTTGAGGTTGTCGGCCTCGCTCAGCTCCTGGTTTTCGCCACGCTTGCGGTCGGACTTGTCAGGCGAGCTCAACGCGCGTCCGGCTTGGCCGTTCTCCTTGTACTTCCAATGCGCAGCGATGCCGAATTCCGCGCGGCGGTGCATGTCCCACGTGCGGATCTGAATCTCCACCGGCTTGCCGCCGGGGCCGACCACCGTGGTGTGCAGGCTCTGGTACATGTTGAGCTTCGGCATGGCGATATAGTCTTTGAAACGGCCGGGAACAGGGTTCCACCGCGCATGCACGGCACCCAACGCCGCATAGCAGTCCTGAATCGTGTCGACGATGATACGCACGCCCACCAAATCATAAATGTTGGCGAAATCGTGCCCGCGCACGATCATCTTCTGGTAAATGGAGAAGTAGTCCTTCGGACGGCCCGTCACATAGGCTTTGATGTGCTGTTCGTCGAGATCCTCATTGATTTCGGCGAGAATCTGCTTCAGGTACACGTCGCGTTGTCCGGCGCGACGGGCCACCAATACCACAATCTCGTTGTAGATCTTCGGATACAGAACCTTGAAGCTGAGTTCTTCCAACTCGGTTTTGATGGCGTTCATGCCAAGACGGTTGGCGAGCGGCGCATACACATCCAGCGTTTCACGTGCCTTTTTCTGCGCGTTCGACTGCTTGACGTAACGCCATGTACGGGCGTTGTGCACACGGTCGGCGAGCTTGACCACCAGCACGCGCACGTCGCGGCTCATCGCCACCACCATTTTGCGGATGGTCTCGGCCTGGGCGGAATCGCCGTATTCCATTTTGGAAAGCTTCGTGACGCCGTCCACCAGGCCGGTCACCGTGTCGCCGAATTCGGCGCGGCATTCGTCGAGCGTGTAGTCGGTGTCCTCCACCGTGTCGTGCAGAAGGCCCGCTGCCACAACCAGCGGCCCCATGCCAAGATCGGCGAGGATCTGCGCCACTGCAAGCGGATGGATGATGTACGGCTCGCCGGATTTACGCCGTTGCGACGAATGCTGGGTGACGGCGCGCCGGTAGGCTCTCGCGAGAATGCTCATGTCCTCGTCGGGATGGTGGTATTCGCACATCTTGAGGATTGGTTCAAGCGGGTCAAGCGGATTCGTGCTGATCTCGCAGCCCAACATTCTGGCCGAACGAACCTCATGATCCATATCGCTCATTTCGCTCCTCCTCGCTTGGAATGTACCCTATAGTACCCGCGCATCACCATATGACGGATGTATCCGGCCGCGTGTTGCACGGCCGGATACATCCTCGGTCTTTGTGTATTGCAGTCCCGTCAGGACGCAACGCCGGTTGATCCGAAGCCACGTTCCGCGCGGTCGGATCCGGGCAGGGTCTGCGCCTCGATGAATTTTGCCTCGACGTAGCGTTGGATGACCAGCTGTGCGATGCGGTCGCCCGGATGGAACGTCACAGCACGTTCCGGATCGAGGTTGATCAACGGCACCTTGATTTCGCCACGGTATCCAGCGTCGATGGTTCCCGGCGCGTTAAGCACCGTGACGCCCTGCTTGACGGCGAGTCCCGAACGTGGATGCACCAGCGCCACATAGCCGGCAGGCAATGCGATTGCCACTCCCGTGGGCACCAGCGCCCGCTGGAACGGCTTCAACGTCACTTCTTCGGTGGTGCGCAAATCGGCACCGGCGTCTCCGGCATGGGCGTAATGCAGCTGAGCCGGCTGCCCGGGATCCAGCGACTTTACCAGAACCTCGACGTTTTCCGGCTCGTTGTATGCCTCGTCGAACGCCATCAGGCCGCACACTCCTTGCATACCGGCTGTCCGTCGTCGGTAGTGTAGGCAAGCTGGCTGCGATGCTTCACCAGGAAGCATTCGGAGCAGATGAACTCGTCGCCCTGCATCGGAATGACGGTCACCGAAGCGTCCTCATTGCTCAAATCGGCGCCCGGCAGCTCGTAGTCTTCGGCAATGGCGTTCTCGTCATCGTCCATATCGTTGGAATTGTTCTGAGAACCCTTGCTCAAAGCCTGGAGCGACTCCTCGTCCTCGTCTTTGTTGCGCGGGGAATCATAATCCTGTGCCATCGAGATTCCTTTCGTCATCTATGGTGCTTATGCGCCATAGAATACATGACTTTTCCCCCGCTAGGATACACGAATTGAAATACTCGTAAAATCCGACACGTGGGGCACAATAGAATTAATAGGAAAATCTAAGGGAAAGTGGTGTGTTGTGCCTGAGAATGCGCTCGAAGATGCACGGTTCGATCATGTGAGTGAAACCGGTGAGCTCGTCTTTGTTTCAGGTGCCGGCAAATTCGCCGTCAAGGTCGATGAAGCGCTTGAAAGAGCCATTTTGGAGGCAAAGCAGATTCGCACCGAAACCCAAGAGGAGCGTCAGCAGCAAGCGCCTTCCACGCTGCCGATCTCCCAAATCCAATCCTTGATTCGAGCCGGAGCCAATCCGACCCGCGTGGCGGAGCGATATTCGTTGAGCGAAGCGCTTGTTCGGCGTTTCTCGGCGGCGGTGGAAACCGAAAAGCAATATGCGATCGAACAGTTCCTGGCGGTTCCCGCGCCGAAGGAAAGCCGTGTGCGCACGCTTTCCGAACTGATCGAACGCACGTTCGCCGCAGCCCACGTACGGTTGGAGGATGTGCGGTGGAAGGCCACCAGACGCGGTTTGGAACCGTGGAAGATTACCGCGGAGTTCGATTCCGCAGGTCATGCCGCCCGTGCGGAATGGTCTTGGAACATGCATGACAACGCGGTCAACTGTCTGAACGCAACGGCACGCAAGCTCATCGGCGAGCAAGACACGCCGACGGAAGGACACACCGAGAAGCAGGTCGACCAGAATTTTCTCGCATCATTGAATTTGCCGGGCGATTCCGCACGCTCCGCACGTATCGAACAGACGGTGTCCGCTTGGAATGCTCCGGAACCGGTTGCACCGCAAGCCACGAATATCAAGACCACCGTTGAGACTCAGTCATCGGCGACCGTTCCGCTGCCGAACCGTCCGGAAATCGCGACGACGCAGCACCCCGCCCCTTCAACGACGGAACCTGCCCAAAACTCGCAAAACACGCAATCCGCCGGCGAGCAGCAGTCCGATAAGTCCAAGATGGCATCATCCGATCCTCATAGTCAGAGCACCACCAAATCGAAGCGCCGTGCAGGACGCTCCGCAGTGCCGAGTTGGGATGAAATTCTGTTCGGTGACTGATTAACGTTCCCTAACATCCCACGGCAACATCCGTTCAGACGTTCGGATCATTCGATCAAGCCACGTCAATCAGGCATGGAATATCAGATTCCATGTAGGTCAGCGACCCGTGCACGCTGGGCAGATGCATCGCCTTCTCCGCCTGTGTGCGGGAATCGACAATGGTGGTAGAGCCCGCAGCGGAGACGACCACATCGCCGATCATCGACTTGACGCGTTCATCGACTGGTCCGTAGACGCCTTCCTCGATTGCCTGCCGGCGGGTGCGCACCTGGGCGCGCTCCCCCAGCACGTCACGCCAACGAGCGGCGATGTCCTCCGGATTCTCGCCATCCTCGCCATAAAGCATGACACAGCGTGGTTCGCCGCCGACATTCGCGACGCCCCACATCAGCTGGGGTTCGGACGCTATGTCGATGCAGGCTTCCGGGTCGGCGGTTATCATGCCATGATCCGCCACGATGACGATCAGCGTGTTCTTCGGCATACTTCGACGCAGCAAAGACAACTGGGCGTCGATACGCTCATATGTGCCGATCCACTTGTCGGAGTCCCAGCCGTAATTGTGTCCGATCTTGTCCGCGTCGCGCAGGTACACGTATGTCAGTCCGGGCGTGTTCGCCGCTTTCGCCGCGGTCATGATACGTCGGCGTGGATCGTCATTGGAGATGTAGTCGCTGCCACGTAACGCCGCCTGGGTCAACGCGGAGAACGCGAATTTCGGCAGTCCCGAACTGGTGACGCGAACGTCCTGTTCCGCCAATCGTTCGAATATGGTCGGCTGCTGTTGCAGTTTCAGCGGTGCGGGCGCGTTTTTGAAAGAGATGAGCTGGCAGATTTCGCCATTGTCGGGATTGAGCTGCGTATACCCCGTCATGCCGGTTAATCCGGGGCATGTGCCGGTACCGAACGTGGACATTGCGGCCACGGTGGTGCTGGGCATGCATGTGGCGATTGGCCGCTGGTTAACGCTGTCCGCCATCAGCGACCGTAGATAGGGTGAATGTCCCAATCTCATATTGATGTTCCAATATCCGAGACCGTCCACCAGGACCACGACTGCCGAACGCGCGTCCGGCAGGCCAAGTGCCTCTTGGAGTCGTTTCGGATCGGCATGGATGGCCGTTGGAATCGGATGCCCGATGGCGCTGGAAATGGCGGGAAGTACCGAGGATAGGTGGAGAGCACCGCCGCGGCCGCCCTCATCCGGCAGTTCGTCGCCATATCGTGCCGGACTGGTCATGGCTAGCAGCTGGTCGATTTCGGGCACTTCAACACTCATGGTTCTCATTCAAGCACCGCGGCAGTACCAGCTGGTAATATTGCTAGGTTGATTACCATAACCTTTCCGTGAGGAGAACCACCGCATGGTGTCGCACCGCAAACCGGCAAAACCAGCCTTTGACCCGCGTACGGTCAAGGAGAACATCGTCGAAACGCCGTTGAACGAGGAAATGAGCAAGTCGTTCCTCGAATACGCGTATTCGGTGATTTACGCCCGAGCGCTGCCTGATGCCAGGGACGGTCTCAAGCCGGTGCAACGACGCATCATCTATCAGATGGGTCAGATGAACCTCAATCCGGACCGGCCGTATATGAAGTCGGCGCGTGTGGTTGGCGAAGTGATGGGCAAGCTCCATCCGCATGGCGATTCCGCGATTTACGAGGCGATGGTACGTTTGGCGCAGCCGTTCGCGATGCGGCTGCCATTGGTGGACGGTCACGGCAATTTCGGTTCTCTCGATGACGGTCCTGCTGCTTCTCGTTATACCGAGGCTCGTATGGCGCCGGCCGCGTTGGGCATGAATGCCGATATCGCCGAAAATACCGTCGATTTCACGCCGAATTACGATAACAAGCTTCAGGAGCCGACTGTGCTGCCTGCCGCGATTCCGAACCTGCTGGTCAATGGTGGTTCCGGCATTGCCGTCGGCATGGCCACGAATATGGCCACGCATAATCTTGGCGAGGTGGTGGCTGCGGCCAAGCATCTTATGCGCCATCCCGACGCGACGTTAGAGGAGTTGATGCGCTACGTGCCGGGTCCGGATTGGCCGGGCGGCGGCGTGATTGTGGGCCGCAAGGGCATCCGCGAGGCGTACGAGACGGGTCGTGGCGCGTTGACCACGCGTTCCGTGACGCATATCGAAAACGTGACGGCTCGTAAAAAGGCCATCGTCGTGACGGAACTGCCGTTCATGGTGGGTCCGGAACGTGTGTTGGAACGTATTTCCGAAGGTGTGAAGAACCGTAAGCTGGACGGCATTTCCGGTGCCATCGATCTGACTGACCGGCATAACGGCACGCGCCTCGTCATCGAAATCAAAACCGGGTTCGATCCGAACGCGGTGCTGGCGCAGCTGTTCAAACACACGCCGTTGCAGGACAATTTCACCATCAACAATGTGGCGTTGGTCAATGGCCGTCCGCACACCATGGGATTGAAGGAAATGCTTCAGGTGTGGGTGGACCATCGTCGTGTGGTGATCCGCCGACGCAGTGAATTCCGCAGGAAGAAGGCGCTTGAGCGGCTGCACTTGGTGGAGGGCTTGCTGCTCGCCATGGTGGACATCGATGAAGTCATTCAGGTGATTCGCTCTTCTGATGATGCCGAGGCCGCGAAAACAAAGCTTATCGCCGTATTCGATCTGGATGAGATTCAGGCACAGTACATTCTTGACTTGCGGCTACGCCGTCTGACCAAGATGAGTCGTATCGAGCTTGAGGCGGAACGCGACGATCTGAAGCGGCGTATCGAAGAGCTTGAACGCATTCTTGCTTCCGATGAGGCGCTTGACGGCGTGGTCATTGACGAAATGGATGACGCCGTGGCCAAATACGGCACTCCCCGGCGCACGGTGCTGCTGGATGAGGATGAGGAAGGCAATTTGACGCCTGTTGTGGCGCATGGCGATGATGGCGTCTCTGCAAACGCGATGGCTGCCGCGCGCGCCGCCGCGACCGTATCCTCCGCAGCAGCCGATGTCGCCGCAGCCGCAAAGGCCGCAAAGAAGGCCGGCGATGAGAATGCCACCGCATCGGCTCTGCAGATTGATGACGAGCCGTGCGCGGTGATGCTGTCCGCCACGGGCCTGATCGCACGCACTTCCGAGGATGCGGTGGAACGTTGGGAGAATCGTTCGGCTTCCGACGGACGCGCCAAGGATGATCAGATCGTTTCGATGTTCCGCACGTCCACACGTTCCTCATACGGCTTGGTTACTTCAGCGGGTCGTCTGGTGCTGGCCCATGTGGTCGAATTGCCGAAGGTTTCCGCGGATGGGCCGCTCAGTGTCACGGGTGGTGTGAAGGCCGAGGAACTGCTGGGCATGACGGAGAACACCGATCCGATCCACGGCGAACGGGTGATTGCTGCGATTGATATGCCGTCCACGGATGACGACGGTCAGCTTGTTCCTTTGGCGTTGGGCACCCGCAACGGCGTGGTCAAGCGTTGGAACCGTGAATCTCCGACCACAATGGATTCGTGGAGCGTCATCGATTTGAAGGATGATGACGAAGTGCTTGCCGCTGCCGAAGCCCGTGATGAGGATCGTCTGGTGTTTGTGTCCACCGATTCCTCGTTGTTGACGTTCGAAGCGAAGAATGTGCGTCCGCAGGGCCGTACCGCTGGCGGCATGGCGGGCATTCGTCTGGCTGAGGGGTGTTCGGCGGCCGCGTTCGCGGTGGTGCCTGACGGCAAGGTGACATGGAATTACGAAGAAGGCGAGAATGGACTGTTCTCCGCTTCCGGAGCCGTGGTGTTGACGGTTGCCGGCGATTCCGAAGCGTTGCCTGGCACTGAAAACGGTGCCGCGAAGGTCACGCCGTTGGAGATGTATCCGACGAAGGGCCGTGGTACGGGTGGCGTGCGTTCGCAGCGATTCCTCAAGGGGCAGGATACGTTGATTCTCGCGTTCGTGGGCGCGTATCCGTTGCATGCTTCCACGCAAAGTGGCGCTCCTGTGGAATTGCCGAAGCCTGATATGCGACGCGATGGTTCCGGTACGGATCTGTCGGCGCCGATTGCGGTGGTCGGCTGATTCGACGAAATCGATTGGCGGGGCTCTGGACTGGTTCTTCTTCTTCCGGTTCAGGGCCTTCCCGTTTTGCGCACTTGGGCTGCCAGGTTGAATGAGCAGGCTGGGTGAAAGTGCCTCCGGCTTGGTTCAGCCATATAGCTTCATGCCTTGTGGGCTGTCCACGAACCCGGCAGCATGCAGCAAACGTCTGTATTCGTTGCGTTCCTTCAATGATTCACCGTTCATTTCGGCGAAGCTGACGCTGCCCTTGGACTGATGCTGCAATGCATAGGCAAGTTCCGTACATGCCGGCTGCAATATTCGCTCGTCATCGGTGAAGCTGACGATTCTGTGGCTTTTCGGCACGGCGAACAGCACCGGCATGCCGTGGTCGAGCACGATGACCGATTCCGCTCTGCGTGCCGGTTTCATATGGTGTTGTTCGGGCCATGTGATCGCGGAGCCTGTCAGGTTGGCCGGGTCGGTCACGTCGAGCGCCACGCAGGATTGGCTGCGCGCTTCGTCGTCGCCGCGCAAGGCGTCCACTGTGTCACGTCCGGCGAATTGGGCCGCTCCGAATCCTTTGACGAACATGCCTCTGACCAGATTGCCGTGTTCCTCCATGCGTTTGAGTACCGGGTATAGTCCGGAGAATCCGCCTGCGACCTGCTCCTTGTCGATTAGCGGAGCGGCGATCACGCCACATCGGTCGAGCAGCGATTCGATCAATGCGATGTCGTATTCCTCGATGCCGGCTGTTGGTTTGCCGGCGGTATCGTCCGTTTGGTCCGGTATCGCCATTGGACTGGTCCGGGACGAGTCGACCGCGGACCATAATCCACCGAGCGTCGCCGGTGTCGAGACGTGGATCCGTACGCGTCTGCGTGCGGCAGTGCGTGGCGCGCGCACTGAAACCGTGCCTTGAGTCAAGGCCCGAACGGGAGCGAATGAACTGTTCGTCACTTTGCCTTGCCATACCAAGGACCACAAGGCTTCCTCGAACTGGCTTTCGCCCCATGCGGGAAGGATGATTTCCCCTGTTTCAGGATTCACGTTGACTTCCGCATGTTCCTGCCAGATGGCTTTGGCGGCCGTGGAAAGCTGCCGCGCATGGAAGGCTCCCCCATTCGATAATGCGGCAAGTATCGTCTCCGGCACGGTCATGGTTCCGGCACTATAGGCATTGTTCTGCGATTGTTCGCCGGGTTTCACCAGCAGCCGTGAATCAGCTGGATGGAATGCGATGCCGCCGGCTTCCTTGGCATTGGAACCATTGATTTTGGAGCCGACCCATACCACGTCTCCGGATGCGAGCAATTCGTCCAACATACTCGGTTGGTAATCGCGAACGCGTGCGGGGAAGACCGAGGATTCCCAAACGGAGGCGTTGAGGTATATGCCTTCAAGCTGTTCGATCACACGCATCAGCCCGTCGACGCCTTCATATCGGGCGCCACCCACAGGTCCGACGCCTTGTCTGTCCAACAGGAACGCCTGATAGACGGCCGGTTCCACCGGCTTGATGGCTTTGCGTGCCTTGGCAAGCGAAAGCGCGCGGATACGCCGAAACACGTCTTTGTGGAGCCATTGCTGGGGCGTTTGCCGAGGTGACCGTTCCGATGCTGAATCATCGGAACCATTGGCGTCCGCTCCGGCCGCATCATCGACGAAATGGCCTTTCAGCAGTTCGCCTTTGGCATGTAATTCATCCAACATGCGTACGCCTTGGACAGCGTCCAATCCCAGTTCGGCGATCATCTGATCCGCGGTGAATGGGCCATGCGTTTTGGCATATCGCGCCACACGGCCGGCAATGTCGGTCTCGTCCAAATCGTTCCAGAACGTCCGTCCGGCAAGCTCCTTCCCAATCTGCGCGATGACGCCGGCATCCAACAGCGAAGCCATGTCCGTGGCGCCCAGAAGACGTTCCAGCACTTCCGGGTCCATGGACAGCAGTTGCGTGCTGCGTTCGGCTTGCGGCACGTCGTATTGGTACATGACCGCACCCACGTATCCGAACAGCATGTTTTCCGCGAACGGCGACGGCGTTTCCGTGACGGTCTCGCTCAAAGAGATGACGCCGGAGCGTAATCCGGACATCACATGTTTCAGCGCGGGCAGATCGTACACGTCCTGTAGGCATTCGCGTGCGGTTTCCAACAGCAGCGGGAAGTTCTTCCGAGTTCGGGCGGCGTTGAGCAGTTGCGCCGCGCGCAGCCGCTGCTGCCATAAGGGGACGCGTTTGCCGGGGTTGGCGCGTGGCAGGAACAACGATCGCGCCGCGCATTCTCGGAATCGTGCGGCATACAGCACGCTTTCGCCGACTTGCGTTTCGATGATGCGTTGCAGCTCGTCCATGTCGAACAGCAGCAACTCGCGGATCGGCAGGTTGCCGTCGCCGTCCGGGAGGCGGATGATGATGCCGTCGTCGGCCGCGTATACCTGCCCATCGAACCCGTATCGTTGTTTGATACGTGTGGTGATGGCCATGGCCCATGGTTCGTGCACGCGTCTGCCGTATGGCGAGTGGACGATCACACGCCAATCGCCTTCTTCATCCTGGCAGCGTTCGACGACCAGCTCACGGTCGTTGGGAATCGTTCCCGTGGCGGCGCGCTGTTCGGCAAGCAGGTCGGCAAGATTGCCGATGGCGTTGTCGTCCAATCCGTCACGACGTAGACGTGCGATTGTTGTCGTGCCGAATCGGCTGGTTTTGTCTCCTGCGATGCCGTCCGAGACTTCCGCGCGTAGTCCTTGCGCCATATCGCGTATGAATCGGCCTTGGGATCGTCCGAATGCCGCGTCCCGCCCGTCGCCTTCGCCATGCCAGAACGGCAGTCGGGCGGTACGTCCTGGAGCAGGAACCACCACCACACGGTCCCGGGTGATTTCCTGGATCTGCCAGGTCGATGTGCCGAGGGTGATGACGTCTCCGACCCGGGATTCGTACACCATTTCCTCATCCAGCTCCCCCACTTTGCGTGGGCCCGGTCCGGAGCCTTCTTCGGGAAGCACCACGGTGTAGGTTCCTCGGTCGGGTATGGTGCCTCCGCTGGTCACGGCCAGTCGTTGAGCGCCAGGGCGCGCGGAGATGAGACCCGCCTCTTCGTTGTATTGCAGTGGTGGCCGGAAGGCGGAGAAATCCTCGCCGTTGTAGGCACCGGTCATCATGCCCATCACAGCATCGAACATGGTTCTGTCGATATCTTCGAATGGCGCGGCCTTGCGCACGGTCACGTACCAGTCGTCTGGTTTCAGATCATCCATCGCCGCGGCGGCGACGGTTTGCTGGGCAAGCACGTCCAAGGGGTTGCATGGAATGGTCAGTGTTTCGATGTCTCCGGAGCGCATGCATTCGATGCTTGCGGCCGTGCCGATGATTTGCTCTCGTGTAATCGGGTAGAACAGTGCATGCGAGACTCCCCCGACCTTGTGGTCGGCGCGCCCCACCCGCTGCAATCCCGAGGACACGGACAATGGCGGTGCGATCTGGATGACCAGATCCACTGAACCCATGTCGATGCCGAGTTCAAGGCTCGATGTGGCGACCACGCAACGCAATTGGCCGCGTTTGAGCTGCTCTTCGATCTGTTTGCGCCGGTCTTTGGAAACGGAACCATGATGCGCCATGGCGATCGCGTCGGCGTCCGCATGCGAGGAGACCAGCATGGTGGTGGATCCGACCACGGAATCGTAGTGTTTGGCGAAGCCTTCACGGCCTTCCGGGGAGCCCAGATCCGGATACGGCTGGGTGGAATCACTGGCTGTGGACTCCGGCTGGGATGCGTTGTCCGACACACTCAAGTCCGTTCGGCCAAGCCTACGGTCGGACAGCGCATCCCGCCCTGCGTCCGCTTTGACGGCGGTTTCAGACCCAGTTTTCCGGGATGTGCGCAATTGCGCATACAGGTCGTTGAGCCGTGCGGTGAGTTTTTCCGCAAGGCCACGGGAGTTGACGAACACGAGGGTGGTGTGGTGTTTCAGCACTTCGTCAAGCACGCTGCGTTCGATGGCCGGCCATACCGAACCTCCGGTCGAAACCCGTGAGGTATGTTCATCTCCCCCGACCGAAGTCAGTCCTTTACGTTCCGCCAATGCCTCCATGGCAGGACCCACCCCGGAAATATGCGTGGTATGGCGGTTCGGAAGTTTCACGGCGCCTGCCCTCCGCCCTGCGTCGTCGGAGACGGGATCGCGCATGGCCGAAAGCGGTTCCACCACTTTCAGATCCATGTCGGGGTGCGATTCGGGTCTGATGACGCGTACCGGCCGCGTGCCGCCAAGGAAACGTGCGGCTTCGGCCGGCGGTTCCACAGTGGCGGAAAGCCCGATGCGTTGGACAGACCGGCCGGCAAGGCTTTCCAATCGTTCCAAGCTCAGCGCCAGGTGCGCGCCACGTTTGGAGCCCGCGATGGCGTGCACTTCATCCACGATAACGGTATCAACGGCGGAAAGTATCCGTCGCGCCTTGGAGGTGAGCAGCAGGAACAGCGATTCTGGCGTGGTTACGAGGATATCCGGCGGATGGCTGACGATTCTGCGCCGTTCCTGCGGCGTGGTGTCGCCGCTTCGTATGCCCACGCTGACTTTCGGCGATGGCAATCCCATCGCCTCGCACTGTCCGGCGATGCCAGCCAATGGCGCTTGGAGGTTCTTGGCCACATCCACGCCCAGAGCCTTCAATGGCGAAATATACAGGACCTTGACGCCGCGGACGGGTTTACGTTTCTTGGCATTGCAATCGGATTCAGCCGTGCCGTCCCCACCGCCGGACGTCCGCAATAAGTCATCGCCCTCCTTCGTCATCAGACGGTCGATTGCGGAAAGGAAGGCGCACAATGTCTTGCCGGAGCCGGTGGGCGCCACCACCAACACGTTCTCGCCGGAGCGGATGGCCGGCCATGCCAAACGTTGCGCCTCCGTCGGAGCATTGAACGCATGCTTGAACCAGGCATTGGTAGCCTCCGAGAACAAGTCCATGCATTCGTACATACGTTCGATTATGGCATCGCCTTCAGACATCATCCACAACCGGCGGAAAGCTCGTCATCCACCGTCGTCGGCTCATTCGAGCACACCGCCCGGCTGACACATTCGAGCGTCTCACATATGGCGTCGTCAGGCGGCCGCACGGTCGCCGCACTTGCGGCGCAAAGTCTCATGCATGGCGACCATCAGCGCCAGGAACACCACCAGATAGAACGGGAACAGGTTGACCGAAACATGTTGCGCGATCAGCCCGAACAGCGGCGGCATGCACATCGATCCCACATAGGCGCAAGCCATCTGCATGCCGACGATGGCCTGCGATTTGTCCTCGCCGAAATAAGCAGGAGTGGAATGGATGACGCACGGATAGATCGGCGCGCAGCCCAAACCGATGACCATTAGTCCCGCGATGGTGCCGATATTGTGCGGCAACGGCAGGAGCATGATGACGATGCCGGTCAGCACCAACGCCTGGCCAAGACGAATCATGGCCGGATCGTTCAGTTTCATGGTCAGGAAACCGCTGGCGAGACGTCCGACGGTGATGCCGATGCAAAACAGGCTTCCCCACATGGCCGCCGTGGTCTTGTCGATGCCCTTGCCAAGCGCCATATAGCTGCTGGCCCACAACATGGCGGTCGATTCGAGCGCGGAATAGCAGAAGAACATCACGAGGATCTCGCGGGCGCCACGGATGGCGAGCACACCGCGAATACCAAGCGGCTTGCGCCGGTCAGCCGTTTCCCCTTCCGATTGCTCGGACTGCGCGGATTGCACGGAAGAGGTTTCACTCGTCCGCTGCGGTTCGACGGTCTTACGCGCCTTCCACAACGGCAGGCTCAGCACCAGCACCGCGGTGAGCACGACCTGCAGAATGGAGATGGTCCGGTAGCCCCACGCCCAGCCATGGCCGGCACCCAATGCGCTTGCCATGATGTACGGGCCAAGCAGAGTGCCCAAGCCCCACATGGCGTGCAGCCAGCTCATGTGACGGCTTTCGTAGTGGATTGCCACATAGTTGTTGAGCGCCGCATCGACGCCGCCCGCGCCCAAGCCGTACGGAATGGCGAAGAGCAGCAGCATCCAGTAATTCGGCGAGATGGAGAAGCCGAACAATGCGAACGCCGTCAACGCAACGGACACTGCCGTGACCTTGCCTGCACCGAACCGCAAGGTCATGCGGTCGGATAGCAGCGCGGACACGATGGTGCCGGCGGAAATCGTCATGGAAATGCCACCCGCCCAGGAAATCGGCGCATGCAGGTCGCCGCTCATCGTCGGCCATGCGGCGCCGAGCACCGCGTCCGGCAGACCCAGACTGATGAAGGCGATGTAAATCACGGCGAGCAGCAGATTGGCCACAGTCAGCTCCTTGTATGTTTTATGTTTGCGGCAATAAAATCACGAAAATACTCCGCTATTTTATCCAAAGTTACCTACCAAACGGTATTTTGTATCTTGCACTATCGACCGACGTTTTTGCATTATCGTGCATACACGAAAAGCGGGTCTCCGCCGTAACGC
>UMCT01074195.1_pt1 | contig 19213 bp, 9 predicted proteins | sample 1964291 | NCBI WGS metagenome assembly UMCT01 (sample SAMEA4835974, study PRJEB28245) | human gut metagenome | biome: gut microbiome; material: fecal sample | place: Denmark | collected 2008 | reverse complement strand
CATGGAATTAGGCCTATTTAATAATATGAACATGCTTATACCTATTACTGAAGATGCAGGTAAAAGAGCCGTTAACGCACGCGATTTACACATTTTCTTGGAGAGTAAGCAGCAGTTTGCCGACTGGATTAAAAATCGCATTAGACAATATGGTTTCATTGAAAATCAAGATTATCAGGTTTTTCATAATCTTATGAATAACCCTAATGGCGGACGTCCTACAACTGAATTTGCTTTGTCAATCGACATGGCAAAAGAGCTTTCAATGGTGGAAGGAAACGAAAAAGGGAAAGAGGCGAGACGATATTTCATCGCCTGCGAAAAGAGATTAAATCCTCTATCCACTCCCTCATATCAGATATCCGACCCTATTAAACGGGCTGAGGCATGGATTGAGGAAGAGAAGAAGCGTCAACAGCTTGCACTGGAAAACGGTATGCTGAAACCTAAAGCGGAATACTTTGATCATCTTGTGGAAAGGAAGTTGCTGACTAATATTCGTGATACAGCAAAACAGATAGGACTCTCTCAAAAAGCATTCGTGTATTTGCTTATTGAAAACAAATTTGTTTATCGTGACTTGAAAAAGAAACTCAAGCCTTATGCAGAGCATACACCGCTATATTTCGAAATGAAAGACTTCGAGAAAAACGGGCATGCCGGTACACAGCTTTTGGTTACTCCTAAAGGGAAAGAAACTTTTAGGTTGATGTGGGGGAAGTGATGTTTTGTTTAACAAATGCGCAAGGGCGGTCAAATGATGGCCGCCTTTTTTAATACATAATCAAGATGAATGAATATATTTTGTCTGTAACAATAGCCGTTTTGGTCTATGGTATATATCTTATTGCTGTTTATAGGAATACGGGACACAGTGGTAAGCCGGAGCCGTCCCGTATACCTGCACCCCCAAAATCTAAGCCGATGCTAAGGGGAAAATTCCATCGTCTTACTATAAAAGCAATCCTCCGCTGGGAACAGCTACGGGAAAAATCCTTTTCGCAGATAGATTATGCGGATAAAGAAGACATGGAATCCCTACTTTATGTCATGTACATCACCAGTGACAAGCCTGGATATACTTTTGAAGTCTTCCGGCAAGTCATAGCGGATGAACGGTTCATGAGTGCCATGTCCTCCGATTTGGGAAGAATTATGGAGATTGTGGCTCAATTTCAGAAGAAGCCAACCACACCTGATATCGGTAGTACCGAGGGTAGCCCTGAATATATAGGCAGCATTGTATCTACTTTGATAATGGCGGGCCTGGATGCTCATTATGCTTTGAATGAAATGGAATTGTGCGATCTACCTCTTTATCTGGAAGCTTATGAGAGAAAACGTAAGGAAGAAATGGAAAGTTCTCGGATGTGGACGTACTTCACTATACTACCTCATATTGATGCAAGGAAGATGAAAAACGGTGCCAGGGACTTGATTATATTTCCGTGGGAAGAAGAAGAGGCAAGAAAAGAGGCTGAACGGGCTATCAGGGAAGATGCGGCACGGTTTGAGGAATTAATGAAAACTAAAAAGACAGATTATTATGGCGGGTAAATTATCATTCAGTATAGCAATCAATTTGCTTACTGAAAATTTTAAGAGAGGTGCCAATCAAGTGAAGTCCGCATTCAAATCGATGCAGATGCAGATATTAACCTTTGCAGCTGCATTGGGTGCCGGTGGCATTGGTCTGAGCAACCTTGTTTCCCGGTTCATCGATGTAGCCCGAGAAACTAACCGGGTTACTACAGCTTTGAAAAACGTATCCGGTGGTATGTCGCAATATGCCGACAATCAGCGCTACCTATTAGACATGGCCAAAAAATATGGTCTGGAAATAAATGCTCTGACCGGAAATTATGCCAAGTTTACGGCCGCTGCTTCCATATCAGGAATGTCGATGCTGGAACAACGGAAGATATTTGAATCCGTATCACGGGCGGTTACTGCATTCGGAATGAGTGCTGATGATAGCAATGGTGTATTTCTGGCGTTATCACAAATGATGTCCAAGGGTAAGATTAGTTCGGAGGAACTTCGCCTGCAAATGGGAGAACGTTTACCCGTCGCTTTACAGGCCATGGCTAAAGCTGCCGGGACTTCCGTTGCCGGACTTGATAAACTTCTGAAACAGGGTAAGCTAATGAGTGCAGATGTACTTCCAAAATTTGCTGAGGCCTTGAATGAGATGATCCCTAACATTGATTTGGATAACCTTGAAACCTCCATAAATCGGCTTAAAAACACCTTTACGGAAGTAGTGAACAGTACAGGGGTACAGAATACTTATAAATCTTTGGTTGATTGGCTAGCTAAGACAATAGCTTCAGCGGTTGAGAATACAACCAATGTTGTTATCGGTGCTTTGGCGCTGATTACCGGTGCCATTGCCAACCATGCCGTAAAATGGTGGACAAGTATATCTTCTACCACTTCCATGATAGAGGCTAATGTCGCTAAAAGTAACGCTGTGTTGATACAGGCTACCCAACAGCGTATTGCCACAGAGATAGCACTTGAAAAGGCAAAAACACAGTCTGTTATGGCTGAGGCTAACGCCCGTGTAGCACTTGAAAAGGCACTTCAAAAAGAGAAGATGGCATCGGATCAAGTTGCCTATGCAGAGCAAAAGGCAGCAGACGCAAAGAAGATAGTTGATGCGCAGTCCACGGCTAAGGCTATGTTGAAAGCCACAAGAGAACGTGTAGCCGCAGAAATAACATTAGAAGCTACTAAAGCCGAGGTTATTGCTGCTCAGAATGCCCATCTACAAGCACAGACATATAACGATGCTATTGCAGCACGGGAAAGACTGGCTATAGCACAAAAGAATTTTGCCAGTGCAGAGAAAACACTTGTGGAAAGGACTGCTAAAGAGGTTGCTGCGGCGGAAGCTGCCAAAGCCGCAGCGGCTCAAGTGGCTTCAATTAAATCAGCAAAATGGTATGAAGCTGCATATACAAGAATAAAAGTTGCAGCAGCTAAATTGGTTGTTTCTATTCGTGCAATGTGGAGTGCTTTTGCTCCTATGGTAATCGTTGCTGCCATTACTACTGTAATAGGAAAGCTTTTCACAATGTACAAGGAAGCAAAACGAATAAAGAATATTTTCTCTGAATATAAAAAAGAAGTAAATACAATCGGGCATACAATTGAAATTGCTCAACTAAAAGTATTACAAAAATTATATAATGAGGCTACCGGAAATAAAAAAATACAAGAAAAATATCAGAAGCGTATAGAGAGGGTTCTTAATGAACAAATAAAAAAAGAACAGAATATAAATGATGTTATTGCCGATCGTATTAAATTGCTGGAAGCTACTGCTACCGCTGATTTTTTGACCCAGAAAAAGTTAGAAGTAGAAGATAAGAATAGACAACTCGGAACGAAGTCGGGTATTGGAGAGAAAAACATACAGCATCTTGCTGGAATAAAAGAGAAGAGTCGAGGAGAATACTGGAAAAGAATAAAAGAAATAACAGGTAATTCATTTGCCCGAAATCGCGAGATAGATAAAATTGTAGATGAGTATTCTCAAAATATGAAAATTCTGGGAGACGTCAATAAACGTATTGAAGATGCAGTGGGCTATGTTGTTAAAAATGGTGCAAAGATTATCCCTGGCGACGAAGGTGAAGACAAGAAGTCCATTCTTCAAAAACAACAAGAATCATATAGAAAGCAATATGATGAATTAGGTGCAGAGTTGGAAATAGGCAAGATTACTCAGGCGGAGTACAATAAAGCCCTTGGAGAGCTTAACATAAAAATGTTTACGCAGGCCAAAGGTACCGGAGATAAAGAAGTCTTGGAAAGTGAATACTTTAGAAGTCTCAAAACTGCCGCTGAAAAAGCTATCGCCAACCAGGATAAGAATGCCGCTCTGGTTGAGTTTGAAAAAGTTCAGAAGGATTATAATACCAAAGTGCAAGAGGCTCAGCAACAACAAGCCAAAGGGCTTGCTTCTCAAAAGAAATTAGACGAAAACATCATTTCCCTTTCGATTGAGGCTGCCAGGAGTGCCGCAGGAATCAAAGGAATTGGAAAGGAGGCGGATTTATTTATTGCGGTAATGAAACTTAATGCAAAACTGCTTTCATCTCCAATAAAAATAAAGCCTCGTGATACTACATTCGATTACAAGAAAACTTCTTCCGATATTGCTTCCGAGAATCTTGACAAAGCTAAGGAATACGCTGAAAAGCTAAAGGAACGTTATAAAGAATTAGGACAGGAAATTTCTGACGAAATAGCTAATGGGATGGCCAATGTTCCCACACTGGAAGATGCTCTCAAATTGGCACAAGTAAGGGAGGACATAAAATCATTCAGCAAAGAATTAAATGAGTCTTTATATTCCGGGGTTAAGGATATTGCCAGTAGCTCTGACCGGATGGTCAGTGCATTTGAAAATCTGCGTGATGTCATGAATGATGTCGATTCTTCCGGATGGGAACGTGTCATGGCAGTTTGGAATGCAATGACAAATACCATTGATGGGCTTATGAGCATTATTAAGACCATTGAAACATTAACGGAATTGACCAATAAATTAGCCAGGGCAAAAGAGGCAGAGGCTGCGATTGATACAGCTACCACTGCGACAAAGGTTACCAATAAGACTGCGGAAACTACAGCTGAAATTACGGCGTTAGGCACACAAACCGCGGCAGAAGTCACTGCCAGTACAGCAAAAACAACAGCGGCATCTGTAGAAATGGCAGCTAAAAGTACAGCTGCTTATGCTTATATTCCTTTTGCTGGCCCTGCGCTTGCTGCGGCTCAAATAGCAACAATGCAGGCTTTAATCGCTGCGGCGGCAATTCCCAAGTTTGCCAGTGGTGGTATTGTAACCGGTGGTCCATCTTCAGGTGACAAGATTCTAGCCCGGGTGAATGCCGGGGAAATGATTTTGAACGGTAGGCAGCAATCTAATTTGTTTGAGGCTATCAATTCGGGTAAGATGGGAGGTGATAAGATGTTAGCTTCCACAGTGACTACTAAGGTGCGCTCTAAAGACCTTATTCTTACTATCAATAATGAACTTAAATCACAAGGTAAAAAACCAATAGGATGAGCTATAGTTTGATTTACACAGTTCCTTTCGCCACGCTGGATAATATTCCTTGTGTGGTAGAGATTGAGAAGGACGGTTATACAGGAGCATCGACTGAGCTAACCGCCGGTGCCACTCCGTTCACTGCTGAGATAGATAGTGAAGAGTTTCTTTATACTCCCACCCGATTCTCAACGGCAAAGTTGCAGATAGTCGGTAATGATTATTTGCAGTCCCTGTTTTCTACAGCTTACCGGGAATATCGAGTGACGATGAAGAAAGACGGTGTTATTACTTGGTGTGGTTTCATCAAGCCAGAACTCTATACACAAGATTACGCATCAGAGACATTCGTCCTGGAAATAGAATGTATATCCGCTATGTCTGTATTGGAATTTATAGACTATACGACTGAGGGAGAGACTAAGAGTTTTGTATCCTTATGGCGCTTATTGCAGCGTTGTATATCCACTGCTGCCGGACGATATAAATCAATCTTTATTCCTCATGTCTACGCCTCCAATCAGGCGGCATATTCTACGGAAGAGAATGTGCTTGCAGATATGACACTGAGTGAACAGGATTTCTTCGATGAAGATGATAAGCCAATGAAGTTAAAGGAAGTTTTAGAGGAGGTTTGTAAATTCCTTAACTGGACCTGCGTCGACTGGAAGGGTGATCTTTATTTTGTCGACGTGGACCACACTGGAATATATCGCCAATACGACATCGGATTGGAAAATAAAGCAAATGCCCAGGTTAATGAATTATTAGTGCAAGATATTGGATTTGCCGGTTCTAATCATTCGCTGGACGTACTACCTGGATATAACAAGGCGACTGTGACATGCAGTAACTATGCTGTGGAAGACTTGATTCCGGATTTGTTCGACTCATCTTTATTAAATCCTTTGATTAAAGATAGCCCGTACTATCGGAAAATTGATGGAGACAAGTATTCTCATTTTGTAAAGTTCTACACAAATAGGAGATTTAACAACCTGTTTAGTGATAAGAATTCATTGCAGCGAATTGATGTGGACCTGGGGCAGTTGGGAAGTAATGCGGATGACGCAGTCATAAACAATATCGGATCACTGATATCCAAACAGTCAAAATACAAATGGGCTGATGGCGAACCTTCCACGCTGAGCTTTGAAGATATCCTGATCATCGGAATGGGACTAAGTAATAAGAATTATAGTTTACTGGACGATTTAACGATATTCCTAAACAATGATATTCCTGTATTACAGATCAATCCTGACTACTTGGTGGATACCGTCATATCTCCACCGGATGAAGGCGCGACCAGTTATCTGTTGCTGAGCGGAGAATATTTTCAGTCCGATTCATTATATACTGATCCGGGCAAGGAAGGTGACGGAAACTGGAATAATGTTGCCGGTGATAATTGCTGCAAATTCAAGCTGAAGATCGGTGATAAATACTGGAATGGCGGTAAATGGGTAAAAGAGGAGACAAGATTCATTATAAGATGCGGTGGATATAACAAGTCGAAAATATGGTATAGCTGGAATAACTTTGAAAACAATGTCAAGTATAGCATGAATATAGACTCCGAAGGATATGCCATACCGATCAGGAAAGAGGATCATCTATTGGGAAAAATAGAACTAACCGTATTAAGGCCGATGCCTAATAATTACGGGGAAGGCGGGAAAATTAAGAGATATCCCTATTATACTTTCATGCGTAATTTAAAGCTTCAATTGTATAAAGGAACACCAGAAATAGAAAAGGAGGATAATAGCTCAGATCGTACATACGAAAACGTCCTCAATGAAAATTATATCAACGAGCTAGACGAGATCGAGTTTAAAATATCCTCCTATAATGAGGATGGGGCATGTTACAGTAAGGTCATGTTAGGCAATGATTATCTGAAAGACAACCTATATAACAGTATCCTAGACGATACAATCCGTCCCGAGGAAATGATGATCACCCGTTGCATCAATCATTATAGTGCCACCCGTATTAAACTTACCCAGGAAATAAAAGAGCGTGCGGATTTATCTCCGATAACAAGATTGTCCGACACTTTTTTGGTTGGTAAGAAATTCATTAATGCCGGTGGTTCCATCGACTATAAGATGAATAAGTTTGAATGCATTATGATTGAAGTATGAGGAAAGTAGCTATAATATCATCCACCGCACCGGCAAAGCCCAGATCGGAGAAATATCCGGTTGGGGCTTCCGTGACGCGTACAAGTGGCGGTTCTACCATCATCCAAGGTGGCGGTGAAAGTGTCGATATCGTGAAAAAGGATGATATCAAATCGCTGACGGATAAGAATGTGATGTCTTCGCTTCGGGCATTGAAAGAATTTATTAGTAAGGTGGATGATAGCGAGGTCTCTGCGATTGTCGACTTTCTAAAAGGGATTAAGATTGATGGCAACCTGATCAATCGCCTGTTGTTACAGAACACTGCAACTGGAGAAGTAAAAGATACCGATGTAATGTCAGCCTTACGAGTGCTGGCTGAAATTGCAACTAATAACGAGGAACTGAAAAAAATATTCCTTCGTAAAGACAAGACAGATTTCACTAACTATTTATTAGGCTTATTGGGTGGTGCCGTCGTTGAAAATGGCCTTATAGTTCGTCTGCCTAAGCAAAACACTCCGGCCGCTTTAATGTCTTGTTTGCTTGAAGAGGATATCGACACGCTTATCGAAGAGGATGAGGACGCCATCGTAGAAGTTGCTCCGGCGGAAGCATCGGGTGATATGACCCTTGGAGGGTTGATGAATGTTGCGCCTGCCGCTGATGAGGTGGATGACAAAGAGGATTATGTTATCGTAAAACTCAAAGGTGAGTCCGAATGGACGCTGTTACCTGCAAGTAGTATCGGTGGCGGCGGGTCAGGGACCATGTACAACGTGTATGTACGTAACAACATGGATTCCCTCGGCTTTGCCGCACAATACGGCGAGAAGTGCATTCTCGACTTTTCTTTCATCTCCCAATATCGTGACAGTATCGGTGATCCGTACAAGCCTACCGGTGAACTCGGCTTATGCTCCATTATGGTGAAGAATTCAAAGTATGCTGATTTCACAGTTGTAAAGCAGATGGAGATATCCTCCAATGTCTCCATCAAGCAGGATGTTGCCGAGTGGTTGACAAGTGGCAGTAATAATATCAAGATTACCATCAAGGGAGAAAACACGGATCAAACTACCGCTCCTGTGACTTATACAGTGCAGCTAACCTCTCTGGGTGTCAGTGCTCCGAACTTTGCCTGGTGGACGGCTTTTGCCGGAGATATCGCTATACCTATGATTGTGAATGGCAATATCAGCAAAACGCTGCATATTACTGTGACCGGCGAAGACTATAACCAGAATTATACTCAGAATCTTGGAACGGCTGTATATCTGGATACTCCTTATATCTATACGCTTCCACATCCGGGAACTACTGGTGTGTATAATGTGAGCTTTTATTTGTCCAATTCGGATAATACCATCCAGACAAAGGCGGTTTCAATTAATATCATGTGTATTTCTGCCGGAGAAACGATAAAGCTCATGTGTGTAAATAATGTTACCGAACAGTTGACCAACTGGCAGGATAATACCGTGTTTGACTATGCGATCTATGACGGTGCTTCTGCCTTGACTGATGCTTTATTCTCCATTATGAAGGGCGGTAGTGAGGTTTATAGTTCCGAAAATGATTCCATTACCACGAATGCCAAACAGACTCTCACTTATCCGATGGAGGTTGATACGGATGATGATGCTAACTTTGATGTCATTGTATCCGTGACAAGCGACAATAATAGTCTGATTGAACCGATTACGCTGAATGTGAATAATTCGCTGGGGTATTCTGCTACGTCAGGTGCTGCACTCTATATTAATCCCCGTACACGTAGCAACTCGCAGTCTAACAGCCGCAGTATAGTTAATGAGGTTGATAAGTCTGTTATCCCTGTGATCTGGAACAACTTCAACTGGGGTAATGATGGATGGGTATCTGATGACGATGGAGTGAAAGCATTGAAGATATTTGCCCGCAGTTCTGCGGTGATAGATTATCAGCCGTTTGCTGTGGAAGCGGCGCGTAGAGGAAAGACTATTGAGGTTGATTTCAAAGTGGAGAATGCTTCGGATGCCAGCAAGAACATTATTACTATCGCTGAGGGAAATGTAGGTCTGAAAGTATCCGGTGAGAATATCTCTTTTTTCTCCCAATCGCGACATGATAGCACCACACAAGATGTCCCTACAGATAACGGAGTACGTATACGCTTGACTGTTGTAGTGATGCCTGATGCCTACGGAAATGCAGGGTTCAATATCGTCGCCATCTATATCAACGGAAAGAAGAACCGGCAGTACGCTTATGAGAGTAATGACTATTTCAAAAACGCTGGAAAGATAACGTTGGGCAATGACTATGCCAACCTCTATCTTTATGGGTTACGCGTGTATGATTCGGCTCTAACTTCGGAAGCCGTACAGAAGAATTATATCAATCAGCTTGTGACTACCGATGAGAAACAGACAGAGAAGAGTATCAACCAAGTGCTGGATGGTGAAGGTGTGAATATTGACTTCAATGCTACGAAGATGCTATACAATGTATTCGTGGTTGATAAGCCTTTCCCTAACCTGAATAACCCTTCAGGCGTGGCGGGTAATCTGGAAGTTTTCTTCAAGAATAGACCGGAAAGGAACTTCACGCTCATCAATCTGTTGGTTGAAGGTCAGGGAACATCCTCAAAGAAATATCTGGAGTGGAATATCCGATTCAAAATGAAAGGGCTGAAAGACGCTGAGGGCAACAAGATAAACTCTATTGCCACGTATGCCGACGGGACCACAGACAAAAACAAAGTACTCATGTTCGACGGTGTGCCGAAGTCCGGGCGTCTGACGGCTAAGAAGAATTGGGCGAGTTCCATGCAGGACCACAAGGCCGGAAGTGTAGCCGCTTACAATGACCTGTATAAAGAGATAGGCATGAAGAACGAGGCGATGATTGCCGACCCGCAGATACGCGTTGCCGTCTATCAGGAGCCGTTCATCGGTTTTTCCAAGTCGGTTAATGAAGAAGGGCAGGACGTGTACACTTGCATGGGAGAATTTACATTCGGTCCGGACAAGGGAGATGATCTTTGCTTTGGTTATGATACGGAAGCTTTCCCTGCCTTGCTATCCGTAGAAGGTTCGGACAATGCTCCATTAGGTGCGCTTTTCCGCGTACCTTGGAATACGCAGAAATCGTATTGGGCGTATAATGCCGATGAAGAAGCTTTCCAATATAACAATACCAACTGTTGGGATTTCGATGCCGGTGAACTGAACGCCGATGAAACAGAACCGTTGTCTGCTCAAAAGTGGATAGATGCGTATAATGCCGTATATGTCTGCAATAATCGTATCAGACCGTTCAAGGGAACACTTGCCGAACTGAACAATGCCATAACTGAATATCGCAGTACGGGTTATGAGTATTGGATTGCCAAGTCCGGTGATGCCAACCTGTACAATCTCTATTACTACGAGGCAGCGGAAGGAAAGTTCATTCCTTCAGACATTGGGAACGGCCAGATCAATCTAAAAACGCAGTTGGCGGCATACCTTGCATCCGACCTGTCCGCATTTACATCCGACCAACTGAATGAGCTGTTCATCAATTCACGCGGGCAGTTGTTCCGGGCGACTGTGCCAAATTACTTCGACATCAACGACGCTGTATTCCACCATAATTTCGTTGAGTTCACTGCCGGAACCGACCAGCGGGCAAAAAATACTTATCCTTATAGCTTCTGCACGACAGGAAGCAAGTGGCGCTGGCGGCTGGATGATGCTGATACCATCTTTCCTATTGACAACCAGGGACAGGATCGCAAACCCTATTGGTGTGAGATGCATGATTATTACGACAACGGCCAACCGATTTGGAATGGTGAGACTTCTGTTTTCTGGAATCTGTTAGAACAGGCTTTCAGTGCTGAGATTACTGCGGGAATGCGTAAGATGTTCGCCGCAATGGAAAGTTTATGCGGCCAGTCTTCCGGTACTCCTTATGACAAGGCTTATGCTTTCTATAAGAAATATTTTTTAGGAATTAAAGAGTATTTCCCCGCTACGTTAGTCAATGCTGATGCCAAGCGTTATGAGCTTGCCAAGATAGCTTATGATAATGATTCCTATAGTAATGATACCGATCCTATTACGCAGAGTCATGGTGATTTCTATAGTGCAGAAACGGCATGGATAAAGAAGCGTATCATGTATATTATGAGTAAGTATAATTATGGCTTATTCTCTGCTAATGGAACCGACACCATCATTGTACGTGCTGCCGGTGATTTGATAGACTATGACATCACTCCGGCTTTTGATATGTATCCGGCAATCGCTAACGGTACGTCCATCGTACAGGGCACACGCACTAAAGCCGGTGAGACGTGTCGCATTACTATTGACCTTGGTGGTAGTGCCGACCAACAGAATGCGATACAGGCGGCGAGTTGGTTATTGAGTATTGGAGACTGGCATAAAAAGAATGTTTCCGGTACCATGGTGGTACGCGGTAAGCGTCTGTCAGAACTCATACTTGGCAGTAAGACAGATGACGTAATAATCTCTATAACAGGACTTACGCTTGCTGATTGCGGTAGTATGCAGAAGGTTCTACTTTCTAATATTGCCACATTGCAGGGTACACTTGATTTGAGCACAATAATCAACATTCGAGAGGTTTATGCAGATGGAACTAATCTGAGCCAGATAAAATTACCGAATGGTGGAGGGCTTGAAGTGATCGAGTACCCGGCTAACAATAAATACATCATTTTCCGGAACTTCCCGATGTTGACGACAGAAGGTTTGAGAATCGGTCAATGTGCCGTTAATATCACCGACTTTTTGATTGAGAATTGTCCTTTACTGAAGCCTGTGCAGCTACTTTCAGATATCATTGAGGCACAGCAGTCACAAGGCACTAACCATGTGTTGAAGCATATTCGTGCGGTCGGTTTCGAAGAAGAATATTACACTGCTGACGCTCTTGATATGCTTGCCAAATTAGCTGACGGCAGCTATGAGGGCTTGTCCTCTGAAGGACTTGCGGGCGAGGACCCGGTACCTGTCCTGGATGGCAGGATAACGGTGCATTCGAACTACTATCAGGACTCTGTGGATACGCTGAGAGGAATATTCAACAAACTGAACCTGATAATGAAGGGTGAAGCTGCTATCCGCTTCGCTGATGCAGAAGTCTTGAGAGTATTGATAACTGAAGAAGCATATAGCAATGACAATGGTAGCAGCATTGGTTCATTAACACCGATAGATGAAGATGGTGACTCAATGATTACAGCCAAAGAAGTAGCACAAGTGAAATCATTGAGTAACAGACCTGACAGAAATAATTCGATATTTAAAGGTAATACAAAAATTGAAACGTTTAATGAATTTCGTTTTTTTACCGGATTAAACAAAATAAATATTGGTTCATTCGATGGTTGCACAAACCTACGTGAGGTAACTCTTCCACTTAATACAATATTAGGAAATTCCGCATTTAGTCAAACTGGAATAGAAAGACTAATCATCCCGGAAGGTTATCAAATTATAGGAATTGGCGTATTTCAAAAGTGTCCCAATCTTAAATTAATTGATATATCAAGCACCGTCACTTCTATATCGGACGGAGGAAGTTTATTCTGGTATATGAAAAACCAAGTTGTTGTCGTATGCCGGGCAATTACTCCACCGATATTAGGAGGATGGGGTTATGAAGGTGAGCCTAAAGCTATATATGTTCCTGATGTGAGTGTGGATGCTTATAAATCGGCTGCCGGATGGAGCTCGCAAGCTGCAAATGTACAACCTCTGTCAGCTTATGTGGAAATTAGATAACAATTAAAAAACAGATAGAAATGGCAATATTAAGTACAGCTAAGATTGTAGGTATGCTTGCTTCGGCCAAGAAGACGGGTAGGCAGGTGATGAATGCGGCCGGAGAATGGGTGGCGGAAGTAGTAGAAGACTTCATGTCCGGTTTCGCTGGGTATGGTTGGAAGATATGGGAGTATGTAAAGGGCAAATGGATGCTTGAGATTGATTCCATCCGCGTGCGTGAACAGTTTATCGTGTTCGAGATGCTGGTAAGCAAGATGCGTGCGATAATCGGTTCTCTGGGTATATCTCAGGCATGTGGTAAGATAGCTGCTGTTACGCTATCTGAAGATGGCACTGAATACCTCATCACGTTGGAGGATGAGACTATGAGCTTTGTCGCTCATGACTTTATGCGGTGTCAGACTTACTCTGGAACTAAACAAACTTTCTATCACGTGGAGATATCTTCCGTTGTGGATGATGTGATCCATGTGCCGGTATCGGAGTTTGACAAAGATGCTGAAGGAATTGTAACTAATCCTCCGGAGCCAGGTAATGATATTGTTCAGTTCGGCAACTCTGTGAATAAGAACCGACAATCGGCTATCTATATCCACGCTGATGAGAGTGGGCAGCCAGCCATCGACATCATGTTCGATATTGACAGTAAGGACTGGACCGGTAAGATTAAGACGCGTCTTGGCGGCGATATTCCCGGTGGAGATGGTGCCCGTGGATTTTACTGCGAAAATGGCATGATAAAAGGTACAGATACCAGCGGACATACAGTCTATTGTATACATCCTGACGGAAGTGCCGAGTTTGGTGACGGCTCTGCCAAGTTTAATGCTGATAAGTCTGGCTCTCTTGCCGGTGGTGCTATCTCATGGGCATGGGATGCCAGCAAGAATCAATTCATCACCTCTTTTAAGAATGTCGTTATCAAATGGGAGGATCTTGATGATGAAGTCAAAGAGAATCTTAAAGGTGAAAAGGGCGACAAGGGAGATAAAGGAGATACTGGTGAAAAGGGGGGTGATGGTACCAATGGTGCCGATGGTATTAATGGTAAGGATGGCACGTCAATAGTATGGAAGGGTAGCTATGTTTCTCATCCTTCTGATCCTCAGAATGGTTGGGCATATAAGAATACGACTGATGGCAAGAGCTATGTCTATCAGGATGGCACATGGTATCAAATGACTATTGACGGTGTGGATGGAGCTAATGGCAAGGACGGTGCTGACGGACTGGATATAGTTTGGAAAGGTGATTTATCCGCACCTCCGGCCAATCCTGTTAAGAACTGGGTGTACAGGGATATTGATAACGGACGGGTATACATCTATAATGGTACTGCCTGGGCTTTGATGGTGGCAGATGGCAATGATGGTGCCACCGGTGCTGCCGGTAGTGATGGCCTATCGGTCTATATAACCTATCATGACAGTGAATCCCAACCGGGAAAACCTACAGGAAACGGCACCTCGAACGGCTGGCATACTGACGCAACGAGCACAGTTGTTTGGATGTCTCAGAAGGTCGCAGAAAGCTCATCTTCCGGTAGTTGGGGGACTCCTATCAGGATAAAGGGGATAAAAGGCGACACAGGCCCCCAAGGTGTTCCCGGAACTCCCGGTAAAGATGGAAAGGTTTATTATACCTGGATAAAGTACGCTGATGATGTGAACGGAGCCGGGATAAGCAATGATCCAACCGGCAAGACTTTCATCGGTCTTGCATACAATAAGGAAACCGCAACAGAGAGTAATACGGCTTCTGATTATACTTGGAGCCGCTTCCGAGGTTTTGATGGTCAAGACGGGACGGATGGTGTTCCAGGTGCACCCGGTACTGATGGCAAGACTACCTATACATGGATAGCTTATTCTGACAATGCAGACGGTAGTGATATGTATCAGATTCCGACAGATTCGACTAAGTATATCGGTATTGCGGTTAACAAGGATACGGCAACAGAGAGTAATGATCCCGCAGATTATACATGGAGCCGCTTCCGTGGCGAAGATGGTGCCGACGGTCAGGATGCTGTAATGCTTGCGATAGAGTTCTATATGAACGGCACCCGGATTAATGATATCCCGTGCGACATACATGGTGTCCCAATTTCGGGAAATACTGTCATAGCTAAGTTATATCGTATTAGTGGAAGTAGTAAGGAAGATTATACTCCTGAAAGATGGCGTGTATCTTATTTAAAGGAAGGTGTTGAAGTACTTTCCAGTCAACCTTTAGAATCGCTTAACTTTATAAATATATCCCTCGACATATCATCGGCATATGACAGTATTGCGGTGAGGACTTATGAAAAATCAATTCCTGATTATGTGTTGCTCACTGAGGGTTCAATCTCCAAAGTTATGTCAAATGTACCAGATTGGCTTGTAGGCTGGGACACGAACAAGGTACAGATCGGTAGCGAGTATATGATATCTCCGAAGCTGTTTACGGGGAAGAATGCCGGAACAGCCGAGGAACCGATTTTGACCGGCATAGTCCAGGGGGATAAGTGCATTACAATTGGTGGAGTTGAACGATCCGGTATCTTCGCTTTGGTGGATAATGAAGTCATTTTTGAGCTTGATCCTGAAAACAGGAAGTATAAATTCAATGGTGAGGTAAATGCGACAAGTGGAGTCTTCAAGAATATAAAGTCCCCCAATGATTCTTTTAGAATTAAAGAAAATGGAGAAATAGAGATAGTAGGTAAGGTTTCCACTTCCTCGAATGGTACTCGTATAGAAATAGACCCGGCTACTAATAGTCTCAAAATGTACACTAAAGACGATATGGAAGTTGGGGTATTGAGCTTTTTTGAAACCGAATGGAATGGTGTTATTAATTATCTTCCACGACTTAGGCTGCGTAGATATGTAGATAATGTGTTATATAATGAAACTTCAATAGACAGTGGAACAATCTTTTGTTCTCAAAAATTAGGTTCTGATGATTATTCCTGTTATTTGATTCCTTCTAACGGTTTGACATTTTACAAGAATAACGAGCAGACCAAGCATTATTCAAAATCGTAATAAATTAAAATCCCGTCCAACTTTCACAAGCCGGGCGGGATAACGACAAAATACTAAGACCTTAATGGTCTTATGCGATAACAAAGGTAGTATTAATTTTGAAAATGTCAAGTATATGGGCTTAAGCGAATGGTTGGCTATAGTCGGAACATTAGGTGGGTTCGAAGCTATACGATGGGTTATAACTTTCTGGGTAAATCGAAAAACGAATGCCCGGAAAGAAGATGCTTCCGCTGATGCGGCCGAGATACAGAACCTTTTGAATGTAATTTCTAACTTATCCGGACAGCTTGATAAGTCTGATGCGCGAATGACCTCAAGAGACGGGAAAGTAGATTTCCTGTATTCTGAGAACAACAAACTAAAGGCTGAAAAGCTGGAACTTATAAAGAAGAATTATGAGTTGGAATTGTGTCTTAAAGAAGCTGAGATAAAGAAATGTGATGTTCGTGGATGTGCCAATCGGCAGCCACCAAGTGATTATTAATAAAAGGAGGAAAAGAAATGAAGTACTTTACAATCGCTGAATTGATTAAGTCCGATACAGCCGACCAATTAGGAATTGATAACCGGTGTAAGAAAGAGCATGTAGTCAATATGACTGCATTAGTAGATAACATTTTAGACCCATTGCGGGAAGCATACGGTAAGCCAATCACCGTGAACAGTGGTTTCCGTTGCCCTGCACTCAATAAAGCGGTGAAGGGTTCAGCTACGAGCGACCACATGACCGGACGGGCAGCGGACATCACCGGAGGAAGCCCGAAGGAAAACAAAAGGTTGTTCTATCTGATCCAGGAACTTGGTCTTCCCTTCGATCAATTGATTGATGAGAAACATTTCTCATGGGTACATGTGTCTTATCGAAAAGAAGGGAACCGTAAACAAGTGCTTGCGTTATGAAGAAGTTACCTTGGATATTAATCATATTGTTGGCGGTGGCTTGTGTGGTTGCCTGGTTCCGTCCGCAGGCACCTCTCCCGGCAGAAATACGTACCGAGACAAAGGTAAATACAGTAGTCAAAGTTGATACGTTACTAATCTCTGCACCTATGGCCCCTTTATTGGTCTTCCGATTAACAGATACTATGCGTATCGGTGATACGGTAGTTTATCGTGAGCAGGCTTATTACGAAGATAGCCTTTACCGGGCATGGGTGAGCGGGTATCGTCCGAAACTTGATAGCTTGATGGTGTTCCCTAAGACGGTGTATCAGACGGTGACGAATGATATCTATCATACCATTGTACTTAAGAAGAAACGTTGGGGATTGGGATTACAAGCCGGGTATGGTTATCCATCTGGAATATATGCCGGTGTAGGCATTAGCTACAACCTTTTTCAGTGGTAGTACGTTATAGAAGAAGTAGAAGTAATTCATCATTGATGAATTTGAGCCTCGGCTGGTGACGGTCGGGGCTTTTACATACACATAAGCCTAAAAAAACTTAAAAAAAGGACAAATATGATATCTTTTTGTCTACCGCTATGTCGCCTATATATCATTCTGAATATCAGTTGCTTATGAAATAGAAAAAGCTCTTACAAAATATTATCCTGCATTCTACGTATCTGTAGGGCATATAGCCTCTATTTTACACTTGTATATTTATCCTTTAGTCGGAGCTATACAATGCCTAACTTTCACTTCCATAAAAAATAAAGTTGAACCTTTTAAAATAGTTAGATATGGAAGCAACAATTCTTACCTATGTATTTGTGTTTGGCATTCTTTGTGTTATGTGCAAGATGATGAAAGATTGATGAAGTACAAACCAAATTTGTGGTATTAATGAAATCAAGGCAGCCGAATAAGCTGCCTTTTCCTTTGTCCGTTGAGGCTTCCTCATATTATTCCGTTTAGTTTTGTTGCGCACCTCTTTACTGAAGAATCCATTACCTTTGCATAAATTTCGGTAGTGCTAATATGTTTGTGACCGAGCATCCGGCTTAACGTTGCGATTGGTATATCATTAGCGAGGCAAACCGTCGTAGCGAACGTATGTCTGGCTATGTGGCTTGTGAGTGGTTTGCGGAATTCTAATTTTTCTTCAATCACATGCAGATAATCATTATATTTCTGGTCAGAAATCGACGGTAATTTGTAGTTATACTTTTCTAATATCTCTTTTGCCGGTTGCAATAATGGAGCCAAGAACCCGGTTCCGGTTTTGATCCGTTCTCCATCAATGTATTGCATTCCACCTTCAGATACGACATCTTTATAATAATCGAAGACGTTCATATCGCAGTATGCTAACCCAGTATAGCAACAGAAGATAAATAAATCCCTCACGCGATCCAGTTTATCAGATAGCTTTGCTTCCCGAAGCATTCTTAATTCATCTATAGTTAGCGGCTTTCTCGGTTTATGGCTACCTCGCTTATCTTTGAATCGGTCGTAAGGATTCCGATCTATGTACTCCAACTTGTAAGCCTCGATCACATACACTTTGATTCGCTTATGGTAATTATGAATAGTGGCTTGGCTCCGATTTGGATTTTCCTTACGCAGAAACATATCAAACTCGGTAAGGTTTGCCGATGTTAGAGAGGCAAAGGAATTTATTTTTCCAAATCGGCATAACGCTTCTAAAGCAACTATTTGAGACACTTTAGTAGAAGGGCGAAGGCCACGCTCATCTATTCTTTTTTGCATGAAATCAAGAAATGAAGATGGTATTTCCTTCTTTATTTCTCCCCTTACGAATAGATCATAGTTTTCCCAGGTTGCTGTTAAGCCTTGCGCATACATGTCGTAGAAGACCTGTTCGTGTCGTTTGTAAAGTTCAGTAAGCCGGGCATTAATAAGAATGCCGTCAGGGCGATTGATAGCATGCATCCTGTCATCCCACTGTCCGGCATACAACTTTATACCAGTGCTCAATCTCCGCCGTTGATTGCGGCTGAAATAGATTTCTAACTCAACGGAAGATGCTACGTTATCCGTTGCTTTTTTGCGTCTGTCGAAGACGAAACGAATAATAGGTAAATTGTTACTCATAGTGTGTACCACAATTTTTATTGCAAGATGTACCACTGTACCACATTGAGTACCTTAACGTGATTTTTAGTTATTCCTTGCAATGAGTTAAACATTATGTAAAACCCACTGTAAGAGTGCTGAGTAATAGTAATATAAAGATAAGTAGTTGATTATAAAACAAAAGGGAATAAACTTTCGTCTAATCCCTTTATCGCTT
>UMCT01022762.1_pt1 | contig 19477 bp, 18 predicted proteins | sample 1964291 | NCBI WGS metagenome assembly UMCT01 (sample SAMEA4835974, study PRJEB28245) | human gut metagenome | biome: gut microbiome; material: fecal sample | place: Denmark | collected 2008 | reverse complement strand
TGCCTGTGTTGACTTCGGAGCGGAAGAAACCCAAGCGAAGCAAAATCCGTTATGCGGAATACTACGACCTGCAAAAGACCCTGGACAGTCTGTATGCCGATAGTTCAAAAGGCAAAGTGTTTACTCACCTTATGGAACTCATCTCCAGTAAGGAAAATATAAGAATGGCATTTCGGACAATCAAAGGGAATACAGGGAGCGGTACCGCAGGAGTAGATGAGCGCACCATACAAGACCTTGCCAAATTGAGCGAGGAGAGATATGTGGCGCTGATTCAAAAGCAGTTCAAGAGCTATCATCCCCGCCCTGTCCGCAGGGTGGAAATCCCCAAACCAAACGGAAAGACCCGCCCCCTTGGAATTCCGACCATCGTAGACCGCATCGTGCAACAATGTGTCCTGCAAATCTTGGAGCCAATTTGTGAGGCGAAATTTTATGACCATTCCTACGGATTCAGGCCGAATCGCTCCACAGAACATGCCATAGCCAGATGTAACCAGCTAATACAGCTATCGCATCTGCATTATGTTGTGGACATTGATATAAAAGGCTTCTTTGACAATGTAAACCACACAAAGCTGATTCAGCAGATGTGGAAAATGGGAATCCAGGATAAGCGACTTCTGTGCATTATTCGGGAAATGTTGAAAGCCCCCATCGTGATGCCTAACGGAGAATTTCTCCATCCAAGCAAAGGAACGCCGCAAGGCGGTATTCTCTCCCCGCTGTTGTCCAACATCGTTCTTAATGAACTGGACTGGTGGATTGCGTCACAGTGGGAATGGATGCCAATGCACGGCGGCGCAAAATATACTTACCTTAACGCAAACGGCAGCATCAATCGGGGTTATCAGTACCGATTGCTGAAAGAAAGCCACCTAAAGCCCGTGTTCATCGTCCGGTATGCCGATGATTTCAAGCTGTTCTGTGGAAACCGCAAAGACGCATTTTGTCTATATGCGGCAACAACGCAATGGCTAAAGGAGCGGTTGAAGCTGGACATCAGCCCAGAAAAATCTAAGGTAGTGAACCTAAAGCGCCACTATTCTGAATATCTGGGATTCAAGATGAAAGCACAGCGCAAGGGAGATAAGTATGTTGTCCGGTCTCACATGAGCGATAAAGCGCAGAAAAGAGCAAAAGACCAACTGGCGAAGTGCATCAAGGCAATCCAACATCCTAAAAGTGAGCAAGACCAGCACAGACAAATCTTCCGTTACAACTCTATCGTAATTGGAATGCACAATTATTATCGTGTTGCTACCTGTGTCAATCTGGACTTTTCGCCCATCGCATTCGCCATCGGTAAGCAAATGAAAAACCGTTTGGGTAATCAGGGGTTAAGCAAACAGGGTAAATTAGAAAAGGGCTACATCAGGAGTAAATACGGCAACAGCAGTCAAATCCGTTTCCTGAAAGGTCATCCGCTTATACCAGCGGGATATATCCGGCATAAGAACCCATTGGGGAGAAAGCGGAGCATCAATCGCTATACAGAGAGCGGCCGAGAGGAAATTCATCGGATGCTCGGCGTCAATGTGGAAATTCTCACATGGCTGATGCGCAATCCAAGGCTGGGCCAGTCTGTGGAGTATGCGGACAACCGTATCTCTCTATATGCGGCACAGTATGGAAAATGCGCTGTCACAGGCAGAACGCTCAGCCCCCATGAAATTCACTGCCATCACAAGCGCCCTAAGGCGGCAGGCGGAACAGATGCCTACGCAAACCTTGTTATCGTCAGCGAGACTGTTCATCAACTTGTTCATGCCACGGATGAAAAAACCATTTTCCGTCTGCTCCAAACCCTGTCACTGGATACTCAACAGCGAAAAAAGCTCAACAAACTGCGAGAGCAAGCAAATCTGAACGCAATCTAAAACAGTCTAACCGCAACGAAGTGTGTAAATTGTGTTTGAAACAAAATACTGTTATCCCGATGGAACGCCGTGTGAGGGGAAACTCTCATGCACGGTGTGGAGTGGGGGAAAATCCGAAGATTACTTCAAAGGATTACCTATCACTATTACCTGGAGCCTTCTCCAGCGGAACCCCCAAAGGCGAGGACTTCCGTATTGTCTTGGAGGAAATTGTTAGAGTTAAAGACAGTACCTGTTCAGTGCCTCGACCTGACTCCGGGACATGGGAATCTGCTGGGGCAATCATTCTGGGAGATCAATTCAGCCTGGCTTGGCGTGTCCTGGACGCTCAGTACTGGGGTGTCGCCCAGCGTCGCAAAAGAATCTTCCTTGTCGCAGATTTTGCAGGACAATCCGCCCCACAAATACTATTTGAGCAGGACAGCCTGCTTGGGAATCCTGCGCCGAGCGGATGCCAGAGGGAAGGAACTTCCATCCCAACTCAAGCAGGCTTTGCAGGTACAGGCAGGAGTGATGACAGCAAATCAGGAAGCGTCTGATTTAAAAGCCTATCACATTAACCAAAGAGATGAAGGCATTGATTTGCATGGCATTTCCGGCGCACTCATGGCGACTACAAATATGCAAATGCAAACTTTTGTCACAGGCGGACCTGTAGTCGCCTTTGCCGCAAACCAGAGAGATGAGGTGCGCGACCTCCATGATGTGGCCGCAGCACTTGGTGCTCAGCCGGGGATGAAACAGCAGACCTTTGTTGCAGGCATAACCGCCAAGGGCAACGGAGATTGCTTTCTCTCACCGGAACGCCATACCTCACTCAGCGGCGGTGGCGGTCAGGCTGGACAGGGCTATCCATGTGTTCTGACAGCTGGTTTTTCTGCGGGCGCAGGCTCCTCAGCGGGAAGCATCGGATATGGCGAGGAAGTAGCCCCAACCTTAAAAGGAACCGCCAGCGGAAACTGTATGCCCTCGATCCTCTGCCTCAACGACCAGGGCGGCAGTGCGATGGGCTGCAGTGAGGATGTCGCTGGAACACTTCGCGCACAGGAACACGGCCATCAACCGCTGGTATTTGAAAACCATGGGATTGACGCTCGATATACTGGTCCCCATAAGGTTGCACCAACAATGTCTGCACGCTACGGTACGGGCGGAAACAATGTTCCGCTGGTTACGCAGGGAGATGATACCTTCTGCATTACTGGTAATGCGATAGACCGTCAACCTATGAATGGAGGAAATGGAATTGGATATCAGCAAGGCATTGCCTACACCCTAACCGCCACCGATCATCATGCCATATGCAAACCATACCAAACAGTAGTTGGCGCTCTATGTAAAGGAGACGAGAAGGGAACAGGAAACCAATATGTAAGCCAAGATAAGTGCGTCGTTGAATCACCATCACTAATTCGTCGTCTTACACCTTTGGAATGTGAGAGACTTCAAGGTTTCCCGGATAACTGGACGGATATCGAGGGCGCCTCCGATTCCGCTCGCTATAAAGCGCTGGGCAACTCTGTGGCGATTCCTTGTGTCGACTATGTTTTACAAGGGATCGCACGGGCCATCACAGCGCAGACAGCTTGAAATATTATGAAGGGAGATACGATCATGGAACCGATGAAAAACCTCTGCGGCTTGATCCCCGAGTCGCTTCATAAGCGGCTGATGGAGGGCAAAAGTCCTGAAATGACAAACGGTGAGTACCTCACTAAGATACTCACCGCCTATCTGGACCAGCCTGCCACAGCGAAGCCGGAACAGCGAACCCTGGCTGTTCAGATATCAGAGGACATGTTTCAGCAGCTGAAGTCCTACCTGGACGCCCATGCGCCTATGACCCAAAAGGCGCTGATCCAGGACCTTCTGAACCATGCGCTGGATCAGTGGGAGCAGGGCGAGGAGCCGCTCCAGGATGACACGCTTCAGGACAACAAGAAAGAGCGAACGCTGGCAATCGCCATGCCTGAGACTCTTTTCCAGCGCGTTGAGCAGTATCTCGGGGCGCACAATGGCGTATCCAAGCGGGCCTTCGTCGTGGGCCTGGTGTCGCAGGAACTCCGATTCTGGGAACTGAAACAATACCAGGGCGAAGCGCAGGAGCAGGACGGAACGCAAGATCAAGAGCTTGACCCCGAACAGGATGAACAGGGGTTTGGAATGAGCATGACGATGTGAGGTGAAACATGTACATTTATCCCGATAATCTGAAATCCAAAGCCACACTCTGGCTGTGGGCACTGCGGGATCTCGCCATCATCGGTATCGGCAGTTTGATCTCTGTCTTTGCGCTCTCACAACTCGGCTTCTTTGTCCCTATCGTGCTGACTGCCGCATACGCATTCCTTTCCATTCGTATGGACGAAACCAGCATTCTGGACTTTCTGCGTTATGCGGTTCGCTACTTTCTCCTCCAGCAGCAAAGCTATTCTTGGGGGATGACCAAGACAATTCAGAATAAGAGGTGATTATGAGTATGAACAGAAAAAAAGAAAAGGCAGCGGCACAGAAAAAAGAAACAACCCGCCAGTTGATTGGGATTAACGACATCAGCGATTACGGACTCAAGACATCCCGCGGTATGCTGGCCTTCTTTTCCGTGAAGCCTACAAACCTCTCTGTGCAGCCGCCGGAGGCGGTGGGCGGGCGGATCTATGCCCTGATGACTGTCCTCAAGGGCCAGACGGAGATCGAGATGCTGGCCCTCAACTCTAAGGAGTCCTTCGAGGACAACAAGCGTTACTATCGGGAACGCGCGGCCATGGAGGAACTTCCCGTGATCAGCCGACTGCTGGAGGCGGATGCCCGTTCTCTGGACCGGCTGCAGGTGCAAATGGCGACTGCCCGAGAGTTTTTTGTCCTGATCCGCTTCCGGGATGATCAGGACGCCGACTTCCGCACCCAACTCTCACGGGTTCAGAAAAGTCTGGAAGACCAAGGCTTCAAGGTGCGCCTTGCTGGTAAAGAGGACGCCAAGCGCATGCTGGGGGTGTACTTCGAGCAAAATGCCACCACCGAAAAGTATGAAGATTTTGATGGGGAGCGTTGGATCGTGCTGAACGACTGACGCTTATATAAACGCCTATTGGCCGTGGGAGTAGTCCCTTAGACGGCCATCTGGCGGAAGCGGATACCTCCCACGGTCGCAGACAGGAGGTATCTCATGAACAAATCCAGAAAGAAAAGAAGTCCCGCACCCATGACGGATTCGGGCGGTATCAAAGACTTCCTCGATATGATCGCCCCCTCCGTCATTGATTTCAAGGTCGATCACTTCCTCTGCGGCAACACCTACCGCTGCGTCTGGGCTCTCCGGGAATATCCCACCTCGACCGACGAACAGGCCATTCTCCGTCACCTGGGTGAGATGGACGGCGTGACCATCCGAATCTACACCCGGCAGGTCACTGCCAGCGAGGAAAAACGCATCATCCATAATGCGGCCAATCGAAACAGAATGCCCCGCTCCAGCACGGAGGATCTCCAGCAGACAGTCACCGCCGAGGCCAACCTACAGGATGTGGTCACCCTGGTCTCTACCATGCACAGAAACCGTGAGCCGCTCCTCCACTGTGCTGTGTTTCTGGAACTGACCGCATCCAGCTACGATGCCCTGAAACTTTTACAGACAGATGTGCTGACGGAGCTGGTGCGGAGCAAGCTCAATGTGGATCGGCTGCTTCTCCGCCAGCGGGAGGGCTTTGTTTCTGTCATGCCGTCCGGCTGGAACCACTTCGGTGAGCAGTTTGAACGAGTCCTCCCGGCAAGCTCGGTGGCTAACCTGTACCCGTTCAACTACAGCGGAAAGACAGATCCCCACGGCTTTTATATTGGCAAGGACAAGTACGGCGCCAACATTCTGGTGGATTTCGATAAGCGGGATGACGACAAAACTTCCGCCAGCATCCTGATCCTGGGTAACTCCGGCCAGGGCAAGAGCTATTTGCTCAAACTGCTCCTGCTCAATTTTTTGGAGGCAGGAAAGTCCGTTATATCGCTGGATGTGGAGCACGAACAGCAAGATATGTGCGAAAGGGTCGGTGGCTGCTTCATGGATCTGATGGGCGGCGTGTACCGCATCAATCCGCTGGAACCCAAGTGCTGGGACGAGGGGGGCGATCCGGAGGACACCGACGCCCCCGAGGCGTTCCGCAAATCCACACGCCTGAGCCAGCACATCTCCTTCCTCAAGGACTTCTTCCGGGCCTATAAAGATTTCAGTGACCGGCACATCGATGCCATTGAGATTATGGTCAGCCGTCTGTATGAAAAGTGGGGCATCAGTGATACTACCGACTTTGGCCGCCTGAAGCCGGAGGATTATCCCATTCTCTCCGACCTCTATGACCTTATTGAGGAGGAGTATCAGGGGTATGATGCAGACGCTCACCAGCTGTACACGGCAGAACTTCTGCAGGAGATCCTCCTCGGTCTTCACTCCATGTGCAAGGGCGCGGAGGCAAAATTCTTCAACGGCCACACAAATGTGACCTCGTCCCGATTCATTGTCTTCGGCGTCAAAGGACTCCTGCAGGCCAATCGCAGCGTTCGCGGGGCCATGCTTTTTAATATCCTGTCCTTTATGTCCGACCGCCTGCTGACCATCGGCAACACCACTGCGGTGCTGGACGAACTCTATGTCTGGCTCTCAGATAACATCACGGTGGGAACCACCATCATCGAGTATATCCGCAACATCCTCAAGCGGGTGCGAAAGAAAGAGTCCAACCTCATCATGGCCTCACAGAATCTGGAGGACTTCGACCGAGAGGGTATCCGAGAGCTGACCAAGCCCCTGTTTGCGATTCCGCCCCACCAGTTCATCTTCAACTGCGGGTCTATCGACAAGCGGTTTTATATGGACTTGCTTCAGCTGGAGGAGGCGGAATACAATCTCATCCGTTTCCCCCAGCGCGGCGTGTGCCTATTCAAGTGCGGCAACGAGCGGTATCTGTTGGAGGTGCATGCGCCTGCCTACAAGGAAGCTCTGTACGGCTCCGCCGGCGGCCGGTAAGGAGGTGGCGGCATGAGCGCAGCGACTGTTGCTGCCATTGCCAAGGCAGCCGTCGCAGTCCTCTCAAACGAGAAGACCCGCAAGGCATTGGGGTGGGTCATTGTTGCAATACTCTCTCCGCTGATCGTGCTGGTGGTTTTGATCTGCGCCGTTCTCTCCGGCTCGTCGCAGCACAATGTATCAGCCGTGGAATTATGTTTCCACGGCGGTACAATTTCCTCCAGTGCTACTCCAGAGTACCGAGGCTATATCGAAGATATGAGAGGCAGCTTTGCCCAGCTGGATAGAGCAATAGAGGAAATTAACGCCCAGTGCGAGGACGGAAACAGCCTTGATGATACGCGCGTCAAGGCTGTTTTTTATGCTCTGTATTTTGCGGCAGAACACCCTGATGACAGTGGCATTCGTGCGTTTACAGATTGTTTTGTAGACTACGAGGAGCGGACTCGCACAGTGACTACCACTGATGAGGAAGGCAACGAAGTGGAGGTTGAGGAAACCTATACGGTGGCCATTCCTGTTACTGATATGAACGAAGTCTACGCTCGGATCGAGGCGGCTATGGGGATCACAGTCACCCCAGAGAATCAGAGTAACGCCGACAGCATTTACAACATCGTTTTGTACGGCACAGCCACTGGGACCGGCGATTGGTTTCCTGGTGCGGATGTGCCGTTTATCAGTGTAGACGGATTCTGCTCACCAGTGGGTGCAAACTGGGAAAGCATCGTGACATCAGAGTTCGGGTACCGCCGAGATCCCTTTACCGGAGAAACAAGAGGACACAGCGGCATGGATCTGGCCGTTCCCACTGGCACACCTATCCGGGCAGCCCTGCCGGGAACTGTCACCGTATCACAATACAACGCAGGAGGCTATGGGTACTATGTGATGATCGATCACGGTAATGGGCTCTCGACGCTCTACGGTCATAACTCCAGACTGCTCGCTCAGGTAGGCCAGACCGTAGAGGCTGGAGATATCATCGCACTCTCTGGCTCTACCGGCCGTTCCACCGGGCCTCATCTGCATTTCGAGGTTCGTGTGGACGGTGAACAAACTGACCCTCGTGCTTATCTACCTACAGCGGGAGGGTAAAATCACGAGTCGTAGTGATGAGAAAGGAGGATGGAAGTGAAAAATGTAGCTCCTGAACAGCTCGCACTGCTCTCCCAGCTGGAGGAATTCAGAAAAAGACATGAGAGCAAAAGCGAGCCTTCTGATTGGGCCATTCGCATGTGTCAGGCCATTGTGGCGCATAGTCTGGGGTTTACCGACCGGAACCAATGGACGGACCTACTGAAAAAACAGGGTGAAACTCTGTTCAATTTTGAATGGACGGAAGGCAGCGTCAGCGAACATGTGATCCGTTGGTGCAAGGAAACTGGTCGTGATTGGCGGTACAGCCATCTGGGCGAGTTGCAGGTTGCCAGCGGCGGTGAGTGGCGGCGCATCGATTACGAATGCGGCGAACACGCGCAGACCAGGGTGTTCCTCGCTCCAAAACCGTTGCCCGAACATGAACTGAATGCACTCGCTCAGGAGCCTGCCATTCGGCTGAGGAATCTGCTGGAACTCGGCCTGCCGGAGCATGATGTGTATCTGGTCCACACCACTGCCGATGTCGGATGGGTGCCTGCGGCAGAACTGACCCAGCTGAGCGACCGCGGGAAGGAGCAGTTTGCCGAACTCCTGGATGCCAAGGTTTCCGCTGTGTGCCCCGGTCCCTACGGGACAGAACTGGTTCTTGATGGCGTAGACCCTCAGTTGTTGGTCCAGTATGACCAGGCAATCGCGGACTGTGCCAGAGCAGAGAGTGCCATGAAGCTGTTTATGTGAGGAGGATGTATATGAAAAAAACAAGTATCAGCATCGACATGGAAGCGGAAAAGCTGCGGGCGCTCCGGTTCTATACAGAGAAGAAGGAAACGACTTTGGAAACGGAGCTGGAGGATTTTCTCGCCAAGCTCTACGAAAAGTATGTTCCGGCTCAGACCCGTGAATATATCGAGAGCATGGAGGAACCTGCTGAACCTCCACGCCCCCGCATCAAACGCCAGCCCCGCGCTCCGGTCGATACGCCTATTGCGGTGGGCGAGGAGGTGGTGTAATTGGACTCTGTTTCTATCGAACTCTGGCTGGACAAGCGCCAGCTTGCCGCACTGGAGCAGGCTCTGACCGAAGACGGAACCACCGTCGAGAGAACCATGCAGGAGCAGCTCAATGAACTTTACGCTCAGCGTGTTCCGCTGGAGCAGCAGGAGAAGATCCAACAGGCGTTGGATGCCGAGCGGCTTGAAAGCCAGCGAAACGCTGAAGCCAGTGCCCGGTATGCAGGACTCCACATCACGGAGAACGGGCAGGAACACTATCTCTCCATCAAAAGCGGCCAGGAATTTTTGGATATGGCAATCCTCATGCGACGCTATGTGCGCGGCACATTCGGTGACAAAGAAAAGGGATTCGCCCGGTGTATCTATGGTGCAGAGGAGATTTCACCTCAGCGGTTTTAGCAGCTGGCCGCATGGAGGATGGAGAATTTCGGCAAAGTCACCGGTCTGGTGGAGATCGACTTTGACAAAGGAATTCTCTCCGCCCTCAATATTATGGATGGCTGGCAGAGCTTCCGGCTCAAAGATGTGTCCTCCGCCGCCTACTTTGCGGACAAGAGCGGCCATGTGAACAAGGAGGTTCGCTGGAATATTTTCCTCTCCCGGCTGGAGGGCAAGCAGCTCACCAGCCATACGCAAACTCCGGTCGAGCTCCACGGCTCACGCAGATTGCGTCCAGAGGAAATCATTTTTTCCGACGAGATCTCCGAGCTCGACGGCCGATTGAACTTCTACATGGACTGCTCTTTCAATCCCGATGAGGTCTTTGGAACCCATGTAGATTCGGCGGACAACAACAACTGGCTCAATATCTATGCCGAATATGACCTGGAGAACAGCCAGGTATGCGACGCTCTCAAAGTCATCCTCTGCCGTGAGGATGGCTTTGATTACGAGATGGCTTACCAGCTTAATGCCGAGGAAAAGAGTGCGATCCTGGACAAGATGGGCCAGTACTGCCGAGAAAAATACGGGCAATCTCTGCTGGAGTTTGCGGCAGAGATGGAATCGGAGATCACAGCGATGGAAACGCCGCAGATGTGACCGGCCTGATAACGCCCTGTTGGCCCGCTGTGCGCCCCTGTGGGGCGTTTTGCTGCCGAGCTGGCATCCGTACCCCTCCACCGGCTTGAAACGCCGTGTGCGGGCTTTGTGCCGGTGTGCCGATAGGGATAGCAGTCAGCCCTGAAATGCGGGCCGGGCTCTGCTCCGTATTGGGGGTGTGAACCGAGGGGTTGAAAACGGTGCAGGATAAAGCAGGTGGCCGCAAAGCGCCCACCTGCCACCTGACACCGCCCCGCAATGCGGGTCGGGGAGCGTTTTTTAGGTGCCCGTTTTCTTGCTTTTTGGCTGTGAGAGGTGGCCGGAACATGCAAGGATATACGGTGTTCCAAGCAATTGCGGACATTTTTTAGATGCCCGTCATAGGTGATTTTACTACAGATTGGAGGAGAAAATGATATGCGTAAGGACTGGACCCCCGCTCCCAAGGCAAATGAGACAAAGCAGAGAATCCCTGTTTGGCTGTATCCATCCACACTGGAGGTCGTGGATAAGCTGGTGAAGCAGGATAACTGCAAGAGCCGCAGCGACTATCTTGAAACAGCTGCTCAATTTTATGCGGGATATCTTTCTGGCGAGGAGGCTACTGCGTATTTGCCGCCTGCATTGGTGGCAGCCATGCGCGGCACTGTTCAGGACAGTGAGAATCGAATCGCCCGTCTACTCTTCAAGCTGGCAGTGGAGATCAACATGATGATGAATGTGCTGGCAGCTGGTATGGAAATCAGTGATGAGGATCTGCGCCAGCTCCGCGCCCGCGCTGTCCGTGAAGTCAAGCAGACCAACGGCCGCATCAATTTCAAGGATGCGATTGATTATCAGCGAGGCGAGGAATAAAGCAAAGTGAGGTGACAGCTTGTGCCGCGATTGATTTTCAAATGTCCCTATATCAAAGGTGGCACATCTGCCGCTTGCTCACATCTGGAAAACTATGTGCAGTATATGGCGACTCGCAGTGGAGTTGACCGGATTGATCCCGGTCGAAATGGATGGCCAGCTACAATAAACCAGAAAGAAATGATCGAACAGATTCTCCGTGACTTTCCGCTCAGCCGTGGAATGTTTGAGTATGAAGACTACCGAGCAACACCTACCCGATCCAATGCATCAGAGTTTATTACCCGTGCGCTGGAGGACAACTATGATCGCATTGCAAAAATGGATAACTACTTGAACTATATTGCGACTCGTCCTCGCGCACAGCGTATTGGCTCCCACGGATTATTTACCGGCGAGGAAGATAGTCTTGTGCTGGCGCAGATAGCGGAAGCGGTTTCGACGCACCCCGGCAATGTATGGCTGCCTATCATTTCACTGCGCCGGGAGGATGCCGCCAGGCTCGGTTATGACAAGGCGGATGAATGGAAAGCGTTGCTTTCCAAGTATGCCATGGAGATGGCCCGGGCAATGAAGATTCCTTGGGCGGATTTCCGATGGTATGCCGCTTTTCACGATGAAGGGCATCATCCCCATGTCCACATGGTCTGCTACAGTGTAGATCCATCCAAAGGATTCCTGACCAAACAGGGTATCACGCAGATAAAGTCTGGACTGGCAAAAGAAATCTTCCGTCAGGAACTGACGGAGCTGTATCAAAAACAGACACAGCTCCGAAACGAGTTGAATCTGGATGCTCAGACAGTCCTCAATGAAGTGATTAACCAGATGCAGTCTGGGACAGTTCAAAATAAACACATTGAAGAACTCCTGCAATATCTGGCTGACCGCCTGCGGTTCTTATCTGGCAAAAAACAATATGGGTATCTGAAAGCAGATTTGAAAGCAGTGGTAGATGAGGTTGTAGACGAGCTTGCGAAAGACCCTCGCGTTGCTGCGGCATACAATCTGTGGTATGAACTGCGGGAAGATGTGCTACGCACCTACAAAGACAATCTGCCAGAGCGGCTGCCTCTCTCTGGGCAGAAAGAATTCAAGCGAATTAAGAACCTCGTCATCTTAGAAGCGGTAAAGCTGGAACAATACCAACAGGTGTTTCACCCAGACGATCTATGGGATGGAAATCCAGATGAACATGCAGAAGAAGCACAGTTATTTGTGTACGAGCAGATGAACCAGAGCATGTCGCATCCGCCAGAGGCGGCGGAGGCTGGACAAGCTCGCACCCAATACGCACTTGGTAAAATCTATCGTGACGGACAGGGTGTGGAAAAAGATGTTCAAAAGGCGGTAGAGCTGTTCACTCTTGCGGCGATGCAGGGGAACAGCTTTGCCGCCTTTGCTCTTGGAAAGATGTATCTCAGTGATGATCCCGCTCTGTCCAGAAATGTGGCTGCCGCGCTGAAATGGATCACAAACGCTGCAGAGCATGGAAACCAGTTTGCACAGTACTACTTAGGCAAACTGCTGTTAAAGGGAACGGATGACATCTCCCAGGATACCAATTCTGCTCTTCGTTGGCTGCTTGCATCAGTGGAACAAGGCAATGTGCATGCGGAATATGCTTTGGCCATGGCCTACCTCAAGGGAGAATCAGTTCCGAAGGACAGCCTCAAAGCGATGGAACTGCTGAAACGCGCATCGAGCCGGGAACATCAGTTCGCACAATATCAGCTGGGCAAGTTGCTGCTCCAGGGCGAGGATGTTCCCAAGGATGTAGTTGCTGCGGTCCACTGGTTGACTGCTTCTGCTATGCATGGAAACCAATATGCCCAGTATGCTCTCGGAAAACTCTATCTGCTTGGAAAAGGCGTGGAGAAAGATAAGGATCGTGCAGCCAAGTGGTTTCAGATGGCAGCGAACCAGGGTAATGAATACGCTCAATATTATCTGAAGCACATGGATGATCCTATGGGACAATCACCGGCTGCAGCGGTTATCACATTGTTCCATTCACTGGCCAATATTTTCCGAGAACAGAATCAGCTGCCCTCTGGTGGCATTATGGTTACTGTCGACCGAAAACTTTTACGAAAAATCAAAGCGAAGAAAATTGCTCAGGGTCACAAGGCAGATGACCATGAGCCAAAGATAGGTCTGCAATAAAGGAGGTTATTTTTTGAAACGCACTAATGAATTTCTGCTCCATGCTGGGCGGACTCAGAAAGAGAATGGTCAGAAATTGAAAGAACAAAAACCGATCCGCCGTAGGCCCGTCCTATTCCATCGAAAACTGCGAGGGAGAAACCGGTAGGAGGTGCAGTATGCCCTACATCCACTTCACCGATGAGCAAAAGCTTCGGGCAAACTCTGTTGACCTGGTGGAATTTCTACGGCGACAAGGTGAGAAGCTCATCCCATCCGGCCGTGACAAGCGCCTTGCATCCGATCACAGCATTACCGTTCGCGGCAATGAGTGGTACGACCATGAGGCCGAGGAAGGTGGAGGCCCTATCTCTTTTGTACAGACCTTCTATGGACTGAGCTACCCCGAGGCGGTGACACGCCTGCTTGGTGGTGAAAAAGGCGAGGTATATCAACCAGCGCAGAAAAAGGAACGGGAGGAGCCGAAGGAATTTGCCTTGCCTCCCGCCAACCAGACAATGCGACGGGTGTATGCCTATCTGCTCCAGCAGAGGCATATCAGTCGTGAGATCCTCAACGCCTTCGCCCAGAAAGGACTGATCTATGAAAGCCGGGAATTGTCCAAGGATAAGACCAAGGAGTATCATAATGCCGTATTCGTCGGAATCGATGAACATGGCGTTGCCCGCCACGCCCACAAACGAGGCATCTATACGCAGGGCAAGAGCTACCGTGGCAATGTAGAAGGATGCGATCCCAGACACAGCTTTCACTGGACTGGGACCAGTGACCGGCTCTATGTGTTCGAAGCACCTATTGATCTCTTGGCTTTTCTTACTTTGTACCCAGAGGACTGGCAGCAACACAGCTATGTGGCGCTCTGTGGTACAGCGGAACACGCCATGCTCTGGATGCTGGAACAGAATCCAAAGCTGCAAAAGATTATTCTCTGCCTGGATCATGATGCGGCTGGGATCGAGGCAGCGGGACGGCTCACAGACATTCTGTGTAAGCATGGCTATACGCAGTCCGCTCCGCTGCGTTCGACCAACAAAGATTGGGACGAAGATCTGAAAGAACAGCATGGGCTGGAACCGCAACCGCCAGAGGAACACCCTCAGCTCATTGTTGCAGGAACGATATGTGAGCGGATTGGGGCCAAATGTAAAGCAGTTCGCCCGGAGCAGGCGTCCTACCAAATCCCGCGCTTGCTTCAGCAATACCAGAACGACCTTCATTGGGGCCGTTTCGAGCGAGCGATGGATCACATGGAAACCATGTCAGCATTGGCGCTCTCTGTTGTACTGCGGGAGTGCCGACAGATGGGAACCGTACTGACAGAGGAACAAGGCGCCCGATTCCTGCAAAGCCATATCCACCCGCATCAGAATCGCGGGTCGCTTAAAACCCGCGCTACTGAGATTGGCATGGAGTTCCAGAGCGTGCTGGCCAAAGATGCTGTGGAAGGCATTCGTACTGAAGTGGAGAAGAAAGCCACTGCCAGTGCATGGCTGGAACTTGCAATCTCCTGTGCAAAAGTGCCGATCAAATATTGTGCAGATGAACTTCGTCGACAGCAAAAAGAGGAAAAAGCTCTGCTGGAAGCCGCACAAGCCATGGCATCGTACTAAGACAGCAAAGAGGAGGACTGGATTAAATCCATTCCTCCTCTTTATCGCTGCCGCTTGTGGTACGGTTGATAAATTCCGATTGTTCGTCTTTAGTAGCCAAGCGGGTCTCCCACTTCCCGCAGTCCGGACACTGCTCCGGCAGTTCCGGTGCGTCAAACAGATAGTGGCAGTTGTCACACGCGCAAATCAAATCAATCACCTCGATATGTTCTCATTATAGCAGACAAATGATGTCCTGAACATCCCCCTTCTGGTATTAAGTCTTCCTGATACCAAAGGAGGAAATCATGCCATCTCAAGTAATCACACTGATTGCGGTATCTGCCGTCATGTTTCTTGTAATCGGTGGACTTGCATTTATCTCACACTATTATACGCTGGACGGAATCAAATCCAAAACAGTAGGCGATGGCCAGCACGGGACAGCACGATGGGCTACCAAGCAGGAGATTCGCCAGACTTACGCCCACATTCCCTTTGAACCGGAGCTATGGCGCAAAGGAGAGCACCTGCCGGAAAAACAGGGCCTCATCCTCGGATGTGAAGGCCCCAAGAATCATGTCACTGCTCTGGTGGACACTGATGACATCCATGCCATGGTCACCGCTGCCAGCGGCGCTGGTAAGACAGCGTTCTTTTTATACCCCAACATTGAATATGCCCTTGCGTCTGGGATGTCCTTTCTCTGCACTGATACCAAGGGAGATCTGTACCGCAACTATGCAGGCATTGCAAAAGATTTCTATGGTTATCAGATTGCTGTGTTGGACCTCCGAAATCCCACTCGGTCAGATGGTAACAACCTACTCCATCTCATCAACAAGTATATGGACATCTACAAAGCCAATCCCAACGACTTGGCTGCAAAGGCAAAAGCGGAGAAGTATTCCAAGATCCTGGCCAAGACACTGATCAACACCAGCGGCGGCGACAGCGCCCAGTATGGACAAAACGCCTTTTTCTACGACAGTGCCGAGGGGCTGTTGACAGCCATGTTTCTGCTGGTGGCAGAGTATCTGCCCACTGAAGATGAGAATGGAAATCCGGTTGAGAAACGGCACATCGTTTCTGTATTCAAGCTGGTGCAGGAGCTTTTAGCCCCGTCCAAGGTAAAGGGGAAAAACCAATTCCAGATTCTACTGGAGAAACTCCCGCCCAACCACAAGGCACGCTGGTTTGCAGGTTCCGCTCTCAATACTGCGGAACAGGCCATGGCCTCTGTAATCTCCACGGTGCTGTCCAGGCTCAATGCCTTCCTCGATTCAGAGATGGAGCAGATTCTCTGCTTTGATACCGCCATTGATGCTGAGAAATTCTGTAATGAGAAATCTGCCATCTTTATCGTACTGCCCGAGGAGGATCAGACCAAGTATTTCATGGTATCCCTGATTCTCCAGAATCTGTACCGTGAGATCCTCACCGTGGCCGACGAGAACGGTGGGCGACTCAAGAATCGAGTGGTCTTCTTTGCAGATGAGCTGGGCACCTGCCCTCCCATCCAGTCGTTGGAGCTGATGTTCTCCGCCTCTCGTTCCAGAGGACTCATGCTGGTACCCATTGTACAGAGTATCACAGGTCAGCTTAAGAAAAACTACGGTGCGGAAGGCGCTGAAGTGATTGTGGATAACTGCCAGGTCAACCTTTACGGCGGTTTCGCTCCGGCCAGCCAGACAGCTGTGGAGCTGTCCAAAGCACTTGGCAGCCGCACAGTGATGAGCGGAAGTATCTCTCGCGGCAAGAATGACCCCAGCCAGTCCCTCCAGATGATAGAGCGCCCCCTCATGACGCCAGATGAGCTTAAGTCCATGCCCAAGGGTAGCTTTATTGTAGCCAAGACCGGTGTTCATCCCATGAAGGTCAAACTGCGATTGTTTCTCGACTGGGGCATCCGGTTTGGAGAGCCCTATGAGGTGCCGGAGAAGGCACAGCGGGCTGTGGCTTATGCAGATAAGCAGGAGTTGGAAGAATCCATCATCCGCCGCCACTATGGAACTGTGGCTGAGGAGGAGCCGCCGCAGGATGTGCCTGCGGCCGTCGGCGGTATGAATCATGGTATGCAGGCTGAGAAAAATTCCCGTAAAACAATATTGCGCCCCTGACGGAGGTGAAATAGGAACATGAATGGATTTCGCAGTATCTATGCTTCGGATCTGAGCCATCGGGCCAAGAGCGTCTATATGTATCTCAAGGACCGGGCAGACAGTGAAGGCCGCTGCTGGCCGGCCATTAAGACCATTGCATTGGAACTTGGGCTTTCCCGTTCTACTGTCAAACGAGCGTTGGATGATCTCGTTAGAGCTGGACTGCTTCGAAAAGATCCTCGTTGGCGAGAAAATGGCAGCTACACTTCTAACCTGTACCAGATTACCTAAGTGTGTCACTGAAAAATCAAACGCAAAAAAGCAGACTCTTCCCGCCAGGGGGAGAGTCTGCTTTTTAGGTGAACCAAGGATAGGGTCATGATGAACCAACCAGAAGTGCCCACTCTAAGAAGCACTAATTCAGAAAAGAAACAATAACTTACTCTTGATCCATACTTGAATACTGTATAAGCACATCAACTACCGCAAGAATGCGTTCTATATCGTAAGCTGGAAGATTTTGCATTCGGTCCATCAGACGAGAAGCATCAGCCTGATGCTTCTCCACCAATAGACTGCTCAGCACCATATCGGATGATACCTCCAAAGCGTTCAAGAGTACAATGAAGGTTTCGAGTGATGGTATTTTTTCTCCCCGCTCCAGCGCACCGACATAGTTGATACTCAACCCAGCCATCTCTGCCAGGTCTTCTTGTCGCAGATTCCTCATCAAACGGAACTTGCGTATATTTCTTCCTATGGACTCAAGTTCCATCGTGATACCTCCTGCGAGTGTATATAGTACCACTAATAGTATAGATTGAGTCCAAGAAAGAATACACATTCCATTAGCGTTGACAGAAACTCTAATGGTATTGATTGTTGGTGAAATTTATCTTATAATATCCAATAATAGAGACTACATTTTGACCTCAATATACAATCAACCTGCACGGGTAAGCTCAAGGGAACATGGATCAATAATCCAGACTGCTTTATTTTTTGTACGGGCGTATCTTACAGTGGAGCCGGTTCCGCTCGATGATCCATCCCAAACGGCAAGCAGTATATCGGCATGATTTACCATGTATTGGTTCCTTTTCTGCATGCAGTCTGATGTATATTGTTTCTGGAGCATGGTTTCATGATCACACAGCTCTGCGATTTTATAGTATCGGTCTCTCAAAGGTTCGGACCATTTTGCAGCCTGTGTTTCACAAGGAATAGCAGCTTCCAGCGTGATGAAAGGATACTCTGCTTTCAGTTCAAGAACGATTTCAGCGGCGTACATGTCCACGCCAATAGCCATTCCCGAAATGAAGTGCCGGACACCTTCTTGCTCAATCAACTGCACGATACAATCGCGGAGTTTTTGCTTTAACGCAATGCACCGATCATCATTCTCATTAAAACGGAATGGTAAGTTCTGAGGTCTGTGGCCTGTGAAAGCACAGGTTCGGCCTTTATCAGAAGACATACGAAATAGATTTGTGATTTTCATGCTGATGCTCCTCCTATGTATTAGCGTATTAAGCTATATCGCTAATACATAGTATAGCATACACTACGCAAAATGTGTCGAAATAAAACGAAGGGCCGCAAGAAACCCTTGCAGCCCTCGAAATGAGTCAATCCATCTTCTTTTTTGCTTGTTTAATCATTAATTCTACGATTTCCAGTATCCGTTGCTGCTCTTCAGCCGGAAGCTCTTTCAGCTCCTCGGAGAGAATGCCAGAGCGGTACTCACTGGTATGCGTTATAACATCGCAGAAAATCGCATCCGCAGATGTTTCAAGTCCGTTGATGATGGCAATCAATTTTTCGCAGCGCGGAAAAGAGGCGCCTCTCTCAACGGTGGAAATATAGTTTGTTGTCAAACCAAGACGCTCGGCAAACTGTTCTTGTGTCAAACCTAATTGCTCGCGGCATTGCTTGATTCGTTCTCCAATACGCTTATCAATCATTCAACTTTCACCGCCCCTTTCTGTGTCGATACAAATTAGTATAAGTATTAGCGAGGTATCAATACAGAAACGCTAATACGCAGAGTGTGTATTAGCGAATTGGAATCAAGACAAAAAAATAAAAAACATTCCGTGAACAAAATGTAAACATCTTCTCAATTTCCATAAAAAAGAATCAAACTTGAAACTGATTATGGTATAATAAAATTTGAATTTATGCCCTTATATCTTATGGGCTGTTAATATTGTGGAGTAGTCGTATGATCACACAGAATGGAATAGCGCCATTTGTCGCTTTTAGATATGAACGAATTATTTTAGCTGTTGAAGAAACCACATCGGCAAATAGATGTGGCTCCTCTCTTGCGGCCTTTTCACGCCCTGCGTCAGCCTGTCCAAGTGACAGCGTGTCGCAGGGCGTTTTTCTATCTTTGGAAAGGAGTCAAAGAATATGAGCCTGAAGTACACCTGCCCCGGCTGTGGGACACCCTTGGGCTATGAGGGATTGTGCTGGAAATGCAAATCTGAACAGGAGCGGAAGGCTGCTCTTGCTTGGACACCGGAACAAATCACAGAAAAGCAAAGAAACCTGATTCAGAACATCCAGCGGCTGGCTGATATGGAGGACCCGGAGTTCACCGACTTTTGGCAACTGCTTAGCTACCATGATGCCATCACCCCGGAGATCCAGCGGGCGGCACTGGCAGCAGAGGTGTTCTGGCCGTGTGAAATCTATTATCACGCTCCCG
>UMCT01002240.1_pt1 | contig 19482 bp, 15 predicted proteins | sample 1964291 | NCBI WGS metagenome assembly UMCT01 (sample SAMEA4835974, study PRJEB28245) | human gut metagenome | biome: gut microbiome; material: fecal sample | place: Denmark | collected 2008 | reverse complement strand
AACATGAAGCCAACCGCCAATACGCACTGCGCAAGCTGCAATATAACGGCGAACACAATGCGCGCACACACGGCGTCCCGCTTCCTTATGGGCAGGGAGAGGGAATATGCAAAGTCGTGATTTTCGCGTCCGCTGAGGCAGATGAAGAATATGCCCAGCGTGTTATAGAAAAACAGCACATACATTGGATAATTCGGAATAAGCATCATTGAGCTCAGCAGTAGAAAAGCACCGCCGCCGGATGCAGGGCAAGCTTAAATTCCTTATACAACAGCTTTGACAGCATGGCTTTCACTACTTTTCAAGATGTATCATGGCCGTTTCAAGATCGACCGGGGTAAGGCGCACAAATGCGGGCAGCTTGGCTGCATCCCGCCTATTCACTATGGCGGTGTAGCCGTGCTTGGCGGGCTTTGCGCCTATGAGCAGCGCGCTTATATCGGCGGGTATTGCATCGGCGTCTATTTCCGCGGCCATATACTGCCCAAGGAACCGCTCTAACGGCATACTCGTGGCAATCTCGCCGCGGCGTATATATGTTATTGAATCCGCGCAGCGGTCAAGGTCGCTTGTTATATGCGTGGAGAAAAGTATGCTTACGCCTTCGCGCTGAAGCGAAAGAAAAACATCCAGCAGATCGTCGCGCGATACGGGATCGAGCCCGCTTGTGGGTTCATCCAGTATAAGCAGCTTCGCCCTATGGCTCAGTGCAAGCGTGAGCGCATATTTCACCTTCATGCCGGCGGAAAGCTGATCCGGAGTTTTGCTTTCGTCCAGCTCAAACTGCGCCATATAGCGGCGGTACGCTTGCTCGTCCCAATCATCATAAAAGCGGCGCGTAACGTTGGTTATAGTCTTGATTTTCTTTTTTACATAGTAATCCACGCCGCCGGAAACAAAACCTATTTGCTTTTTTATTTCCAGCTCGTTCTTTTCAAGTTCCATGCCGAAAAAGCGTATCTCTCCGCGGCTTGGATGCACCAAATTGAGTATTGATTTGAGCGTGGTGGTTTTTCCTGCGCCGTTGCGGCCGATAAAGCCCATTATAGCACCCTGCTCAACCGAAAAGGAAACATCCTTCAGGCTGAAGGACGGGTATTCCTTGCATAATCCTTTTACGCTAAGCGCCTCCATTCAGGCAGCCTCCTTTTTGAGTAACATAGTTTGCGCAACAAGTGTTGCCTGCATTATACACACAGTGACAGCAGCTTGTCAAGGCCATGCGATTTGACATGGATTTTACATAACATTTCTTTTTGATTTTACATGGATTGAGTATCCTATAACCATAAAGAAAATGATTTGAAGGAACCGAAAGGAGATAAGAATTATGAAGAAGATTATGATGATCGTGCTTGCCGCGATAACTGCGGCGGCTATGTTTGCGGGCTGCGCATCCGATAACGGCAGCGCGGGCGGCAGCGTTTCAACGGATGGCTCAACGTCCATGGAAAAGGTGATAGGCGCGCTTGGCGAATCGTTCATGGCGAACAACCAGGGCACAACGTTCACTTACAATCCAACCGGCTCAGGCTCCGGCATAAAGGCCGTGCTTGAAGGCCGCTGCGATATCGGCCTTTCCAGCAGAAGCCTGAAGGACGACGAGAAGGCCGAGGGGCTTAAGGAGACCGTGCTTGCATATGACGGCATTGCCATAATAGTAAACCCGGAAAACCCTGTAAACAATCTTGACCTTGAAACCATTGCCAAGCTTTACACCGGCGAAATCACCAACTGGAAGGACGTTGGCGGTAATGATGCCGAAGTGGTGCTCATAGGCCGCGAGGCGGGCAGCGGCACAAGGGACGGCTTTGAATCCATCACCGGCACTGCCGACAAGTGCCAATACCGCCAGGAGCTTACCTCCACCGGCGACGTTATAACCACCGTATCCCAGAACCCCAACGCCATCGGCTATGCTTCCCTTGCCTCTCTGAAGGACAGCGTTAAGGCCCTGACCGTTGGCGGAGTGGCCCCTACCGAGGACACCGTTAAGGACGGCAGCTACGTTGTACAGCGCCCGTTCATGCTGGTAACTAAGGACGGTGCGGCGCTCAGCGAAACCGCGCAGAAGTTCTTCGACTACGCCACCAGCGCCGATGCGGCGGACATAATCGCCAAGGCCGGTGCGGTTGCCGCGAACTGAGCGTGAACAATACAAACCTTAATGATCGGGCGGCCGAAGGGCCGTCCGACAGCCACGTTAATAAGAAAGGAGCAGGCATGAAGCAGAATAAGAAGCATACAGCAAAGCCGATAGAAGCCATTGTGCACGGAATATTCCTTGTGGCGGGACTTATAACCGTGGGCTGCGTGCTGCTGATAACGGTTTATCTTATAATATCCGGCCTGCCCGCAATAAGAGAAATAGGCCTTATACCGTTCCTGTTCGGAAAGGTGTGGGCGTCCACGGCAAAGACTACCGAGCCTTCCTTCGGCATACTGCCGTTTATACTGACCAGCGTATACGGCACATGCGGCGCAATAGTGCTGGGCGTGCCGGTAGGCTTTATGGCAAGCGTGTATATTGCCAAGCTTGCGCCGAAGAGGCTGAAAGCCGTAATGCAGTCGGCAGTGAGCCTGCTTGCGGGCATACCAAGCGTTGTATACGGCCTTGTGGGCATGCTGGTGCTTGTGCCGGGCATAAGGAAGCTGTTTAACGTGCCGGACGGCGCAAGCCTGCTGGCGGCGATAATAGTGCTGGCAATAATGATACTGCCTTCGATTATAAAGGTATCCGTAACGGCGCTTGAAGCCGTTCCCAAGGAATATGAGGATGCGTCGCTTGCACTTGGCGCAACGGAGGTTGAAACGTGCTTCAGGGTATCCGTACCCGCGGCACGCAGCGGCATTGCGGCGGCGGTTGTGCTGGGCGTTGGCCGCGCGATAGGCGAGGCTATGGCGGTTATGATGGTTTCGGGCAACGTGGCGAACATGCCGGGACTTTTTGAAAGCGTAAGGTTCCTTACAACGGCGGTTGCGGGCGAAATGTCCTATTCGGGCGGATTGCAGCGGCAGGCGCTGTTCTCGATTGCGCTGGTGCTGTTCGTATTTATAATGCTTATAAACGCGGCGCTCAATTTCTTCCTGAAGCGGGACAAGGAGGCGTAAATAAATGAATAAAAAGCTTTCGTTTGGCCGCAGGGCATATATATACGGCATGAAGGCGCTGATGTATGCGTCAACAGCCGCCATAGGCGCGCTGGTAGTGTTTTTGATAGGGTATGTGCTTTACCGGGGCATACCAAACATAACATGGAAGTTTTTGACCACGGCGCCAAGCATACTGAACGACACGATAGGCATTTGGCCTGATATACTGAACAGCATTTATGTTGTGATAGCAACCATAATAATTGTGCTTCCGCTTGGCGTATGCGCGGCGATATATCTTAGCGAATATGCATCGAACAAAAAGCTTGTACGCGTTATAGAATACGCTGCGGAAACGCTTTCCGGCATACCGAGCATTATATACGGTCTTGTGGGCATGCTGTTCTTCTGCGAATTTTTGAAGATGCAAACCTCGCTTATGGCGGGCGCGCTCACGCTTGTTATAATGAACCTGCCTACGGTAATGCGCACAACGCAGGAAAGCCTTAAAACCGTGCCGCAGAGCTACCGTGAAGGTGCGTTCGGCCTTGGCGCGGGCAAATGGCGCGTAATACGCACGGTGGTGCTGCCGGGCTGCGTGGACGGCGTTATAACCGGCTGCATACTGTCTGTCGGCCGAATACTCGGCGAATCGGCGGCGCTGCTTTTCACGGCGGGCATAGCGCACGTTGTGAACGGCTTCTTCATGGGGCTTAAAAGCTCCGGCGCAACGCTTACGGTTGCACTGTATATATACGCAAAGGAACGCGGCGAATTCGGCGTTGCGTTCGCAATAGCGGCAATACTTATGCTGCTGACGCTGATAATAAACCTGAGCGCGGAAGCGGTTGCAAGAAGCTTTAAGAAAAAAAGGCAGATATAGTAAGCGCATGGAAGGGAGAGAGAATATGGAAGCCAATGAAAAGAGCATTTTGAGCGTGAAAGAGCTTTGCCTATGGTACGGCAACCATCAGGCGCTGAAAAATATAAACATAGATATACCTAAAAACAGCATAACGGCGCTTATAGGCCCGTCCGGCTGCGGCAAGTCCACGTTCCTTAAAACGCTTGACCGCATGAACGATTTGATACCGGACGTTAAGATAACGGGAAGCGTTGAATACAAAGGGGAGGATATATTCGCGCCGGGCGTGGACGTGAGCGAGCTGAGACGGCAGATAGGCATGGTGTTCCAGAAGCCAAATCCGTTCCCCATGAGCATATATGATAACATTGCCTACGGCCCGCGTACCCACGGCATAAGGAACAGGGCCAAGCTGGACGACATTGTTGAAAAGTCCCTGCGCGGCGCGGCAATATGGGACGAGGTAAAGGACAGGCTGAGGAAGAATGCGCTTGGCCTTTCCGGCGGGCAGCAGCAGCGCCTTTGCATAGCGCGTGCGCTGGCGGTGGAGCCGGACGTGCTGCTGATGGACGAACCCACGAGCGCGCTGGACCCCATATCAACATCAAAAATAGAAGAACTGGCCATGCAGCTTAAGGAGCGATACACAATAGTTATCGTTACCCACAACATGCAGCAGGCGGTAAGAATATCGGACAACACGGCGTTTTTCCTGCTGGGCGAGCTTGTTGAATACGGCAAGACGGAGGAGATGTTCTCCCAGCCCACGGATAAGCGCACAGAGGATTACATTACAGGGAGGTTCGGATAATGAGAAGCCGGTTTGACAATCAGCTTGCGGAGCTGAACAGGGAACTGATAGAGATGGGCGCAATGTGCGAAGAATCCATAAGCATGGCGCTGAAGGCGCTTATGGAAGGCGACAAGGCGCTTGCGAAAAAGGTTGCCGGGCTTGACGTGGCGATAGACCAGAAGGAGCGCAGCATAGAATCCATGTGTCTGAAGCTTTTGCTCCAGCAGCAGCCCGTTGCGCGCGATTTAAGGCAGATATCCGCAGCGCTTAAGATGATAACCGATATGGAGCGCATAGGCGACCAGGCTGAGGATATCGCGGAGATAATAACCTATCTCAGCGACAGGAGCGCCGCCAACGAGCAGCTTATGCGCGAAATGGCGAACGCGGCTATAAAAATGGTCACGGATAGTGTGGACGCATATGTAAAACATGATACAATAATGGCGGAGAAGGTCATTGCCGCGGACGATGTTGTTGATGCATATTTCGACAGGGTGAAGCATCAGCTCATCGAAAGAATAGCGGCCGACCCGACGGACGGCGAATATGCGCTGGACCTATTGATGATAGCCAAGTATTTTGAGCGCATTGCCGACCATGCGGTGAACATTGCCGAATGGGTCATATTCTCCGTAACGGGAGTGCATAAGGAGGACTAAAGTGCATGATATGGTGCGTGGAGGACGACGCAAGCATACGGGACATAGAGGTATATGCGCTGAGCTCAGCGGGCTTCGAGGCGAGAGGCTTTGAGGACGGCAGCAGCTTTTATGCCGCGATAACGGGCGAAAAGGAAAAGCCGCAGCTTATTGTGCTGGACGTTATGCTGCCGGGCATTGACGGAATAGAGCTGCTAAGGCGCATCCGCGCGAACGCCGCGCTGAAGCAGATACCCATAGTCATGGCCACGGCCAAGGGCAGCGAATACGACAGGATACAGGGGCTTGACCTTGGCGCGGATTATTATCTGACCAAGCCCTTCGGCGTGATGGAGCTTATATCCTGTGTGAAGGCGGTGCTTAGGCGGTGCGGCGCGGAGAATGAAAAAAGCACGCTTAACGCCTGCGGCATAAGCATGAACACGCTTGAGCATACCGTGAGCGCAGACGGGGAGCGAATAACGCTGACATACAAGGAATATGAGCTGCTGAAGCTGTTCCTTTCCCATATGGGCACGGCGTTCACAAGGGAACAGCTTATGGAACGGGTTTGGGGAACGGACTACATGGGCGAAACGCGCACCATAGATATGCATATACGCACGCTGCGCCAAAAGCTTGGCAAATGCGGCGAAAGCATCAAAACCGTAAGAAACGTTGGCTACCGGATGGAGGAAGGGCAATGACGAAAAGAATATTCAGGGCGATAATGCTTGTTGCGGGCATAATACTGCTTGCAAGCCTGCTGATAATAATGGACTGCTTATACGAATACTTTGCAAGCCTGCAGGGAAGCGAGCTGAAGGATCAGCTGAGCCTTGCGGCGGCGGGCGTTGAGCAGGGCGGGGAGGATTACCTTGCCCGCGTGAAGAGCGAAAGATACAGGCTGACATGGATAGCGCCCGACGGCACGGTGAAATACGACAGCGGCAGCGATGCAGGCGCGCTGGACAACCACGCCGAGCGCGAAGAGGTACAGCAGGCTATGGCGGACGGCGAGGGCCAAAGCACGCGCTATTCGGCAACGCTTATGCAAAAGACGATGTACTACGCAAAGCGGCTTGACGACGGCAGCGTAATAAGAATATCCGTAAGCCGGGCGACAATCGCCACGCTGGCACTGGGCATGCTGAGGCCTGTGGTGATAATAGTGCTGGCGGCGCTTGTACTGGCGATAGTTATGGCGAACAGGCTGGCGCAGAGGATAGTTGCACCGCTGAACGCGCTGGACCTTGAACATCCGCTGGACAACGACGCATACGAGGAGATAGCCCCGCTGCTGAGCCGCATAAACCGCCAGCATACGCAGATAGACGCGCAGATGCGCGCGCTGGACAAGAAGAAGGACGAGTTCAACGCCATAACCCGCAGCATGAACGAAGGGCTGGTGCTGCTGGATGAAAAGGGGAGCATAATAAGCATAAATCCCGCGGCAAGGCAGCTATTCAACGCGGAAGAAAACTGCGCGGGCCACGATTTTATTACGGTGGACAGGAACCCCAAGCTGAGCGAGGCCATACGCGCCGCATACGACGGCGGCCACGGCGAGACGACCATCGACCGCGGCGGCGAGGTATATCAGCTTGACGTGAGCCGCATAGAATCCGACGGAAAGAACATAGGTGCGGTAATACTCAGCTTTGACATAACCGAAAAGCAGAATGCGGACGCCATGCGCCGCGAATTTACGGCAAACGTTTCGCACGAACTGAAAACACCGTTACAGGGCATTATAGGCAGCGCGGAGCTGATAGAAAACGGCATGGTGAAGGCGGAGGATATGCCCCGCTTTGTGGGCCACATTCGGCAGGAGGCGCAGCGGCTCGTTACGCTGATAGGGGACATAATAAGGCTGAGCCAGCTTGACGAAGGCTGCGATATGCCTACGGAGCGCGTTGACCTGAAGGCGGTTGCGGCGGAGGCTGCAAACGATCTGCGCACGGAGGCGGAGGAAAGGCACATAGGCGTTGAGGTGCGGGGTGAAAGCGTCTGCATAACCGGCGTAAGGCGGCTATTATATGAAATTATTTACAACCTGTGCGACAACGCCGTGAAGTACAACCGCGACGGCGGCAGCGTAAGCATAACCGTGGGCGAAAAGGACGGCCTTGCCACCGTTACCGTGGCGGATACCGGCATCGGCATACCCGAAGAGCATCAGGCCCGCGTGTTTGAGCGGTTTTACCGCGTGGATAAGTCCCACTCCAAGGAGAGCGGCGGCACGGGGCTTGGCCTATCCATAGTCAAGCACGCGGTAATGTATCACCACGGCAGCATAAGGCTTGAATCCGTCCCGAACGTGGGCACGACAGTAACCGTTTCGCTGCCCGCGTAAAGCGGGTTTTTATATGCAAAGAGTCTCCCGTGTGCGGGCGGCTCTTTTTTAACAAAAAATTCACCGTTTTTCGTTTCCTCTCTTGCTTTTTCTCTCGTTAAGGGATACAATATATTGCGTATAATCAGTACTAAAATTATGCGGTACGGACCGACATTTTTTAGGAGGAAGGAAACATATGAGAAATCAAGTGTTCAAGAAGCTGTTTTCCGTGCTGCTTGCGCTGATAATGGTGGCAGGTCTGCTGCCCGCGTCAGCAATGGCAGGAGGGTGGGGAGCAATGGACGTGGATACCACGCCCGTGCCTACGGAAGCAGTGCAACCGACGGAATCGGCTGAACCCACCGCGCCGACCGAGACGGAGACTCCCGAAGAGCCTGCGGTAACTCCCGAGGCCACCGAAGCTCCCGAGCCTACGCCCGAGAACCCCGCGGCCACGGTAGAGCCCACGCAGGGCGAGCCCACTGCCGAGCCCACGGATGAGGGGATTATGCCGGCAAACGTGATGCCCGTGCAGGCGAATGTTGCCGCGCGCGATACGAGCGGAGATGACTATTACCGCATAGTTCATCTTGATTGCGGCAGAGAGTATTTTTCAAAAGATTGGATAATTGCGCTTATCAACGAAATGGCCGCGGCTGGTTATAATCAGCTTCAGCTTGCTTTTGGCAATGGCGGATTCAGGTTTTATCTGGATGATATGTCTATTGACACATATTCAAGCGAAGCTGTTAAGAGCGCTCTTGAATACGGAAATAAGCAATACAATACATATGGCGATAATGGCAAAAAGGACAGTGAATGGAGAGAGTATAATCCTACCACAAATGCGCTGACCGAACCGGAAATGGATGCCATTATAGCCTATGCCAAAACAAAGAGTATAGAAATCGTTCCGATGCTTAATACCCCGGGGCATATGAATGCTCTGCTGCATGCAATGAGTAAATTAGAAATAGGGGAGTATAACGACCTTATCGTAAGCAGCGGCTGCATGAATTTAAGCAAAGATAAAGCGGTTGATTTCACGGGAAAACTTGTTGAAAAGTATATTAAGTATTTCAAAGAACAAGAGGTAGCTTTTTTTCATCTTGCCATGGACGAATACCATGATGCCAGTGGAAATACAAGCTTTACATCCGAATTTTTCACATATGCAAACAGGCTTATTGACAATGTTATTTACGCAGGAATGACACCGCGCGTATTTAACGATGCACTTACAAGCAGCAATAATAGAAACAGCTTTACTGCTGGTACACAGGTTTGCTGCTGGAATTCAGCAAACGTAAGCGGATATTCGCTGATAAATACCAGCCACGACTTCTATTATGTTTCTACCAATGAAGCTTGGAATCTGAATCATTCAATTTTTAATGGTGAAGGGTATACCTTCGTTGGAGACTACGCAGAAGATACTTGGATAACCCATGCAGAGAAGTTTAATAACAACACATTCTTGTATAAGAAAGTAAGTAGCAATATAAACCCTGTCGGCTCTATGTTCTGCATATGGTGCAACACCCCCGGCAAAAATACCGAAACCCAAATTGCGCAGCAGATTCGCATGATACTGCGCGTTATTGGCGCGCGCATGCAGAATAAAAACGACTATTCCCCTTCTGATGTGCTTGTTGAGGGCGGGTTTAAGGCTGATGGAACAATAAATGTTCCCACCAAAACCGTAGGCAATGGTAGCGGCAATACTACCGCCGATAACGACACCGTTCGCGTAGCAGGCCCCAACCTTGCGGCGCTGAAGTGTGAGACTACAACGGTTACGATACAGGGTGCTGCTGAGGGGAAGATAGCGGCCTATGATGTGACCCCTTCGACCGCAGACAATAATAAGTATATCGGCGAAGCCGAGGTTCGCATAAAGATACCTGAAGGATGGGACAAGACCAAAGTTAAAGCGTTCATCGTTGAGGATGGTACTGCTAAGGATATCGACGGCACGGCGACCGAGGACGGCTGGTATGTGTTTACCGCGCCGCACTTCTCCGTAATGGGCATATATGAGAAGGCCGCAACGACAGAGGTTGGCGGAACGATAGAAATCACGAAGGGGAGCACCGGAGTTATAACTGTCCCGGGCGATGTGACCAATAGTGTTGGCGAGATTGCGGATAAAACTGTTGCAGAGAAGGTAGAAGTTAAACCAGTTCAGCAGACCGGGGAAACGATAAGCTATAGTGCAACGGCGTCCACTGATGCTGGAGTTAATGGTAATTATGTTGTTTCAAATCTAATTGACGGGGAATTGAACACAAAATATTACTCTGGCGGCTCACAAAAGGTTGGACAGCATGTGCAGATAGATATTGGCGCAGCTATTCAGTTTGATACGGTGCTTGTATCTACTCCGAGTGATAGTAATATGAATGGAAACACGTCCGACTATTGTACTAATGCCAACGTAATGGTGTCAGTCGATGGTGAAAATTGGACAACGCTCGGACAGTATACTGGTAGCAGCAACAACAAAACGCAGACGTATACCAATTCGCTTGAAAAAGTACGGTATATTCGTGTTCAGATTACCACAGCTAAGAATAACTGGTGGCAGCTTGCCGAAATACAGTGGGGCAGCTATGCGAACGGCAAGTTTACCCGCATGGCAGCAAGCGGCAGCGTGACAACCGAAGGTAAGACCGAAACACAAGTAACCATTAAGGGCATAGCCGGCGGCGAAACCACTATCAAGATAGATGGCAAAACCTATACGATTAAGGTTGTGGATGCGACGTTGGCGCAGCAGGTACTGCCCATCAACCTGTGGATAACCAACACGGGCGTTGTGCCGAGCGGATGGAGCAATAGCAATCCTGTGGAGTTTACGTATAGCGATGATAGCGGCAACAGGCGCAGTATATATATGCTTAAAGCATCGTACTCCACGGTGAACAGCCCTAACGGAATAAGCTTGAGCAGCATATTACCTCAAGTAACCGGTACAGCAAAAAGCTGGGACGGCAATACGTACAATGTAACTTACTGGAAAAGCGCATACCATACGGCAGAAAACAGGCAGTCTACCGATGGCTGGACGAATTATTCCCACAAAGGAACCAAATTTGAATATATCAGGTTCTATGAGGGCAGTTGGGCTTATTCCGTAGATGGCATTACATGGGTAAATATTGAAAATGTCGGCGCAGGAGCAACCGACACAGATAAGAATCAAGTATGTATATGGTATCGCCAGGTGACCACGGTTACAAGCGAGGTTACTACGGAAATAGTTGACTGGGGCCCGATAAAATATGGTGCGAATCAATGTCTGCTTGATTTCGCGGTAAAATACGACGGTACTTCAAATAGAATACCGAATAGTTTCCCCGTAACGGATAAGACAATTGGGTTCGACATTGCGCCTACTGGCAATGAAACTTACTACGGTACTGATAACGGGGTTTCTTATCGTACTGTTTACGGTATTGCCGGTGTAGAAACCGCGGCATATGAGGTTTACATGATAACCCTCACTCCGAGCGCGAATGAACCTTCATCGTCAATCAGCGATTATAATAAATATGAATATAAAGGCACGGAAAAAATAGCGTGGGCCAAGACTGAGGCCGATGCCAACAGCACCGAGCTGTACAAAATGCCCAATGTGGAATACGGTGGCGAGCCGTTCCTCAAATCCGTTAAGATATATCAGAAGCAAGGCTTGCTGGTAACGTATTATCTGCGCGCCAAGCAAACCCTTGATAGCTTGACGGTGCATTACGCAATACAAGGCAGCGAAACGGCGTTCTATGAATACAACATAGCCGTTAACCGAGGCACAACCTTTAATTCCGAAATAGCTCTTGATCCCAACCAGGATCCTAATGTTGGCGGGCCGCTGCTTTACGGAAAGGTGACAAACAGCAACAACGAAACGATAACCGTATCCTCGGAACTTGCCACGCTGCAGGGTCTTGAACCGCAGTATCGCTATTCCAAGTACGAAATTGTTGACTTTAGAAAAGATGATAAGAATGTATGGATATACTATACGTTCACACGCGAGCACACGTATGTTATCGATTTCGGCCTGCCGCTGAAGATTAAGTTTAGCGACTTTGGCGTAACGGATGATGCAGCCATAGATACAGTGTCTCTTTGGAAAGAACAGATAGTACACGAAAACAAAGGACTGTATGGCACGGCCAAGGTTATTACGGGAAGCACGGAGGGTAAGTACGTCCTGTACACACTGGATAAGCCGCTTGACAAGAACATAACCATACCGCTGTATGTAAAGTTTAGTCAAAAAGGGGATAATGACAAACCGCAGCTGTTCACCGCTAACATCATCCCCGCCACGAGCGTCTACTACGAGGACAGCTTTGCGAAGTTCTACGGCAGCGACGGCAAAGAGCAGACCGGGTTTAGTAAGACTAATGAGGTTACAGCCCAAACACCCGGCGTATGGTACATAGACGGACAGGAAAAAACTGCCAACCAAGCCCTCGAAGCGCTTGGTCAGGAGAACCACAAGCCCTACGGCTACGACCCTGCCTACGACAAATGCACCATGTTCTCCATGGGCAGCGCGCGCAAGGTGACCGTCAATACGAATGGCGAGTATGCACAGGCCAAGTTTACATTCAAGGGTACCGGCTTCGATGTAATATCGCTGACGAATAATAAGTCCGGCGCAATTACCGTAGAGGTGCTCGATAGCACGGGAAGAACTGCCTACACAACTGCGAACAAAAAGGCGTTCTATCTCGTCAACAACTATTATGGGTATACCTATAATAGTACAACCGGCGAATGGACTGCATCCCCTGAAATTGAAAATGCATTATATCAAGTGCCTGTGATTAGGGTGAGAGACCTTGAGTACGGTCAAGAGTATACTGCCGTTATAACGGTTGACTATGCCGATATATTCAATAAGACGGGTGATGGCAAGTACAGCTTTTGGCTTGACGCCGTGCGCGTGTACGACCCCGCGGGACCGAGTCTTAATACTGAATATGTTAAGGACAAGGAAGGCTATCCGCAGTACATCAAGCTGCGCGACGAGCTTGCAAAGGAAGATGGTTCTGTGACAGTTGATAGCGAAAAGCTGCTATTCATCGATGGAGCAGAAAATGCTGCAATATCGCTGTATAAAAACTATGGCCCGAACAACGAGGTATATCTTGCCAAGGGTCAGGCGATAACGTTTAAACTTGCGGGCACTGATTTGAGCAAGATTGAGACTGTGCAGATTGGCGCGAAGGCTCCGATGAGTGGGGGTATTGCAAAACTCAGTGTCAATGGTACTGGGGTTGTGGAAAAGGAACTGAGTAGCGCTACCGAGATGTATTATGATATTTCGGCGGTAAAGGACGGAAGGATTGTAACCATAACCAATACCGGAGAGGCAATACTCTCGCTGACCAACCTGAAGATAACCTATACGGAAAAAGGCAGCGTAAGCCTTGGCGCGATGAATGCTGAAGAACAGACTGCATCCGTAATGGCGGTTCGTGCGCTGTTTGCGCCCGCGCCGGTTGAGCCGGAACCCGAGCCGGAGCCTGAAAAGACATTTGAGCCGGAGCGGTTCGAGGCAAGCTGGAGCAGGAACGTTATGCAGGGCAGGAAGGCTACGCTTACCGTTAAGACCTCCGAGGACGTGGAAGCCATTACCGTGGACGGCCAGACCATAAGGAGCTACCGCACCCGTACCGAGCGCATGGGCTTCGGCCGCCGCGCGAAGCGCATAACGTACAGGGAGTTCACTTACAGCATGGTGGCTCAGGAATCCGCGGACTTCAGCGTGACCGCCATCAATGCGGAAGGCACCGAGAGCGAAGCCATCACCGCGCGGCTTACCGTGCAGAAGCGTCCCAGAAGCATACGCGACGTATGGAATTGGTTCAAAGGCTGGTTTTAAGGAAAGGGGTGAAAAACATGAAAAAACAATATGTTAAGCCCGAATTGTACTTCGAGAACTTTGAGTTGAGCGCAAATATTGCAACACAGTGCGCTGATACATCAATTAAAGCTCCAATTCAATTTGGCGGAAAGAACATTTTTGTTTCGCAGATTGAATGTACAGATACACTTACCGAGGAAGAGGAAGGGAATACTAGTTATTGCTATCATGTCCCTACTGAAACGAGCAAATTGTTTAGTTCCTAACTAACCGACACGAGTACAAGTGCCCTGCCCGCATAGGGCGGGGCGCTTTTTGACGGAAAGGAGTATGCCATGAAAAAAACTGCAATTATACTGCTTGCGCTTGCGGCGCTTATGCTTGCGGGCTGCACGGGCGGCGGGGATGACCTGAGCGACGCGGTGGAGATACCGCCCGAAACCACGCCCGCAGCAAGCAGCGGCAGCGATATGCAAAACGATAACGCTGCGCAAAACGGCGGCAGCAGCGGCAACACCGCCGAATACGGGCTGGAAATAAAGGGCATAAGCAAATACGCGGGGCTGTTTGTTGAGGACGGCACGGACGAAACCGTGTCCGACGTATGCGCCGTAACGGTGCGCAACAATGCGGAAAAAACGGTGCAGTATGCGCATTTGACCGTTACCATAGGCGAAACGGCATATGAGTTTGACGTAACCACCCTGCCGCCCGATGCGGAGGTTCAGCTCCTTGAGCTTACCCGCCGGCCAATGCCCGAAAGCACGGATGGCTACACGGCCTTGGTAACTATGTATGCCGCGTTCGATGCCGAACCGGGCATGAATGCTGACGCGCTGGAGATAACCACGCAGGATACGGCAATCACCGTAAAGAACATTTCCGGTAAGGACATGGGGCAGGTTTATGTATACTATAAGGTGGCGTATGGCGAGCTGTACCTTGGCGGCATAACTTACCGCGTGAGCGTGAACGGCCTTGCCGCAGGGCAAAGCACAACCTGCTACGCCGGACACTACTCAACCGAATACAGCAAGCTGATGTTCGCCACATATGAACACTGAACGCTTCACCTTCGGCGGGGTAACGCTTGAAGTGCGCGGGCAGGACGCATGGACGGTATCCAAGGCCAGCGCCCGCTTCCATGCGGAGGACGGCGCGGAAACGAACCATATCATATCCGTGGAATACAGCCCAACCCCGCCGCCCGTGCCCGGGCATGCCGTGAAACGCGGCCCGGTGAGCCGCTGGCGCGAAGGGGATGCGCTGCATACGCTCAGGGTATACGGCGCAAGGCAGTTTTCGTATGCCGTGCGCACGCAGGGGCAAACGCGCCTTATTTTCGGCGAAGGCTACCGCAGCACCATGTATTCACAGGCAATACTTGAATCCGCCGATATGTTCGATATTCTGGCGGGCTTTGGGCAGCTTGTGCTGCATTCGTCCTATGTGCTGACGCAAAGCGGGGCAGCGGTGCTTTTCAGCGGGCCAAGCGGCATAGGCAAAAGCACGCAGGCCGCGCTGTGGCAGCAGTATGCCGGTGCGGATGTTATAAACGGGGACAGGACGCTCATCCGCACGGATGATCTTACCGCAAACGGCGTGTTCTATTCCGGCACGTCCGGCATATGTAAAAACGTCACCGCGCCTATTCGGGCGATAGTGCTGCTTGATAAGGCTGATGAAAATACGCTGCGCCGCGCCGGGGCAAAGGAGGCCTTTGCCGCTGTGCTGAGCCAATGCTCATATTATCAATGGGATGCGGAGTCGGCAATACATATGACGGATTTGGTAGCTGGGCTGGTACGGCGTGCGGATGTATATCGGCTTAGCTGCCGCGCTGACGAAGAGGCGGTGCGGCTGCTGCAAAACGAATTGTTTGGGGGATAAAATGGAAAATAACAGCGCAGAACCGCGCCTATCATCATATCTTCATGCAAAGGCCTGCCGGGCGGGTACGCCGCTTGCAGGCAATTTTGAGCTTACGCCGCGGTGTAATTTCAACTGCAAAATGTGCTATGTTCACCTGAGCGAGGCGGAGCAGAAGCGGCGCGGCGCGGAGCTGAGCGCGGACGAATGGCTGAGCATTGCGGAAACGGCGCGCTCACAGGGCATGCTGTTCCTGCTGCTTACGGGCGGGGAGCCGCTGATAAGGCCGGATTTTAGATATATTCTGAGCGAGCTGAAAAAGATGGGCCTTATGGTGAGCATAAACAGCAACGCTTCGCTTATAGATAAGGATATGCTGGACTTTTTCCGCCATGAGCCGCCGTTCAGGTTCAACATAACCCTATACGGCGCAAGCGGGGACGCATACGAGCGGCTTTGCGGCAACAATGCGTTCGATAGGGTGCTTGCTAACATACGCGCGCTGAAGGATATAGGCATCGGCGTAAAGCTGAACGTGTCGCTTACGCAGTATAACGCGGCGGACATGCAGCGCATTTATGAAATTGCCGAATCGCTCGGCACGCCAATGCAGCTTGCAACATATATGTTCCCGCCCATACGGCGCGACACAGCCATGGTTGGCGAGAACGATCGCTTCAGCGCGGAGGATGCCGCCATGTACAGCGTAATGTGGGACAGAATGCGCTTTAGCGAAGAGCAGTTCCGTGCGCGGGCGGAGGCCATGCGCCGCGGCATAAGCGTGAGCGAGAATACGGACTGCGAGGGCACACCCGGAGAGGGCATAATGTGCCGCGCGGGCAGGAGCGCATTCTGGATAAACTGGCAGGGCGTAATGACCCCATGCGGCATGATGACCGAACCCGTGGCAAACGTGAAGGAGCTTGGGTTCAGCGCAGCATGGGAGGCTACAAAGGCGGCAACGGCACAAATACGCCTGCCGGCGGAGTGCGCCATATGCGGATATAAGCATGCGTGCCATGCCTGCGCCGCCATGTGCGTAACGGAAACGGGGCATTTTAACGTTAAGCCGGAATATGTGTGCCGCATGACGCACGAAACGGTTCGGCTTACATTGGAGGAGGAAAGCAAATGAAAATACTGAAACGGCTTATTAAGCGAAACATTGCGGGCGATATCATACTGGTACCCGTAGGGGATGCATCGCTTGAAATAAAGGGGCTTATAACGCTGAACGAAACAGGAGAGTTCCTGTGGGACGCGCTTGAAAAGGCGGAAAACGAAAGCGCGCTTGCGGCCATGCTTGCCGCGGAATATGATGTTGATACGGCAACGGCTGAGGCCGATACAAAAGTTTTTTTGCAAAAACTGAAAGAATTAGGTATAATCGAATAGTAAAATAAAACTACCGACGGAGTGGGGGATCTTGACGGGAGTATATTGTGTTTTTTGCAGAACCGGTTTTGAAGCGGGCATAGAGTCCCGCCTTAAGCGGCGCGGTTACGCTACGCTGGTTCCGAAAATAAAAAAGTTTAAGCCGAGCGGAGGAAAGCTGGTTGAAAAAGAACTGTGCCTTCTGCCCGGCTATGTGTTCTTTGAAACGGACGAAAAAGAGCTTGACGTACGCTCGATAAACACGCTGCAAAACGCCATAAAGCTGCTGCAGTATGATGACGGTGAATATCGCCTACGCGGGGCCGATTTGGACTTTGTTGACTGGATACGGCGTCACGATGGCACGATAGAGCCGACAAAGGTGATAAAGGAAGGCACAAAGATACGCTTTGCGGAAGGCCCGTTGTGTGAACTGAACGGGCGCGTGCTTAAGGTAAACAAAAGCCGCAGACAGGTGCAGATAGAACTGAACAATGCCGACGGCCTGTTGAGCACGATTTGGTGCGCTATTGAATACGTTGAACCAGAGCAGTCTATTGAATAACCGCTCCGGTCCTTTTAGCTTTGATTAAGCCACATTATAAGGAAGGCTATGCCGAAGTTGAGCACCGTAAGCGCTGGCATACCCAGCTTGAACGATGTATGCAGCGTTTTATGACGGAACACCTTCATGCCAAGCACTCCGCCTATTCCGCCGCCAAGTGCAGCCACTGTGAAAAGCGACTTTTCGCTTATGCGGCGCGCACCCTGCTTGGCCTTTGCTTTATCTATGCCCATCATAAGGAACAGTATAAGGCTCATTATGCCAAGATATGTGATGATGATTGTGAACAGAGTTTTTTCGTCCATATTATTCATCCTCGCCGTTATCGTCTGATTTATTTGCGTTGTTTGGACACTCGCGGCAAAAGCGCGGCGCCTTCGGGGAGGAAACAATATCAAGCACGTCGCGCGGCGGCAGGCGAAGATTGTCCCACATGCCGTATTTTTCCGTGTCTGCAATTGCGTTCATTATGCGCTCCTCTGCGTCCGGTATAAGGCCGGTAAAGAAGCGCATCACCTGCTTCATTTCCTCGCGCTTGGTGTGGCCTGCGGCGGGGCAGTTTGGCTTGCGTATTGGCAGCTCCAGCCGCGTGGCGATGCTGAGCGCCTGCTTTTCCGGCAGGAATACCATCGGGCGGATAACGGTAACGTCCTTGCGGCCAAGGTATGTTACCGGGCCGAAAGTATTCAGCCTGCTTTCGTAAAGAAGGCTCATGAAGAAGGTTTCTATAACATCGTCTCGGTTGTGGCCAAGGGCTACAAGATTGCAGCCGCGTTCCTTGGCGGCGTCGTTCAGTGCGCCACGCCTAAGCTTTGCGCAAAGGGCGCAGGGGTGGCTTTCCTTGCGGATGTTGAACACAACATCGCCTATGTCGGTTTTGATAATGTCAAAAGGCACGTCTATGCTGCGCGCAAATTCCTCCACCGGTGCAAGATCCTGGTTCGTCAGCCCAAGATCGAGCATCACGCCGCATACGTCAAAATGCCTGTAACAAAACCGCTGATACAGCTTTAATCCATACAGCAGCAGAAGGCTGTCCTTCCCGCCGGACACGCCGACGCATATTTTATCGCCCTCGCGTATCATGTTGTATCTTTCGTCCGCGCGGCGGATGCAGCCCAAAACCCGCTTCATATCCTTAGTTCCTTTTTTCTCGCTCATTTTTACAGTATACCATAATTCGGCCCCGAAAAGAACATATAAAATGTATTTATGTATTTAAGGTGAATTTGTATAAACCGCTATTGCCCAAACGCATGAAAAAAGGTTATAATAATACATGACCATTTCAGTAGCGTTATTGAACGCAGAGGGAGGCTCAACTTGATAAAGGTAATCTTTGGCGAAACCGGCGCGGGCAAGACCAAGCGCATAATTGACATTGCTAACGAAACGCTTAAAACGGCTAACGGCAGCATAGTGTTCATCGATAACGACAGCCAGTATATGTTTGGCTTGAAGCATGATATCCGCTTTGTGGATGCTTCGGAATATCATATAGACAGCCCCAAGATGTTCTTCGGCTTCGTTTCCGGCATTGCGGCGCAGGATTTCGATTTGGAATACCTTTTTGTTGACGGCTTTATGAAAATAGTCCATCATCCGCTGGATACCCTTGAGGATCTGTTCAAGGAGATGGCAGCGTTTGCCGAGCGCCGCAAAGTCAAGCTGGTGCTTAGCATAACCGGCAGCGTAAATGATGCGCCCGCGTTCCTTAAGCCCTATATAGACGAAGAATAATTATTCATGCCGTTGCGGCGGCGCATAAGCTGCGCTGCCGTGCGGCGTTTGTGTGCGCAATTTATGTTGCATTGCGCGCTGAATTATGATAGAATACAACTTGCGCCGGAATGATGGAATTGGCAGACGTGACGGACTCAAAATCCGTTGTTGGCAACAACGTGTGGGTTCGAGTCCCACTTCCGGCACCAGATACGGAGTTCGTGTTCAGCCACGGACTCTTTTTTTGATGTTGATAAGAGATAAGCGGGACTCGAAGGGAACGTCCCGAAGGGCAAAAAGTATCCAGTGAATACTTTTTGAGTTCCCCGGGCTGGCGGCGA
>UMCT01014496.1_pt1 | contig 19836 bp, 10 predicted proteins | sample 1964291 | NCBI WGS metagenome assembly UMCT01 (sample SAMEA4835974, study PRJEB28245) | human gut metagenome | biome: gut microbiome; material: fecal sample | place: Denmark | collected 2008 | reverse complement strand
GTCGCGCTCCACGTGAGCGCGTGAGTTGAAATTCAGCTTGCGAGATTTTATGGATACTTGCCAAGACGTCGCGCTCCACGTGAGCGCGTGAGTTAAAATATTTTCCATCACTGCGTTTTTGAACCAGTCCAGTCCGTCGCGCTCCACGTGAGCGCGTGAGTTGAAATCGTATAAGCGAACAGGCAGTTGTGCTTTCAAAAAGGTCGCGCTCCACGTGAGCGCGTGAGTTGAAATGTATTTCATCAATCTGTTAAACCCCTGCGCCAACTGTCGCGCTCCACGTGAGCGCGTGAGTTGAAATCGACGACTGGGATTTGACTGTCCACACGGTGGCGGTCGCGCTCCACGTGAGCGCGTGAGTTGAAATTGGAAAACAGACAATGGGCAGACGAAGTATGCCGGTCGCGCTCCACGTGAGCGCGTGAGTTGAAATCATAAAGCCATGTATCGCCGTCGTAATGCTGAACTTGTCGCGCTCCACGTGAGCGCGTGAGTTTAAATCGTTCCTGGTTTAATTTTTTGTAGCAAAATCATTAGTCGCCCTCCACATCAAAAAACACCGTCAGACGACCTTTTTATGAGGTATCTGACGGTGTTTCTATTTTTTTATCTTTGCTTCAGCGATGAAAAATACTCACACCGCCGTCACTCTCCCCTTATCCGACTTAGCAAGCTTTCCGCTCTCGATGCCCTTTCTTACCGCGTAGCCGATCGTGCTCTCGATCACGCCGCCTGCTCGGGCAAAGCCGAATTTCTTCGCCGTTTCCTTTATCAGGTCGGGCTCGGATAGGCTGATCTGCTCGCTGAGCACCTCGCTCGCGGCGCAGAGTATCTCCTCCGAGGGGATGTTGTCCGCCGCGCGCTTCGCCGATTCGCTGTCAGCGCGATACGCCGAATACTCCTCGGGGCGCTGACCATCGCGCCAAATGAAAACGCGGTCTTCGTCCTGCGTTGCCGTTGCAGGGACGCTGCTCATCACGTCCGTGAAAATACTCTCAACGCGCGCGCCGCCTCGCGTGATCGACCACGCGCTCAGCACCTTTTTCATCAGCAGTTTGCGGCTTATTGGCGCTTCCACCGCGATGATCTTTTCCGCAATCTCTTTTATCCTGCGCTTGTTCTGCGGCAGATAGTATTCGTCCGATGTGCCGATAACGCCGATCTCCGCCGTTACATAATCTTCGCGCGCCGTGGCCGCGAGCTTCGATATGTCCTCTTTTTCAAACGTCGCAGCCGCAAATACCGTAGGCTTTACACGCACTTTTACAGACTTTTCCTGCTTTGGCACATTCTCGATCGCCGCCTTTATGCTGCGCAAAACGCGCTGTCTGTCGTCGAACCAGTCGAGCGTCCATATTCTGATGAGGTTCCAGCCGAGGCCTTTCAGCACGCCGGGCTGAAGCACGAATTTGTCCTGAGCGGTGGAGTTTTCCGCACTGCCGTCGAGCAGTATGCCGAGTATGTACTCCTCCTCGTTTTCGGGGTCGATAACGCCGATGTCCACCTTGAATTCCGACGAACCTATCGCGCACTTCACATCGTAGCCCATCTCGACGATGGCTTTCGCGATGCTCTCAGCCACTGTGCTGTCAGCGGAGGGCGCGGCAGAATCGTGCTGTATCACCGCAAGCCTGCCTTTTTCTGCAAATTCTAAGAAGCCTTTCAGACCCGCAACACCCTCAGACCGCGTTCTTGAAAGGTCGATCTGCTCGGGACGAAGCACCGAGTAAACGATCATCGCTTTTCTCGCTCGCGAGATGGCGACGTTCAGTCTGCGCCAGCCGCCCTCACGGTTGAGAGGACCGAAATTCATCGAAACGTTTCCGCTTTGATCAGGGCCATAGCCGACCGAGAAAAGTATAACGTCGCGCTCATCGCCCTGCACGTTCTCCAAATTCTTGATGAATATCGGCTCGGCGGATCTCTGGTCAAGTTCCTCCAGTTCGGGGTGCTTCTCCCACTCTTCGCAGAGCATATCGTCGATGAGATTTTGCTGTACCGAGCTGAAAGTCACCACGCCTATGCTCTCGCCGCGCAGTTTTTCGTCGCTCAGCCGGCGGATGATCTCGTCCACCACTGCCCGCGCTTCCGCCTTGTTCTGCTTGGTCTTGCCCTTATCGTAAAAGCCCTCGGGGTGCACGATGGAAACTTTTGAGATGAGGTCGTTGTTCGAGGGAAAAGTCAGCAGTTTGTTGTCGTAATACTTCATATTGCTGTACGCGATAAGGCTCTCGTGGCGCGAGCGGTAGTGCCATTTCAGATACTCCTGCGGCATCGAGATCGCCAAACAGTCGTCAAGCAGGCTCTCGAGGTCTTCCTTATCGCTGTTCTCTTCGTCGATCCTGTTTGAGGAGAAGAAATTGGTCGGCGGAAGCTGTTTCGGGTCGCCGACTATCACAACATTCTCGCCGCGCGCGATAGTTCCCGCCGCCTCAGCCGTCGGAAGCTGCGAAGCTTCGTCGAAGATAACGAGGTCGAATTTTGGGAACGAAGGGTCGATGTACTGCGCCACCGAGATCGGGCTCATCAGCATACACGGGCAAAGTCGACGCAGCAGAGTCGGTATCTTGTCGAAAAGGCTGCGCAGGGATATCATTCTGCCGCCGCTCTTTATCGCGCGTTTGAGTATGCCCATCTCAGAAGCGGCGGAGCAGGCGCTGCCCGCAACGGGTATTTTTGCCGAGAGCCGCGCCGCAAGCTCCTGCACCGTCAGCCGCGAAAAACGCTCCGTTTCCAGTTTGAACTGCACTATCAGATCGTTCAGGCTGTTGCTGCTAAAGCCTTTCAGCCGTTCGTCGGCGTGTATCATCGCGAGCGCGAGCTGGTAATGCAGTGCGCACGAAAACGCCGTTTCAACGTTTTCGCTGCCGACATTTCCGGCGCGGTAGCTCTCGCTTACGCAGGCAAGTCCGCTGTCCGCAAGAGCTTTGTCGACGGTGTTGAATTCCGCCGCGTACCTCAGTTTGTCGGCATTATCGGCGTAAACGCGCAGCCTGTCCGCCGCCGCGCTCAGCCAATCGCTCTGACCGTCTAGCTCGCTGATATTAACGGCAAATTCTTTTTCAAACGCCGCCAGTTTTTCCAGACAGTCCGCCAGCGCCGCGCCCTCGGCATCGCAGTTCGCCGCCGCAAGCTTTTCAGCGATCTCAGCAGGCAAAACTCCGCCCTTAGCCCTTATCGCAGACATCACGGCGGCGGTCTTTGCGGACGCTTTTTCCAGCGCGTTCCAGTCAGTCTGCTCGTTCATGTACAGCCCCGTCATGGTCGCCGCGACGTCGCTCGGCAGGCTGCGCAGAGTTTCCCGCATCTCGCCCGCCGCGCACAGCTTATCGAGTATGGCGGCGAGGTCGGTCTTTTTCACCGCGGCGGGGTCTTTAGCGTGCAGTTTCAGCGCTTTCACAAGCTTGCTCAGCCCCAGCGCTTTCGGCAAAAACCACGAAGCTTCAGCCTGTTTGCGGCGCTGTCTTGCCTCCGCCGCGGGGTAATCGAACACGCTTTTCTCAAAGCTTGCGCCGATCTCCGCGCAGAGGGCGCTGTACTGTTTGCCGAGCGCGACTGTCTGCGTTATCTTCTCGGAAAGCACATCATAATGCGGCGCAGCGAGCAGCGCGGGCAAAAGTTCGCCCTCCATGTGCGCTGCCGCAAATATCTCCGCGAGCATTTTTAGCGAGGGCTTATCGAGCGCGCCGTGATAGCCGTAAGCTTCGGAGAGGGTGTGCGCATGGCGAGCCGCAGCGTTCGTTTTTTCAGACAATTCATCAGCCAGCGCACGGAATCTGTCGCGCTGATCTATCGAATACGCCGTAACGCCAACGCCGCTCAGCGGGAATTCTGAAAATCTGCCCGTTTCGGCAATCGCGATCGAATATTTGTGCACCAGCTCGGCGTAAAGCGCAAGCTGATCTTTCGTAAGCTCGGCGGGGGCGGCGTGCGAAAAGCTTATCTTGCCCTGCTCATCGGCGGCGCGCTCGTATGCCGAGATCGCGTCAAAAAGGCTCATGCCGCAGGCGCGCTTTTCGTGCAGAGCGGTTATCGTATCGTTCAGTTTACGCTTCTGCCCGCTCAGCTTGTCCGCTTCAGCGGCGTATTCCTCTGGCGACTTTATCCTGCCGACCTCCAGCGCCCTGTTCAGCTCGGCAAGCACGGAGGATTTATTGGTCTTGTTGGAATGAAGCTCCAGACAGAACGGGTCAAGACCCAAGTTTTCAAGGCGCTTCTGTACCACGTTGAGCGCCGCCATTTTCTCGGCGACGAAGAGCACCGTTTTGTCGTTATACAGCGCGTTCGCGATCATGTTCGTGATGGTCTGCGACTTGCCCGTGCCGGGAGGGCCGTGCAGAACGAAGCTCTGCCCCCTGCCCGCAGCGGCGATGGCAGCGAGCTGAGAAGAGTCGGCGCTCATCGGTACAGCCATGTTCGCGAGGTCGGGCGCGGAGTCGATATTTTCGGGCGTGAGGTCGATATCCTCGGGCGAATAGGTCAGCCTGCCCTCGATAAGGCTGGAAACCACCTTGTTTTCTTTCAGCTCATCGGCGCGGTTGCGCAGGTCGTTCCACATGACGAACTGGCTGAACGAAAACAGCCCGATGAACGCGTATTCCTCGATATTCCAGCGCTTTTTGCCCATTATCGCCTGACGAATCGTGTTGAACACCAGCGGCAGATCTATGCCCTGTTCGTCGAGCGGCAGGGGGTCAAGCCCAGTGATCTTGATCCCGTGATCCTGCCGCAGGTACTCAAGCAGGGTGACGTTTATCTGCGTTTCCTCCTGACGGCTCCTTATAACGTAGCCCTTGTTGCGGCTGTTTCGCACGATGTCGATCGGGATAAGCACAAGCGGCGCGTAGCGGGGTCTTTCAGAGATGTCGCTTTCAAACCAGCGCAGCAGACCCAGCGAAAGGAAAAGCGTGTTGCTGCCGTTTTCCTCCATGCTGACTTTCGCCGAGCGGTAGAGGTTTTTCAGCGCCGCGTCAAGGTCTTTTTCGCTGAGAAAAGTGCGTATGCGCTTGCTTTTGAACTCGGCTTCCGCTATGTTCGTGATGAGGTCTTTTTCATTTTCTATCTCAAATATCTTTGCGTCGCGCACCGATACCGTCCACTCAGAGGGTATCTCCATTATGCGGAGATCGCTGCCGCTAGCCAGCTCGTCCTCAAGCTTCGCGAGGTCGGCGGTCATGATCTGCATCGTGCTTTTGGTAACGCGAAAATTCAGCAGCGAGTTGCGCAGGCTGAAATCGAGCAGCTTGCGCTCCCAGATATTTATCTTGGTAACGGGCTTATCGCTGCCCTCGGCTACCCTGCCGAGCATCGAGCTGCTCAGCTCTGAGGGCGCTCTGACCTCCCGCGGCTTATCGTTCTCCTCCGCAAGCTGTATGCCGGAACAGGAAAGCTCGGGGCGCAGCGGGATAGGGCGGATACCGCTGCCCCTGCTGCGCTGAATATCCACCACGCAGTTAAAATTTGAAACATCGTTGAGGTGGTCTTTGCCGTGTTTAAGCGCGCGGTCGAAATCGGCTGTTCTGCCGTCAACGAAGTCGGTACACTCGACAAGCAAGATCTCTTCAGCGTCCGCCGCGATACGTTTTTCGAGGGCGGAAATATCGTCAACGCAGCAGTCGGCGAAAGTTTCGCTCTCCAGCCAGCAGCCGCAGAAAGCGTGACCTTTGAGGAAAACGAGCAGCGGGTGCAGTCCCACCGCCTCCAGGCAGGAAGCGTAAAGCAGCGCGAGGTCAAGGCAAGTGCCCAACTTCTGCTCAAGCACGCTATGCGGCAGGCGCACGCGCTGACCCGACATTTCGTAGCTCGCGGGCGGGTTGTTATAGATAATTTTCTGCTGCGCCAGCGCCGCGTATATCGCCGCCATTTGCAGCTTTACGTTATTTGGATTTTGGGTCTGGTAGCCTGTAAACGCGGGGTCGTCATTCCACTTTTTGAGGAATAGCGAAGCGTCGTGCACCACCGCGGAAACAGCGGGGTGGTTAGGCGTAACGAAAGCGGCGATAATCTCAGGCATAACGGCAAGCCCGCTCCACTGATCGTAAGCGAGCAGCTCGATCTGATCTTGATAAGTGAAGATATTTTCATCGCCGCGAAGCACATCGACGGTGATATTGCCGATCATTTTTTCGGTAAGCGAGAAAAGAAAATCGGTATTAGTCGCGATCTTGACGGGCGAGATCTCGACGGAGCCATTTGCCGGAATATTCTCTACATGGTAAGTAAAGGTCTTGGCGAACTCAGGCTCAAAGCTGATCTTTAGGTCTATATTTTCAAGGACGGCGTCAGACTCGTTAGCAACTACGAGATCTCTGATAACGGGAACATAATTTTGCTGCATAGCGAAATTTATGGAAGCATTTATATTCCCGCTGACGGAAACGATATTATCCACAATTACCCCTCCGATAAAGAATTTTTTAGTTTTGTCAGCAAGATATGACAGTAATTATATTATAACATATTTTTTTGTGATTGGCAAATGTTTTTTGAACATAGATAAGCTCACAGATCCAGAGCTGATATTTTTCTTTCATGTCGAAAAGTTTTTTATGAATTGGTTATGAAGCCATTGCAATTGTGTTAAAAATATGTTATAATAGAAAAGTCGTAAAAAATAGAACCGTAAAGGAAACACAAAATGACTCAGATAAGTTTAGAAAGCCGCTTGAAAACGCGCACGGTGTATATCTTTCTCGTGCGGACAAATTCCGTATTCTCAAATATCATCTCGCTTTTCACGCGCACCAAGTATACTCACGCCTCCATCGGCTTCGACTCGCAGTGCAGCTGCCTTTACAGCTTCGCACGGATACATACTCTGCTGCCGATACCCGCAGGCTTCGTACGCGAGAGCACTAAAACGGGGCTGCTCAGCCTAAACCCGAACGCGCCATGCGCCGTATACCGCGTAAACGTCACCGAGCAGGCTTACGAAGATCTGTGGGCGCATCTGCAAAAAATGTACCTTAACAAAAAGCGCTACGGCTACCACTATCTCGGCCCCGTATTCTGCTTTTTCGGGCTGCCGATACGCGTGAAAAATAAATACTTCTGCTCGCAGTTCGTGGCGGAGCTGCTCTCGCGCTACCGTATCGCGAAGCTAAAAAAGCCCGCTTCGCTCTATCACCCGCGGGACATAGCCGAGCTTAGCGAGCTTACGCCGATATTCGAGGGTAAGCTCTCGGAACTTTCCGCCGACCCCGAAAAGTGCGCGCCGCAGATATTGCTGGATACACGCAAATATTCTTAAAAAATTGTGAATTGTACAGAACGCCCTTGACAATCGCCGGTGGGTGCTGTATAATGTAATATATAAATTAACATCAAACGATCAAATGCGATGATTAGGAAAAAAAGCATGATGATCCCTTTGCAGAGAGCCGCGCAGGGTGGAAAGCGGCATGGGTCTTATGTGATAGCTCGTCCTTTAGCAGGCTTGGCGAAAGCGCGCGGCGCAAAGTAGCTGAGCACGGAATGCTCCCGTTAAAGAGCGGCGCGTTGATAGACGCGGCTGAGGCATACAGCGTGAGTTGTATGCGAATGAGAGTGGTAACACGGGTTTTTCGCTCGTCTCTTGCGTATAACAAGAGGCGGGCTTTTTTGATTTGGTTGGTTTGAGAGATCTGTAACTAATTGGAGGAAAAGCTATGGCAAACATGAAAAATTCTGAGAAGTACACACGCGGCTACTTTATGCCGCCCGTAAAGTGCATGAAGTGGGCAGAAAAGGAATACATCGATAAGCCGCCCATGTGGTGCTCGGTAGACCTTCGCGACGGCAATCAGGCGCTGATAATACCAATGAGCCTCGAAGAAAAGCTCGAGTTTTTCAAGAAGCTGGTGGAGATAGGCTTTAAGGAGATCGAGATAGGCTTCCCTGCGGCGAGCGAAACAGAATACGAGTTCTGCCGCACGCTCATCGAGCAGAACATGATACCCGATGACGTGCGCATACAGGTGCTCACACAGTCGAGAGAACACATAATCAAAAAGACATTTGAAGCCATCGACGGTGCAAAGAACGCGGTAGTGCACCTCTACAACTCCACCTCCGTGGCGCAGAGAGAGCAGGTATTCCGCAAGAGCAAGCAGGAGATAATCGACATAGCCGTTACCGGCGCAAAGCTCTGCAACGAGTACAAGAAAAAGGCTAAGGGCAACATAATCTTCGAGTACTCGCCCGAAAGCTTCACCGGCACCGAGCCCGAGTTCGCGCTGGAGATATGCAACGCAGTTATCGACATCTGGCAGCCTACCGCTGAGGACAAGGTGATAATCAACCTGCCAGTTACCGTAGAAATGTCGATGCCGCACGTTTACGCTCAGCAGGTAGAGTATATGTGCGACAATCTGAACTGCCGCGAGAACGTAATAGTTTCGCTGCACCCCCACAACGACCGCGGCTGCGCGGTGGCAGACAGCGAGATGGGTCTGCTGGCGGGCGCTGACAGAATAGAGGGTACTTGCTTCGGCAACGGCGAGAGAACGGGCAACGTTGACATAGTAACGCTGGCTATGAATATGTATTCGCAGGGCGTAGACCCGCAGCTCGACTTCTCAGATATGCCCTCGCTGGTAGAGATCTACGAGCGCGTTACCCGCATGAAAGTCTACGAGAGAACTCCTTACGCGGGCAGCTTGGTATTCGCGGCGTTCTCCGGCTCGCATCAGGACGCTATCGCAAAGGGCATGAAGTGGCGCGAGGAGAAAGACCCAGAGCACTGGAACGTACCTTACCTGCCTATCGACCCAAAGGACGTTGGCAGAGAGTACGACGGCGACGTTATAAGAATAAACTCGCAGTCGGGCAAGGGCGGAATAGGCTTCCTGCTTCAGAAGCAGTACGGCTACAGCCTGCCCAAGAAGATGGCGGAGGATTTCGGCTACGCGGTAAAGAGCGTATCAGACCACAAGCATGCCGAGCTTATGCCGAACGAGATCTACGATATATTCCGCGAGCGCTACATGAACAAGACCGAGCCCTGCGACATCACCGAAACGCACTACGTTCAGAATAAGGACGGAAGCATCACGGCGAAGATCACGGCTATGATGAAGCCGAGCGGCGAGATAAAGATATACGAAGCGAACGGCAACGGCAGACTTGACGCAGTAGCGAACGCCGTAAAGGACGCGCTTGGCATACAGTTCACGCTGGAAACTTACGAAGAGCACGCCCTCGACCGCCACACCACGAGCGAAGCGGTATCTTACGTTTCGATAGTATACGGCGGCAAGACATACTGGGGCGCAGGCAGACACTCGGACATAATAGTTTCGAGCGTAAGGGCGCTGGTTTCTGCTATCAATAATATCGAGAGATAATTTCAGATGGATATATGAAGGCTTTTCCTGCTGATGGGAGAAGCCTTCTTTTTTTGCCGCGAAAATAATTGCCGAATATTTGACAAACCGCCGCAAAAGATTTATAATGTAGTTATACGATAAAAACTATACATTATATATAGAAATTCAGATCAGAAAGGTGTGGATTCTTACTATGGAAAAACTTAAAGGCAGAGCCGTAATGGGCGGGATAATTTTCGGCAAGCTGGTATTTTATCAGCGCGACGAGCAGGTCGTGAAAAAGCGCAAGGTGGGAAATCCGCAGCTGGAGCTTCAGCGCTACGAATATGCGCGCGACAGAGCTATCAACGAACTTGACGCACTTTATGAGCGCGAGATAAAAAACATCGGCAAAGACCACGCGGATATTTTCATGATACACCGTATGCTGCTGGAGGACGAATCATTTGTCGAGAAGATAGAAAAGTCGATACTGGAGGACGAGTGCTGCGCAGACTACGCCGTGCAGCTGGCGGCTTCGCAAGTGGCGGGCGAGCTGGGCCACGCCGAGGACGAATACATACGCGCGCGCACCGCAGACGTAAAGGACGTTTCGCGCAGGCTGATACGGCACATACAGAACAAATCTGAGCAGGAAATGAATTTCGAGAAAAACTCGATACTCTGCTGCTTCGACATAGAGCCGAGCGAAACGGTAGCGCTTGATAAGCACAAGGTGACGGCTGTATGTACCTGCTACGGCTCGGCAAATTCGCACTCCGCAATACTCGCGCGCACTATGAACATACCTATGATAGTCGCTTTCGGCAAGCAGCTTACAGAAGAATGCAACGGCAAGCGCGCCATAGCGGACTGCTACTCGGGCACGCTTTACATCGAGCCGGACAAGGATACCATTCGCAAAATGCTCGAAAAGCGCGAAGAAGAAGGCAGAAAGCACGAGCTGCTGAAGCGCCTGCGCGGCAGACGAAACATCACCCTAGACGGCACTGAGATACAAGTATACGCGAACATCAGCGGGCTGATGGACGTGAAGTACGTCGAGGAAAACGACGCTGGCGGCATAGGGCTTTTCCGCAGCGAATTTCTGTATCTGCAAAACGACGACTTTCCCGACGAAGAATTGCAGTTTTACACCTACCGCCGCATACTGGAAAAGATGAACGGCAAGAAAGTAATAGTGCGCACGCTGGACATCGGCGCGGACAAAAACCCCGACTACCTGAGCAGCGACGTGGAAGAAAACCCCGCGCTGGGTATGCGCTCGATACGGATATGCTTCGAGAAGCCGGAGATATTTCGCACGCAGCTGCGCGCTCTCTACCGCGCCTCGGTCTACGGCTCGCTGGCGATACTTTTCCCCATGATAATCGACCCTGAAGAGATAATCGCGGTAAAGGCGATAATACAGGACGTAAAGGACGAACTGGACGCCGAGGGCGTGCCCTACTCCGACAAGGTGGAGATAGGCATAATGATAGAAACGCCCGCGGCGGTGATGCTGAGCGACGAGCTGGCGCGCGAGGTAGACTTTTTCAGCGTAGGCACAAACGACTTGGAGCAGTACGCCTTAGCGCTCGACAGGCAGGACAGCCGTTTGGAAAAATACTGCAAGCCGCACCACCTGGCTGTACTGAGAATGATAAAGATGGCCTGCGACAGCGCGCACCGCTACGGCAAATGGATAGGCATATGCGGCGAGCTGGGCGCAGAGCTTTCGCTGACCGAGCTTTACCTCGCTATGGGCATAGATGAGCTTTCCGTTTCGCCCTCTCAGGTACTGCCCGTGCGCAAAAAGATACGCTCGATAAGCCTTACTGACAGGCTGGGAATACTGCTTCGCTACGGCGTTATACGCCCTGACGAGCTTTACGATTACGATATGTTCCGCTGAACGTTGTGAAAAGTGCATAAAATATTGGGCGAAAAATTGTGCAGAATCATAAGCATAAAATTCACTTAAAACTATGGAAATTTGTTTTAAAATCTGTTATAATATATATGTGACAGAGCGCCCATCGGCAAATGTAAAAATCTGCTGCATAATGCGGCGCAGGCGGCGGGAAATCCCGCACCACTAAAAGATGTCAAAAATTTTTATTGGAGGTAATTCACCAATGGCAAAGAAGTATTGTTACCTTTTCTCTGAAGGCAACGCTAACATGAGAGAGCTTCTCGGCGGTAAGGGTGCTAACCTGGCAGAAATGACCAATATCGGTCTTCCTGTTCCCCAGGGCTTCACCATCACTACCGAGGCCTGCACTCAGTACTATGAGGACAACCGCGAGATCAACCCTGACATCATGGCTGAGATCAACGAGTACATCGTAAAAATGGAAGAGATCACCGGCAAGAAGTTCGGCGATAAGGAAAACCCCCTGCTCGTTTCCGTACGTTCGGGCGCGAGAGCTTCCATGCCCGGAATGATGGATACCATCCTGAACCTGGGTCTTAACGAAGAAGTTGTAAACGTAATTGCTGAAAAGTCCGGAAATGCTCGCTGGGCATGGGACTGCTACAGAAGATTCATCCAGATGTATTCCGACGTAGTTATGGAAGTAGGCAAGAAGTATTTTGAAGAGCTTATCGACCAGATGAAGGCTAAGAAGGGCGTAACTCAGGACGTAGAGCTTGACGCTGACGACCTCAAGGAGCTGGCTAACCAGTTCAAGGCTGAGTACAAGGAAAAGATCGGCGCAGACTTCCCGACTGATCCTAAGGAGCAGCTGATGGGCGCTATCAAGGCTGTATTCCGCAGCTGGGACAACCCCAGAGCTAACGTTTACCGCCGCGACAACGATATTCCTTATTCCTGGGGTACCGCTGTAAACGTACAGAGCATGGCTTTCGGTAACATGGGCGACGACTGCGGTACCGGTGTTGCGTTCACCCGCGACCCTGCTACCGGCGCTAAGGGCCTCTTCGGCGAATTCCTTACCAACGCACAGGGCGAGGACGTTGTTGCAGGCGTTCGTACTCCTATGCACATCACAGAGATGGAGAGCAAGTTCCCTGAAGCATTCGCACAGTTCAAGGAAGTTTGCAAGACCCTCGAAAACCACTACAGAGATATGCAGGACATGGAGTTCACCGTAGAGCACGGCAAACTCTTCATGCTTCAGACCAGAAACGGTAAGAGAACCGCTCAGGCTGCTCTGAAGATCGCTTGCGACCTCGTTGACGAAGGCATGAGAACCGAGGAAGAGGCTGTTCTGATGATCGACCCCAGAAACCTCGACACTCTGCTTCACCCCCAGTTCGACACCAAGGCTCTTAAGGCTGCTACTCCTATGGGCAAGGGTCTGGGCGCTTCTCCCGGAGCTGCCTGCGGTAAGATCGTATTCACCGCTGACGACGCTGAGGCTTGGAACGCTAAGGGCGAAAAGGTAGTTCTCGTTCGTCTTGAGACTTCTCCTGAGGACATCACCGGTATGAAGGCTTCGCAGGGTATACTCACCGTTCGCGGCGGTATGACCTCGCACGCTGCCGTAGTTGCCCGCGGAATGGGTACCTGCTGCGTTTCCGGCTGCTCTGAGATCAACATGGACGAAGAAAACAAGAAGTTCACACTTGCAGGCAAGGAGTTCCACGAGGGAGATTACATCTCTATCGACGGTTCTACCGGTAACATCTACGACGGCATCATTCCTACCGTTGACGCTTCCATCGCAGGCGAATTTGGCAGAGTTATGAGCTGGGCTGACAAGTACAGAACTATGAAGGTAAGAACCAACGCTGATACTCCTGCTGACGCTAAGAAGGCTAGAGAGCTCGGCGCTGAGGGTATCGGTCTTTGCCGTACCGAGCACATGTTCTTTGAGCCCAGCAGAATCGCTGCTTTCAGAGAAATGATCTGCGCTGACACCGTTGAAGAGAGAGAAGCTGCACTCGCTAAGATCGAGCCTATGCAGCAGGGCGACTTTGAGGCTCTTTATGAGGCACTTGAAGGCAATCCTGTAACCATCAGATTCCTCGATCCTCCTCTCCACGAGTTCGTACCTACCGAAGAGGACGACATCAAGGCACTGGCTGACGCACAGGGCAAGAGCGTTGAGGACATCAAGGCTATCATCGCTTCCCTCCACGAGTTCAACCCGATGATGGGTCACCGCGGCTGCCGTCTGACCGTTACTTATCCCGAGATCGCTAAGATGCAGACTGCTGCTGTGATCAAGGCTGCTATCAACGTTAAGAAGAATCATCCTGACTGGAACGTTGAGCCCGAGATCATGATCCCGCTGGTCGGCGAAGTTAAGGAGTTCAAGTTCGTTAAGAAGATCGTAGTTGAAACTGCTGACGCTCTCATCGCTGAGGCTGGTTCTGACCTCAAGTACGAAGTTGGTACTATGATCGAGATCCCGAGAGCTGCTCTGACTGCTGACGAGATCGCTGCTGAGGCTGACTTCTTCTGCTTCGGTACTAACGACCTGACCCAGATGACCTTCGGCTTCTCGAGAGATGACGCTGGCAAGTTCCTCGGAGCTTACTACGACGCTAAGATCTACGAGAACGATCCGTTTGCTAAGCTGGACACCACCGGCGTTGGCAAGCTGATGAAGATGGCTCTCGACCTCGGCAAGCCCGTAAACGCTAAGCTGCACTGCGGTATCTGCGGTGAGCACGGCGGAGATCCTTCTTCCGTAGAGTTCTGCAACAAGATCGGTCTTGACTATGTATCTTGCTCGCCTTTCCGCGTGCCGATCGCAAGACTGGCTGCTGCTCAGGCTGCTATCTCCCAGAGATGATCTGATTCAGATAAAACTGAATAAATAAATTTCCCGCTCATGGTTTGCGCCGTGGGCGGGATTTTTTTGTTGACAGACATGAAGAAATGTGAAATAATGTAAAAAAGAACAATCATGAAAGGAGCAGACACGATGATGGATTGGAATGGCAATGGCAAAAAAGACTCGGGCGACAAAATAATAGGATACGAGATATACAAAGATATATCAAGATCCAAACATAGCGGCAAGCCAAAGATCAAGGCGGACATCACAAAGCCCGTGAAGCCTTGGAAAGTGCTTATGCAGGTAATATTTCTTTTCGCAGGACTCGCGATGATCTACCCTATTGTAAAGATCGAGTCAGATGGCGAGCGCATCATACTGATGATAGTGCAAATACTATTATTTCTAGTAAGCCGAGAATTTGGAAAAGATAAGGACTAAAAAGACAGCCGACCGCGTTTGCAGCCGACTGCCCTTTTATATGTATGAGGTTTAAGCTTTTTCGAGTTTCCAGCTCTGATTTTCGGTCTGGAGATCGACCATGTGTGCGAAAATTCCGCCCTCAGCAAGCAGCTTTTCGGGACTTCCCTGCTCTGCGACGCTGCCGTCTTTCAAAACAACGATCTTATCCGCGCCCGAAACAGTGCGCATACGGTGGGCGATTATCAGCACGGTCTTGTTCTTGATGAGCCGCGAAAGCGCCGTTTGGATAGCCGTTTCGTTCTCAACGTCAAGGCTGGCGGTCGCTTCGTCAAGCAGGATTATCGGAGCGTCTTTCAAAAATGCGCGTGCGATAGAGATACGCTGGCGCTCGCCGCCCGAAAGCTCGCAGCCATTTTCGCCTATGTTGGTCTGATATTTATCGGGCAGCTTCTCAACGAAGTCCGCAACGTTCGCCATCTTTGCCGCCGCAATGACCTCCTCATCAGCAGCGCCCTTTTTGCCGAGACGGATATTCTCCATGACGGTGTTGTCGAAAAGCGTGACATCCTGGAAAACTATGGAGTAGAGCGACATGAGCGTTTCGGGGTTGGCCTTGGAAATATCCATGCCGCCGACGGTGATCTTGCCCTTGCTGATGTCCCAAAAACGCGCCGCCAGACGAGAAACCGTGGTCTTTCCGCCGCCAGATGGGCCGACAAGCGCGGTGATCTTGCCCTGCTCGGCAGTGAACGAAACGTCATTCAGCACAGTTTCGCCGCCATCATAGGCAAATCCAACGTGGTCGAACTTGATGTCGCAGCCTTTATTTGTAAGCTTGTCGCTGCCCGACTGAACTTCGGTGTCCATGATCTCGTTCATGCGCTCGATGTTGGTGCTCGTCGAGATTATCGCCGCGAGATTCTGAAGCGAGCCTTCGAGCGGGTCGTACAGGCGCGAAACTACCAGCAGAAACATGAAAAACGTGAGAATGTCGAGCTTGCCGCTTATAAGTTGGTACGAGCCGACAAGCGCGGTGGTCGCGATGCCGAGGCGCAGGACGAGATTTGCTGTCATTACGAACGAAGCCGTGCCAAGCTCGGTGATGATAAGGCGGCTCTCGTAACCGCGAATTTTGGCGATCAGCGTGTCGAGATAGCGCTTTTCGGCGTTGTTCGAGCGCAGATCGTTCATCGCTTCCATGCACTCCTGAATTCCGTCCTCGCAGGCGATCTTCGCGCCCATCGACTTATTCGCAAGACTTTTCTGCACGCGCGAAGCCATGCCGACGATCAGGAAAGCGACGGGCAGAACCCATATCGCCGCTATCGCCATCTGCCAGTTGAAGAAAAGCAACGAGATCGCGATGATAACTGTCGAGATCATAGCGCCGGCGAGCGGGCAAACGAAGTGTGACTGCGCCGTTTCGAGCATCGCGCAATCGCCCATTATCGACGAGGTGAGGTCGGCGAGATCTTTTTTGCCGAAGAATGAGAGGGGTATCAGGCGAAGTCTTTCCGCCAGCGTGACGCGGCGCACGCCAGTTTCAACGTAGGTCGCGAGGAAGGTGCTGTTGTACTGTAAAATCGTGGCAACGATTATGACCGCCGCGCAGGCAAGGCTGCCGATGACGTAAAATGGTATGCGGGCGGACGTGAGATTGTCGTCAAGCATATCCTTTACTAAATTGTAAAGCATAGCCACGGGCAGCATGAACGAAACGTTCTGGAACGCGCTCAAAAGGCTGCCTTTTATTGTGTCCATCGCGCCTTTTCGCGAAAGCGCAAATCTTCTTTGTAATTTTTCGATCATAACGCTTCAGCCTCCTTTTCAACTTTCCATTCGATCGAGCGCTGGTATTCGTGCCACATATTAGCAAATATGCCGCCGTTCTTTAAAAGTTCGTCAAACGTGCCGTTCTCCGCAAGCTTGCCCTCGCGCAGAACGAAAATGCGGTCGGCGTTGACCACAGTCGAAAGCCTGTGCGCGATCATTATGACCGTCTTGCCGCGCGCCAGTTCATTGAAAGCCGCCTGAACCTTCGCTTCGTTATCTGGGTCGGCAAAAGCGGTAGCTTCGTCGAGAATGATTATCGGCGAATTTTTGAGCACCGCTCGCGCGATGGCGATACGCTGCACTTCCCCACCCGAGAGGTAAACGCCCTCGCTGCCGATCATGGTATTTACGCCATTTGGAAATTTTTCTATTATATCCATGCACTGTGCAGCTTTGAGCGCCTGCATGACCTCAGCTTCGGTGGCGTTCGGCTTACCCAGGCGCACGTTATCGAGGATAGAAGCCTTTATCAGTTTGCTGTTTTGGAATACAAAGGAAACTGTGTTCATAAGTTCCTCTTTGCCGATGTCTTTAACGTCAACTCCGCCGACTAGCACTTTACCCTGCTGAGGGTCGAAAAACCTCGCGACGATGCTCGCAAGGGTAGATTTACCGCCGCCCGATGGGCCGACAAAAGCCGCCGTCTGACCTGTGGAAATTTTGAGCGAAATATCGGAAAGCGCATTTTTCGTGCCATCGTAGCTGAACGTTACGCCGCGCAGCTCAACGGAGTTGTCCGCAGGATGGCTCGGCTTGGCAGGATCAGTCAGCGGCTCCATATTGAGCACGCTGTCGATACGGTCTATAGCGTCCTTTACCATCATTTCATTCTCATTCATGTACATTATTTTGGTAAGTACGACTGTGATTACAGGTGTGATTATGATGTAGAAAAGCATATCGAGGAGGAAATCGCCCGTGATATTGCCGTGCGAGAACCAAAATGCACCAATGATGAGGAACGCGAAAATGCTGTTTATCGCAAGAGTGTAGAGTGTCATCGGGATGCGCATATTGAGCGTGTAGTCAGTCGTCCACTTTTCGTAGTTGTCGATCGTGGCCTTGAATTTTTTGAACGAGAAAACCGACTGGCCGAACGTCTTGACAACGGGGATCCCGCGAACGTACTCGACCGCTTCATTCGACATTTCAGCAAGGGCGTTTTGGTACTCGGTCATGCTTTTTTGCAGGCTGGGGCCGGCCATCGAGCTCATCATGATGATGAAGCCGATCAAAACGGGCACAAGACTAAGGAGTCCGAGCCTCCAGTCGAAAATGAAATCCATCGCCAGCAGGCCGATTATGCTCGCGATCGCTTTCGCTTTGTCGGGCAGTTGGTGCGCGAGGTAGCCCTCTGCCGCGCCCGAGGTCTCGCTGATAGTGCGGCGCAGTTTACCGCTGCCGAATTCCTCGATCTTGCCGAGCGGCAGCGTGGTGATATGCTTAGTCAGCGCGATTCGGATATTCGTAGCGATGCGAAACGCCGAAAGATGCGAACACATCAGTCCGCAAATGTACACAAAGATCGTCAGCACTGCGAAAAGCACCGCGAGCCAGCCGTAATGAGTGATGTTTTTCGCCTTATCGAAGTCGGGCGCTACGCGGATAACTTCATCTAGTATCTTCCATATGTACCAGAAAGGCAGCAATGAAATCAGCGCGCTCGCTGCCGAAAGCACCCACGAAATGTAGGTCAGCGGCTTGCGGTTGCCTGCATAGCTGAGCAGCCTTTGCAGATTTGATCGTTTTTTCAAACAAAAGAGCTCCTTTATAATGTTAGCGTTGGCTAACCATAGACCAAAATCAAAGGGGCGCTCGCCCCTATTACGTACCCATCAGTTCGCGCCAGCCCGCCGTGTAAAAATTGTGCAGCTCTTTCAGATAGCGCTTCGATTTTTCGAGCGGCATTTCATGGATCGCCATTTCAAAATAAGCGTTCATCATGCCCGTCACCAAAATGTGCTCGAGTGTTGGGTCAACGTCCGGCGCGCTGTAGCCCAGTTTTTGGAGCACAAGGTAATAATCGTGTGTTGCCTGAACCTCCAGCTCGACAAGCTCATCACTCATCGAAGCGAACCGCGTACCCTCCGAACATTGCAGAAGCAGCAAAAATTCCTCGCGGTGGGTCGCCATGTAGTCGAGCACCTGGTCAAGGCACTTCTGCGAGATCGAACCCATTACCTCGGGCTGTTTTTCCATCGGCAGATCGGCAAATTCGCGCAGCGCCGCCTTGTACGAATCTATCACAAAATTGTACGCTTCGCTGACGAGCGCTTCAAACAGCTCCGCTTTACTGGTATAATATCCATAAAGTGCACCCGTGGTAACGCCCGCAGTCTTTACAATATTTTCAGCGACGCCGACTTGAAGCCTTTGCTGAGAAACTCCGCTTTCGCCGCGCTGTGGATAAGCTCCAGCGTGGTCATTTCGCCATCGTTCATTTCTAACTCCCTTTATAACGCTGTTATATAGCACTGTTATATTATACAATGAAAAAGCTCCCCAGTCAAGGGGAGCAGATGATTTTCATGATTTTGTACAAATTTCGGCGCATTTTTGCAGTAGTTTAGTATGAAACATACCTTTTGAAAAACGCGCACTCGTCGTCGTTGCAGATCTTCGCTTCGTCAAGGCGGCAGTTGACGTGGAAAACGTGACCGATCTCCTGCCGCTCGGAACTGCCGTATATCTTCATTTCGGCAGGCACGCCGCGGCTTTTGAGCAGATCATACATCGGCTTTGCGGCTGGCAGCAGGAAATCAGCATAGCTCGACATGACAAAAGATGGCGGGTAGTTCGGCGTGATATGGCTTACCGTATCGACCATTTGCAGCAGTTTTTCAGACGGTTCACTGTCTATAATGCCTAGATATTCCAAAAAGACTTCATCTTTTCGTTCCAGCGCGAGCTTTTTGCCGTCGTAAGCGCCGCAATTCAGACCAAGAGCACGAACATGAACATCGGGAACGTCAAAATCAAAAAGCGCTGCGAAAGTCGGGTCGGTCAGCAGTGCGGCGTAGTGGCTGACAAGCTGCCCGCCCGCCGAGTCGCCGACCATGACCAGCCTATCCTTGTCGATCAGATATTCCGCGCCGTGATTCGCGACAAACTGCATGGCGGCGTTTATGTCCTCGACCGCCGCGGGAAAGCGGTTTTCGGGCGCAAGGCGGTAGTTGATATTCACGACAGCAAAACCACGCAGCGCGAGCCGCATACAATAATGCTGATAGATTTCCTTCTTTCCGTAGACCCAACCGCCACCGTGAACATTGACGATCGTCGGCTGAAGCCCCTCGGTGTCATTGCGAACGTACACGTCAAGCATATTAGCCTGACCGTGAGGACCGTAAGAAATATCGTCAAAGCGGCGAATCTCATCGGGCGTTGCAAGCCCCTTATCGCGTTCGCGGTCGCTGATCGCCCAATTCACGCGAATATCTCGAACTGTTTTACTTATCTGCATAGTGCACCTCCAAATAAACAAAAAGCCCGAACCAAAAGTTCGGGCAAGCTCCCCAAGTTGGACTCGAACCAACGACCCTGCG